>LXOW01023030.1_pt3 | contig 16855 bp, 19 predicted proteins | sample 1368591 | NCBI WGS metagenome assembly LXOW01 (sample SAMN04884650, study PRJNA319009) | bovine gut metagenome | isolation source: Cow rumen | host: Bos taurus | place: Italy: Legnaro (PD) | collected 2014-07-09 | reverse complement strand
TTTTTCGTACAATCAAATCACAATATCAAGCAATCTGATTCAAAACTTTTTTAAACATTGAAACGGAATAAGATAATATCTCCATCCTGTACCACGTACTCTTTTCCTTCAGAACGAACCAATCCCTTTTCCTTTGCCGCAGTCATAGAACCACATTCCATCAAATGCTCGTAACTAACAGTCTCTGCACGAATAAATCCACGCTCGAAATCTGTGTGAATCTTTCCTGCTGCCTGTGGTGCCTTTGTTCCTTTTGTGATTGTCCAAGCTCGACACTCATCTTCTCCTGCTGTAAGGAAACTGATAAGTCCTAATAAGCTGTAGCTTGCCTTAATCAGTTTTTCAAGACCAGACTCTGCAATTCCCAAATCTTCAAGAAATTCTTTCTTTTCGTCATCCTCAAGTTCTGCGATTTCCTGCTCAATCTGTGCACAGATTACAAATGTCTCTGAGTTTTCAGATGCAGCGTACTCTCTTACTCTCTGTACATTCGCATTTGATGCGCCGTCATCTGCCAAATCATCTTCCACAACATTTGCAGCATATATTACCGGCTTAATTGTAAGAAGGTTGTATGTTTTAATCAACTCTTCCTCTTCTTCGTTCTGTGTTTCGAAGCTCTTTGCCATCTTTCCTTCTTCCAAATGTGCTTTCAAACGATCTACTAATGCAAATTCTTTTGCCAATGTTTTGTCGCTTCTGGCTCCTTTTCCAAGCTTTGTCAAACGACGATCTAAGATTTCAACGTCTGAGAATATTAACTCTAAGTTGATTGTCTCAATATCACGAAGTGGATCAATAGAACCATCTACGTGTACAATATTGCTGTCTTCGAAACAACGTACCACATGCACGATTGCATCTGTCTCACGAATATTTGCAAGGAACTGATTTCCAAGTCCTTCACCTTTTGATGCACCTTTTACTAATCCTGCAATATCAACGAACTCAATTACTGCAGGTACCACTTTCTTTGTGTGATACATCTCGTCCAATTTGTTAAGTCTCTCATCAGGCACAGCAACCACACCCACATTTGGATCAATGGTACAGAATGGGTAGTTTGCAGACTCAGCACCAGCCTTAGTCAACGAGTTAAATAATGTACTTTTTCCTACGTTTGGTAGTCCTACGATTCCTAGCTTCATAATATATATTTCTCCTTTGATTTTTCTCTATTTTACGGGCTTTGCGCGTTTTGGGGTTCATCCCCCTCAATGCATCTGATATTGCGTTCGTATCTCTCAGTATAGTTTCTGACCGTGTTAGGTCTTACTTCTTGAAGCTTTTTCGATTTCTTTTGTCTGCGATTACCGAACTTATCGACAAATCTTGCCATGTAAGTTCCGTTGGAACGCTGGACAATTCCTTCTCCAAGCTCCTTTCCTTTGAGATTTTTCCCATTTAGACTCCTTTCTAAGTTAAAGAAGCCCCAAATTAGCAGAATATATTATACACTAATCAGGGGCGTTTTGCAATGTTATTTCATTTTTTAACAGGCGAAAAAGTCCGAATTTATCGCATTTTTAACGAATCAGTTCTCTATGTTATCGGATATATATTTCTCAAATTCCTTCTGCTTCCTATTCTTCTGCAAAATATCATTACTGTAATTCCACGTGATACAAAAGTTCAAAACTATAAGCAATTAGGTGAATATTTCATATTGAATTTTCATGCACTTATGATATAATAAACTTAATAAGAGTACCCACTCCATAGTGGATGCTCCCGAGAATAGTGTTATTGATGTCCTTACGGACACCCGCCTATCCCGTTTCGCCGACAGGATAGGCAATTTTTATTTATTCTTGTTTCTCTTCTCGAGATACGCAAGAAACGTAATAACGAAGCTACCAAAGGCTATCAGTAAACCGATAATCCCGATGAAAATCATGATAATGTCTGCTGCTGTCATTCTTACGCACCTCCCTTCTCCTCACCGGCAAGCCGGCTATGTAGCTCGGGAGGCTACCACCTGTCATGGGTACTCTATGTATAGCTATTGCTACACATAGAGCATTTTACCATGTTTTTCCTATACATTCAATATAATCTAACAATCCACATCACTCAAAATATTTCAAATCAATACGATTATCCTCCACCACTGTCTCCAATTCCTCCTCTGAAACCTTCCACATGCTGTAACTGCGAGGTCTTGGTTCATCGTATCCGGTAACACTCTCTTGCTTTGATGCCCATGTATCGGCAAAGAACACCAACTGCCCAGCGGCTCGCCATACAATCCCCTTTATTCAAAAGGTAAATGTCAACCCAATCACTATCCCCCGACTCATAATCAGATATAACACCAATGTACTCCGCCACCTTCTGTACTTTCTCCAGTTCTGCCATATCATTCGTAATATTGTCAGCAATAAAATCATCAAAGTATTTTTTCAGGTAAATATTCACTTCATCATACACATGAACCGTTGCAGTAACCACTGTTCCGTCCTCCAAAGTTGCCTTGACGGTTGCTTTTTTCTCAACTTCTTCAAAGTCAGGACTACCAAATAATGTAACCTTTCCATATTCTGTGAGCTCAAAGTATTCTTTATCCTCTCCGACTAATTCCCATTTTTCCACCTCCAGCTTGGTGTCATTGACTTTGAAACGGAACTCACGCAAATGTGTTTCATCATAGGTAATCACATCTTTATATTTTTTAGGCAAAAAATACAGGCTCACATCCGTCTCGTTCATAACCGGATTTCCTTTCAGCGCCTCCAGATCCTCGTCCTCGCCATATCTACTCGACAACCCCACCGGCTTGGATTATTCATCGCTTTATGAACTTTAGTCTGTCTAGAATCCGTGCACATCCTCGAGGGGATTTTCAAGGTGCATCGGCGCATTTTAATGTACAAAGTTTAGGTTCATAATAATTCCAATAGCAATGCTTCTAATTCTTCCACAGAGTCAACCACATATTCTGCATTTTCTTCTTCCAGTTCTTTTCGTCCACCGTAGCCAAAAGCACACCCTACTGCACGGATACCGTTTTCGTGAGCTCCAAACATGTCAAACTTACGGTCACCAATCATAAGCATATGGTCTTTTTCTACTTCTCCACCAAGCATTTCAATGGCGTCCTTTACAATTTCATCCTTGGTTCCTCTTCTTCCGTCCATATATGCTCCTACCACATAGGTAAAGCACTGCTCGATTTCAAAGTATTTCAATATTTCATGGATATACTCCATCGGTTTTGAGCTGGCGATTGCCAAAGTCGCTCCATTATCCACCAGCTTTTCAAGCATTGGTTTCATTCCCGGATAGATTTCATTTTCAAACAGACCAACCTTCCCAAAACGCTCTCTGTAAATGGTTGTGCCAAGTTCTGCATCTTCTGCCGACATTCCGTAAAATTCCTGAAAAGAATCCCGAAGAGGAGGTCCGATCACCATTTCCAAATCATCTAAATTTTCAACATTGATACCGAAATGGCGGAGTGCATGCTGAAAACTTTTACAAATGCCTTCCTTGGGATCTGAAATCGTTCCGTCCAAATCGAATAATAACTTCGTATATCTCATGATATCCTCACTTTCTTTTCCTGTTTTAACTCATACACAAAAAATCCTACACAAATTAGTGCAGAAATTAAAGAGCCAATTGGTGCTGCAAGTCCCATCGGATACAAGTTTTTTGGCCATAGTTTACAAGCTAAAAATGCTCCAGGGACACGTATTAACAAAATAGAAACCATGTTGTGAAAAAATGATATTCCTGCTTTTTGATTTCCACAAAAATATCCGCTAAAGCAAAAATGAACGGATGCCAAAATCACATCAATCACATATGCCATAAAATACCCTGCACCAAGCATTCTAACATCAGAATCTTTCGTAAACATACCTACAAAATATTCAGGGAACATCTGTCCAAAAATTGTACAGATTACACCCCAGCCTACCGTAATACAAATACCGATTGCAAGGGCTTTTCTTGCTCTTTCTATTTTTCCTGCACCAGCATTTTGCGCCGTAAACGCAGAAATGGCAGCTAAATACGCAGATGGCACCAAAAACAAAAATCCAATGATTTTTTCTACAATACCAACCGCTGCACTTGTATCCATGCCTCGCCAATTTGCAATGACAGATATACTTATAAAAGCAATCTGAATAAACCCATCCTGCATAGAAATTGGAATGCCAACTTTCCAAATGAAGCCATTTTCCTCTTTGTCTTTTACAATGTCTTCTTTCTTTAATTTTCCCAAAACCGGATGTTTTAAAAAAGCAATAATAGAAATCAGCACACTCACTGCCTGTCCCAAAACAGTTGCAAGGGCTGCTCCTACGGCTCCCAGACCTAATCCGCCAACAAGTGCGAAATCTAAAATCACATTTACTCCGCACGCAACCATAACAAACAACATAGGACGTTTGGAATCTCCCATTCCTCGAAACACGCCGCTAATGTAGTTGTATATGACAATAAAAGGAACACCGATAAAACAAATCAATAAATAATACCAAGTTTCCTGCACTGCTTCTTTTGGAATTTGCACAAGTAAAACAATATTATAAGAGCAAACCACTAAAACAATGGTAATAATCGTCGTAAAAACACTAAAGGCACGAATAGATGCCCCTAATGTTTTCTTTATTTTTTTCAGTTCACCTGCTCCCATATTTTGCCCTACTCTGACTGTCACACCCATGACTAGTCCAGCAATAATTACGGTCAACATATGCGTTACCTGACTTCCGTTTGCTACAGCCGAAGTGGTTGTTTTACCATTATAGGCTCCCACTACTGCCAAATCCACAATTCCATATAGAGTCTGCAAAAAGCAGGAGCATAAATACGGCAAAGCAAAGAATACTAATTGTTTTGCCACATTGCCTTCTGTTAATTTTTTTGAGCCCTTCATATTTTTACCACGTCTTTCCTTCGAAATCTATAGCCTCGTCAATTTTAGAAAAATTCTCTCTACTCTCCATCATTTTTTCTCTTGCTTCTGTACTTTCTTTTTGCATTTGTCTATACTTTTCTTTTAATTCTTCACCTGATTTTCCTTTTTTCTTTTGCTCATCTTCCGGCTCTTCATTCTTTTTTTCTTCTTCTTTTTCCTGCTCTTTTTCCTCATCCATCTGCTTAAGAATCACATTTATTTCGTCCAAAAGCTTTTGTGCATCTTTATCGCTTCCGGTTCCATCTTCTTTTGCATATCCATTTTCTTTTATTACATCTTTTGCTTTTTCTAATTTATCTTTTATTTCCTTTTTATCATCCATGTTATCCAAATCAATGCCAGCAACCATCGCTAATGCCAGATTAATTCGAATATCACAATCCTGCCTTGAAGTATGAACCGCCTCTAAAGCTTTCTCATATTTCGTTTTAGCCGCTTCATATTGTCCCGTTTGGAAACAAGNNCACCACAGGCTGTGTAAATCCCCAAAATGAATATGCATTTTTTTGATAATTTCCGTCATTGTAATTACGAATCCATTCTTCATTAGAAAAATACGCAACTGAAAATATCATAAGAGCCATTAAAGCTAATACAGTAATAATTACACTAGCTTTTCTCATATATCATTTTTCCTTTCTTTCACACCATTAACACTGTTTCGCATAAGATTTCTATAATAAAACACAACCATCAATCCCAGCAAAATAATTGCAAAAATATAATAAGTTTCTGTAGAACCGTCTACTTCCCCTTTTTCATTTATCACTTTACAATTTTTCAATATATTATCAAGTGTAGCATTTATATCTGACTTTTTTTCCATGTGAACATAATCAATCCCCAAATCTGATGAAAGTTTATTTAAATTATCTTCATCAAGTTTTGATATTGCTATTTCATAATTGTTAGTTTTATCATATATTGTATCATAAGTATTTTCATCATAGTAGGACAGATGTTTCATTTCTGCGCCTTGCTTTGTTCCATACCCTAAAACAGCACCGTAATCAATAGTCTCCTCTAAGTCGCTAAAAGAAGTAAGCTCTTCATCGTTTGTTATTTCACCATCAGATAACACAAAAACAACTGTCGGATAATCGCTATGTTCTTTTTGTGATTTTATTGATTTAGACAATTCATCTTTTACAACATTAAGCGTAGATCCTTTACCATAAAAATCATCAACAGTTCTAATGTTCGAAATGGCATTTTTAACAATTTCATAATCGTCTGTACACGGAAATAATTTCTTCGCAGTATTATCAAATGTGATTATGGAAAATCTTGCTCCATTCAGTTTATCAACAATATTTTCCACATCTTCTTTCATATCCTTTAGACGACTACCATTCCTTCCGTCTACGGCATCCATACTGACGGTTCTATCCATAACCAAAAATACATTTGCTTCAAGTTTCTTTTCGTCGCTTGCAATTTTTCCTTTAGGCAATGTAGGTCGAACAGCTATTACAATTGCCAACAAAACCATCACAATCGCAATGATTTTATCTACATTCTTTTTCTTCATTCCTTCTGTATACACAGTAAGTCCAATTGCCATAAACAAAAAGATTAACATGATTACCGTTGGTATAAGTGGTTTCTCACGTTCAATTCTTTGTTCTCTTCCCTTAATCAAACTTTTAGACAAGCCCTCGATATTATTAACAATTTTTGAAACAGTTCCACTTTCCCCTTGGACAAATAATTCTCCACCGGTAGCTTTTACACATTGTTCTAATGATGCTTTATTTTTCGATTCCATTCCTTTTGTTCCAACACCATATACAACCACATTATTTTCCTTGCAAATATCAGCAGCTTCAGATAACGTTACTAACGAACTTCCTTCTGCCTGATTGTCTGTTGAAAATATCACAACCCTGGTTCTTTTTTCTTCCAAATTTGAAAAATTATATACTGAATTTACCAAACCGTCAGCAATCAAAGAGCTTCCTCTATTACCATTATCTTCCGCTGTGCCATCGTAAATATAGTTAAATTTTTTCAAATCTTCTTCATCATCATCTAATTCAGAACTAAGTGATTCTCCATCCCAATATTTTGCCCCGGTCTGACAACCAATTTCAGCATTCTCAAGAATTTCATCAATATATTCATAGTCATCCGTTAATGGAGACATCAATACACTGGTACAATTGAAGAAAATTACGCCAACCCTCTCACCATGCAATTGTTTTACCGTTTCTCTAAAATTATGAACAATCTCTTCATTCAAATTTATAACAGAAAGTGACATATCCATACATAAAATAATGTCACGACCATACTTTTCTTCCTGCTTTATTTCTGTAGTATATGGTCTTGCAATTAATACTGCACATAATAGGATAACTAACAACGCAGCTCCATTTCTTATCCATCTAAGGATATTATACTGCTGCATTTTTCTTATAAAATACTCATCCTGTTGTAAATCTGATAATCCAATTACTTTTTTTCCTCCAAGATAACTTTTCTTTGCCTTTTTTTTCAAGAAAAGCAATACTACACAAAGCGCTACTCCAAGCACTATTACTATTCTATATTTTACATCCATTGTTCAATTATCCTTCTCGTTTTTTCAATTGATTGCTGAATATCTCCTTCTGCACTCATGGAAAATTCTGGAATATAGTATTCAGAAATTAGCATCTCGAGTATTGGTAATCTAAGTTGCTTTATATCCTGTAACGTATACTTTTGAGCTTCTATTCCTGTCATTTCATATACAAACTCACGGATACACATACTTAAATTCTGATATGCAATTTTGGGTGCCATTTGTCCCGAACAAACCATCTGCAACAACTGGTTAAGCCTTTGAATATATTTCATTTTTATCCGATTTCTTTCATTAACCGTCGTTTCTCTTATGGCAATTTTAGCTTTTTTCGGATGTTTTTTGATGTATAAAACAACAATTGCGATAATTCCAAGTACACTAATAATTGCCGAAATAGTAACAGGTATCAAGGAATAAGAAAAAGGCTCCTGCAATGGTACACTAATATTTTCAATTAATGAATTATTTATCATAATTTTTCCTCTCTCTACTTTCTTGAAAATAACTTTACAATTGACAAATCAATCTCATTCGTTCCTTCAATATGAACTCTAGGGATACCAAACGACGTGTATTTTTCTTCACATTTTTCTTCTAACAAACGCCGTCTTTCAATTTGTCTTTCTTTGAGTTTTTTGTCTGTAGATAAAAATGCCGGCAAATAATCATTATTTTCCATGTTGTACACATTTTCTCCAAACATATCAACATCTCCAATAGTCATTAAAGCAACATCATTCATCACTTGTATACGTTTCAGATTTGTCTCCGAAATTTCACTTGCCCCCTGTAAATCAGTAACTAAAACAATAATCATTTTCTTTCTCATATTTCTAACAATATAATCCAATGTATCATTTAAATTTGATTTATTTTCATCCGTTGTAGCTTTATGATACTGCTCCAAAATATACTCCACATTTCCCAAACCTGTTTTTAAAGGAATTTGACGCACATGATGAGCAGTAGAGAAAACAGCACCTGTATAGTCACCATTTTGATTTACTAAGTATGCCAAAGTCCCTGCACTTATCAGTGCAGCTTCTCTTTTTTCCTCTGACTCACTGGTGTAGGCTAACATTCTTCGATTTGTATCAAGTACCAACATAATATTATGTTTTTTTTCTGCTACATATTGTTTTACTAAAATTTTATTGCTTCTTGAAGATGCATTCCAACTGATATCTTTTACATCATCCCCAGGAATATATTCTCTTAACTCATTGAAATCCAGACTTCGTCCCTTATAAATCGAAGTATATGATCCATCCAACAATCGACTTGTATTCTTGTTTGTACGTAACGTTTTGTATTTTTTCATCCTTGATTGAATCAAAGAAATATATTTCATACTCATGGTGTTCTCACCGAACCTATAATCGCATCCACAATTTGTTCCGCCTGAATTCCGTCTGCCATAGCGGCAAAGTTTAACTGAATTCGATGTCCTAAAATCGACCGACTCATAGCTCTCACATCCTCCGGCGTACAATATGTTCTTCCATTTGTCAAAGCCACAGCTCTTGCAACTTCCATAAATGCGATACTTGCTCGCGTACTAGCTCCCATAGCCACATATTGAGACAATTCATTTGGTATATATTTTTCCACGTTTCTTGACGCTTGAACAATATCTACAATATAACGTTTGATTACTGGATCTATATACACTTCTTTACAAATCGACTGTAAAAATCTGATATCATCCAAACTTGCTACTACACTACTGTTGTCAAATATTCCGGCTTCTAAACGGTTTAGAATTTCAATTTCCTGCTCTGGTGTTGGATATGTTAATTTCACCTTAAGAAGAAAACGATCCAACTGAGCCTCTGCCAATTCATATGTTCCTTCCTGTTCCACAGGATTTTGTGTTGCAATTACTACAAATGGATTTGGCAGCTGAAAACTATTACCTCCAATTGTAACAACACGCTCCTGCATCGCTTCCAACATCGCACTCTGTGTCTTAGCACTGGAACGGTTAATTTCGTCCAATAACACAAAATTTGCATTTACCGGACCAATTTTAGTTTCGAAGGTATTGTCCTTCATATTGTATGTTTGCGTACCAATAATATCACTAGGCAACAAATCCGGTGTACACTGAATTCTTGAAAACTCAGCGTCAACAGCTTCCGTAATTGTTTTTGCTGCCGTAGTCTTTGCAAGTCCTGGAACAGATTCCAGCAAAATATGGCCATTTGTCATAGTTGCAATCAACATCGAATATCCTAAATATGATTGTCCAACAACTTTACTGTCAAAATACCGCATAATATTTTGGATAATTTGATTTGAACGTCCTAATTCTTCACTTGTTATCTCTCTTTTCATTTTTTACTTTCTTTTCCTTTCATTTATACACAAATTCAAAAGCCAAGAAAAGTTTATCACATTATTGGTCTTTTTTCATTTGATTTTTTTTACATTTTTACGTGTTTTTTTACATTTTTTATTTTTTCTTTATTGTTTTTGTAGCATAATAACCTCCATAACGTACTACATTCTGATATTCCTGATAAGCAATGACATGTACATAATATTTCACACCTTTTTTTAGATTTTTAATCATACATGTTTTCTTTGATTTTCCTTTAACTGTTGCTGCGACTTGATACAAACCATACTTCTTAGTGGAAATATACACAATATAACCATCTGCTTTACTAATTTTTTTCCAAGTAATTTTAGCCTTTTTCGAATTCAATCGTTTCGTATTTGTTATCTTAATATTATCAGGCTTTGTAATTGCAGTTTGCTTCACATATTTTCCATAATATTTTTCATTATCTTTCGTTTGATATGCTCTTATTTGGAATTTGTACTTCGTTCCCGGACTTAATTTTTTCCCGTCTATTTTTTTGATTGTACATTCTACCGACTTAGCGTCTAATGATTGTAACTTCACATATTTCTTCGAGCTACTATCATATCCATACACGATATAACCATTTGCTTTCGACACTTTCGACCAGTTCAATTTTATTTCATTTTTTGAAACAGCAGTAAAATTAAAATTCTTCGGAGCTCCCACTTCAACTTTAGGTACATTAGGTGTTGCTGTTGCCGGTATTTTTGTCGGCTTTGGTGTAGCCGTATNNGGTGAAATGGTTGCGCTAGTAACAACGCTTGGTACCTCTGTAGCAGGTAATTTTGTTACACTTGGTGCTACCGTCGCACTTTCCGTAGTTACTGCTGCACCTGTGACTATCGGTTGATTTGTTGAAGGAACCACCGTAGAAATGTTAGTTTTGTCAGGATTGTTTGAGTCATCCACGATTACTACAGATTCCCCTTCTGTCTCATCCCCCATCTGAACACATACGGTGCATTTCATAACAACATTACCATTTTCCTCAGATTTTGCCGTAATTGTCGCCATTCCCTGTTTCAAGCCCATAACCTTTCCGTCTAACACAGAAACAACATCCTCATTACTACTGCTCCAAACCATATTTTTATTATATGCATTTTTAGGTGCTATCTCATATGTAAGCTCCGTCACTTGTCCGACTTGTATATTCACATTGCTATTAGCAAAAGATGCACCTGTAATCGGTACCAGATTATCCGTTCCAATAGTATAATTCATATCTACCCTACCAGATATACCGTCTACCTGCCCATCAGAAGTAAACTGCCACATCTGATACGGGCGGCTGTATCTGCAATATACATTGTATCTTGCCACCCAAAAATCCATGGTTTTAAATCTCTTGTTTGTAAGATTCGTATTAGCAAAAGAATAACCTGAATAAATAGCTGCTTTATATCCTGCATTTTCAATAGTTGTTACAAATGCCTCTGCAATCTTTCCTATGGTTTCTTTTGAATTTGAATTGCCATCAGGATCCTTAAGAATGGATTTATCCTCCATATCGTAGTAAATAGGATATGAAAGATTTTTACCTTCCACTAAACGAAGTACATGATTTGCTTCACCAACAGCTTTTTCCACTGTATTTGCATAAGAATAAATATACACTCCGTATGGAATATTTTGCGAAACACAACCGGAAACATTTTTTTCGTAATATGCATCATCCTGTGACACTATATCCTGCCCTATTCCGCACCGAAGAATGGCAAATTTTATACCATCATTTTTCACCTTTTCCCAATCAATGTTTTTTTGATATTTACTTACATCAATTCCTAGCGATTTTATATTCTCTGTTGTAGAAATTGTAGTTGCCGCATGAATGATTGGCTTTTTTTTGCATTGATGTAAAACATCATACTCAATGTAACCACATAGGTTCATCCCAAGCAGTACAACCATACAACATATGGCAACAATTCTATAAATCAATTTCTTTTTCATGCAATGTTTTCTCTTCATGTAAACTCCCCCTAAAACAGCAATCTAACACTCCATATTCGTTCTCTCAAAATCACTTTATACAAAAATTTCGAGAGAACATTATATATATCGGATTTTCCTTACAAAGAGTTTTGCTTGTAATTTCCCATCACATTAAAACAGAGGAGATGCAAAACTTTCGCTCTGCATCTCCTATATATAACCTAGAATAATCCTGTGATTACTCCATCATCATTTACATCAATACGCTCTGCTGCAGGATGTAATGGAAGTCCAGGCATAGTCATAACAGTTCCTGTAATTGCTACAACAAATCCTGCTCCTGCATTTACGTAAACTTCACGAATATTCATGTTAAAGTCTGTTGGACGACCTAACTTCTTAGGATCGTCTGACAATGAATACTGGTTCTTAGCCATACAAACAGGTAAGTTACCATATCCTAACTCTTCTAATCTCTCAATTGCTTTACTAGCTGCTGCATCATAAGTAACTGAACCAGCACCATAGATTTCTTTTGCAATGGTTTCGATTTTAGCTTTGATTGGCTGATTTACATCATACAATGGCTTGTAATTGCTTTCTTTCTTCTCGCATGTTTCAATTACTTTTTCAGCTAATGCAATTCCGCCTTCGCCACCTTTTTCCCAAACCTGGGCAGGTGCGAATTCGCATCCTCTTGCTTCACAGAATTCCTTTACAAAGTTAAGTTCAGCCTCTGTATCAGTAATGAACTGATTCAATGTAACAACACATGGTACTCCAAACTTCTGAACGTTTTCAATATGCTTTTCAAGGTTTACAATACCCTTCTTTAATGCATCTAAATTCTCGTTGTTAAGCTGATCCTTTGGAACGCCACCATTGTACTTAAGAGCACGTACAGTAGCTACCAATACAACTGCAGATGGCTTTAATCCAGCCATACGGCACTTAATATCCATAAATTTCTCAGCACCAAGGTCTGCACCAAATCCTGCTTCTGTCACTACATAATCAGCAAGTTTCAACGCTGTCTTTGTAGCACGAACAGAGTTACATCCATGTGCAATGTTAGCAAATGGTCCACCATGAACCAATGCAGGTGTATTTTCCAATGTCTGAATTACGTTTGGCTTAATAGCATCCTTTAACAACGCTGCCATAGCACCTACTGCATTTAATTCTTTTGCAGTTACTGGCTGTCCATCAAATGTATAAGCCACAATAATTTTTCCAAGTCTTTCTTTCAAGTCATGCATATCACTTGCAAGACAAAGAATAGCCATGATTTCAGATGCAACGGTAATAATAAAGTGATCTTCACGAACAACACCATCTACAGGTCTTCCAAGACCTACTACAATATTTCTAAGAACACGGTCGTTCATATCTACACAACGTTTCCAAACAATCTGGTTTGTATCGATATTTAACGCATTTCCCTGTTTTAAATGATTATCAAGCATTGCAGCTAATAAGTTATTTGCTGAAGTAATAGCATGAAAATCTCCAGTAAAATGAAGGTTCAAATCTTCCATAGGTACAACCTGTGAATATCCGCCACCTGCTGCTCCACCTTTGATACCAAAACATGGTCCAAGTGATGGCTCACGAAGTGCAATGACAGATTTTTTATTTAGTTTTCCAAATGCCTGTCCAAGACCTACTGTTACTGTAGTCTTTCCTTCACCGGCAGGTGTTGGATTGATTGCAGTTACAAGAATTAACTTTCCATCCTTGTTGTCTTTTACACGGTTCCACAATTCATCAGAAAGTTTTGCTTTGTACTTTCCGTACAATTCCAAGTCATCCATAGTAATGTCAAGTTTCTTTGTTACTTCTTGAATCGGAAGCATATTGGCTTCCTGAGCGATTTCGATATCTGTTTTCAATCTGATTACCTCCAAATTTATTACTAAAGTAGACTGATTTGAGAATGCAAGTGCAATCTTTCGACAAAACAGCAACTTATTTTACGTATAGTAACTAAGTTTGTATTATAACAGACATTCTAAATCCTGTCAAAACGATTTCAAAATTGTTATGATTTCAGTATTGTTTCGTATTACATCCAATACACCCAGGTATTTTTAATCTGTCCTTTGATACGACTAAATTTCCATCTTTTTCCACTATTTACCTTGCTGTTTGGATCATTTACAATAAATCCATCCTCATCATACCCTGAAATCACGATAAAATGACCACATCTTGTAAAATCTCCCGGCCGCATGCTGCAAATCATAACCCGCTCTTTATCTAGATGTTTTTTCATTTCTTTTTCATTGGCACGAATCTGTTTTACTGAAATACCAAGCTTTCTTGCTCCCTCATCCATCATCTTCCAAGCAGTACCGCCTCCATAAATATATCCATTTTGGGTACTGTAGGTTGCCATCCAACTAGGTGTAAAATCATCATCCCCTAAAAGATACACTGCAACCATAGACAAGCAGGTAGGTCCACAACCGGAAGAACCAATATTACCTCTGGCATATCTTTGATTTTTCCATCTGCTGTCCCATTGGTAAAAATGGGGAACGCTTTTCTTTTCATGCTTTGAAAGAGACGCAAGTCTTTTCTTCTCTTTTTCTGCCGCCTTTTGTTGCTCCTCTGCCTGTACAGAAAGCATCTGCTTTCTTATATCCGCAATTCTTTGTTCTCCCGTAAATAATAACATCGCAACAAATAACACGCCCATAAACAGGTAAATGCTACTATATTCTGACTTCTTTTTTTCTGTTTTTTCCACTCCCATTGCCTCCAAACAAGTCTTTACATCTGTTTACGCACAATCTTATACTCATCACCCATTTTAAAATATGGACAATCCGAAAAAGTATCCGTAAGAAACTTTCCCATATCATCCTGATCTAAATCCATATCACATACATAATATTCAAATTCTTCATCATATACGTAATTCATGCATAATTCGCAATTTGACTCCATCTTTACACCAACCTTTTTAATTTAAGTTTGCTTCGCATAGTTTCTTCTATGCAAGCACTAACACACTATTTCCAGTACTAAATGCAATATAGCATTTATCTGCATTTTTTGTCATAAACCCCTATGAACACATTTATTTATTATAAACTGAAGATACAAACGAACCAGATTGATATCCGTCAGTTTATAGAGCATTCGCGCTCCTACCACATCTTCAATTTCATTAAAAATAAATCTGCCATCTTTTCCAATAAGGAAATCTATACCAACCAATCCAAAATCAAACTGTTTGATTACCATATTTACTACACTTTTTTGTTCCTCGGACAATTCATATACATCAACCGAACCTCCAAGTGAAAAGTTTGACTTAAATCCGCCTACTGCAGTTCTTCTTATAGCACAGATAATTTCATCACCAATAACATACACTCTCACATCCTGCATCGACTCATCAAACAACGGTTGCGTCACTACATCACACTCGCCGATACCAAGACGTATATCATCTTCCTTGTCAGTACCTTTTAAGAACACCTGACTGCCACCGTGACCTGCCACTGCTTTGATTACCCATCCGTCAGGAATGGAATGGTAATGTTCCTTAAATGCTTCATTACAATAAGGAATATGTGAAAGCATTGGTATCTTAAACTGTTCCAGATAAGTATACGCTTTTTCTTTATCATTGGCAATTTCGGAAACTTTTGAATTGTTAAACACTTTAATTCCACAATCTTCTAATTCTTTTGATAACTTTGGATTGATAGTTCTGCAAATCACAAAGTCAGGCAATGCTTCCGACTTGCCATCATATTTAACTGTCTTTTTTACTCCACTAGCTTCTATACATATGTTTTCGGCAAATTTAAGCTCCAGTTCAATATCGCAAATCTTCGCCTCATCCATATGCATATTGATATATTGTTTATTATATTCAGCCCCAGCCTGGTCATAGACTAGCCAACCTTTTACTTTTTTCATGAATGATGCCTTTCTAATACACTCAATAAATGTTCCATAATGTAATCAGCCGTATTTACTCCGGTGCAATCAAATATGTTTTTAAAATGTGCATTGGAATTAACTTCACAAACAAGTACCTTTCCATCTTCGCCTTTCACAAGGTCTACACCCGCAAAATCAGCCTTAAGGATTTCACAACACTTAACAGCCAACTGTTCTTCTTCTTTTGTAGGCACATATTGTTTCATAGAACCGCCATTGGTAATATTGGCACGAAAATCTCCATTTTTTGCTGTTCTCTCCATGGCTGCCACCACTTTGTCACCCACTACCTGTAAGCGATAATCTCTACACTCAGCCTCTTTGATGAACTTTTGAAACAAAAATGATTTACCTTCCAGTTTTTTTACAAGTCTTTCCAACTCCACCAAATCTTTGCACAAATACACCTGCTGTCCAAAGGAACCAAAACTTTCTTTTACAACCATCGGAAATCCAAGGCGTTTTTCTACAGACTGTAAAAATTCCATATCTGAATAACCAATATTGGCATATGTCATAGGCGCCATAATCGTATCCGGCATAGGAATATGTTCCTTTGTCAAATGAATATGAGTTAAACTCTTGTTATCGCAAACCTCAATGGCAAAAGACGAATTAAACACCCGATAGCCCATGTCTTCCAATGTTTTTGCCAACAACACATCTTTGTCCCAAAACAAAACGAAATCCACCATGGGAGCCTGCATGTTTAAAGCAAGCTCCCCATCTATACATGCAGAAATTAACTGAGCGTTCGATTTTATTTCAATCTCAACGTCATGATTTCTCCCTGCATCGTATAGCCACTGGTGAATTTCATTAAATTTCGTTTGATTTAAAAAAGCATTTATAACAAGCCACGCTTTCATGCCTGCTCCTTCCCCTATCTTTAAGAAAGATAGTTTTCAAACTCCTCCATGGTCATAAGAACTTTTCTAGGCTTCGTGCCTTCTTCCGGACCTACAACTCCAGCGTCACAAAGCTGATCCATAATTCTTGCCGCACGGTTAAATCCAATCTTATACACGCGCTGAAGCATCCCGATGGATGCCTTATTCTTCTCTATGATAAACTTACCTGCATCAAT
>LXOW01141253.1_pt1 | contig 16863 bp, 17 predicted proteins | sample 1368591 | NCBI WGS metagenome assembly LXOW01 (sample SAMN04884650, study PRJNA319009) | bovine gut metagenome | isolation source: Cow rumen | host: Bos taurus | place: Italy: Legnaro (PD) | collected 2014-07-09 | reverse complement strand
CGTTCATCCTGAGCCAGGATCAAACTCTACATTGTAAAATTTTTATTTCTCCGAAAGAAAAATTTTACAGCTTCCGTCGTCGCTCGGAAATAATCAAGCAAGCTTGTTATTTCACTCGCTCCTAGNNTATATACGTACTGCTTCTCGTACTACTTCTTCTCTGTCTATGTAAGTCTTTCAAAGAACTCTTTTTGGGGTTGCTTTTCAAGGACTCTCCCTGAAAGCGGATGCAAAGGTACGACTTTTTTCCGAACTAACAAACTTTTCAGAAGAAAAAAAATAAAATAAAAGCAAAAAAAATTAGAGACTTGATGCGCATCAATCCATTACCATATTACACATTATTATATATTAATTGTGCACGCGAACAATAACGAACACATTCGCCCGATCAGAGATATCGAAACAGTAATGCAACTGCAATAGCCTAAAACAACGACAAATAACAAAAATGCAAAAAAAGATGCATATTTGTTTGGTTATATGCAGAAAAATGTATAATTTTGCAGCCGATTTGAATAAATATACCGGCATGAAAGTTAAAAACGACCGCTTAGAAGCCCTACGGATGATTATTTCAAGCCAAGAACTTGGTAGTCAGGACGAGTTGCTGGATGCCCTGAAGAAAGAGGGCTTCCAATTGACTCAGGCCACACTCAGTCGTGATTTGAAACAGCTGAAGGTTGCCAAAGCAGCCTCCATGCGAGGCAATTATGTATACGTATTGCCTAACGACACCATGTACAAACGTGTGAGCACGCCTTCGTCTGTTCGCGAGATGATGCAAGTGCCAGGCTTCCTTAGCATTCATTTCTCTGGCAATATGGGCGTCATTAAGACGCGTCCAGGCTATGCCAGTTCGATAGCTTACAACATAGACAACAGTCATATTAACGAGATATTAGGTACGATAGCTGGTGACGATACCATCTTCATCGTTATCAAACAAGGGGTAACGATGGAAGAAGTGGTCGAGGCCTTAAGCGAAGTAGTGCCGAATATGAGGTGATTTTTCCAGTTCATAGTTCATAGTTAAGAGTTCATAGTTAAAATGGAACAGAATAAGAATATAGAGGTATTTGTGGCAGGTCCTGAACACGAAGTATATGTAGACACCATCCTGCAGACCATTGCTGATGCAGCCAAGGTACGTGGAACGGGTATTGCTAAGCGTACACACGAGTACCTGGCAACGAAGATGAAAGAGGCCAAAGCCGTGATTGCTTTGAGTGGCAATACGTTTGCAGGCTTTAGTTATATTGAAACATGGGGTAACAAACAATATGTGACGACCTCCGGTTTGATTGTGCACCCCGACTTCCGAGGATTGGGTGTAGCCAAGAAAATCAAGGACATGACATTCTCGCTGGCCCGTACCCGTTGGCCACACGCCAAGATTTTCTCATTGACCAGCGGTGCTGCTGTGATGAAGATGAACACAGAGCTAGGTTATCAGCCCGTTACCTTTGCCGATCTGACGGACGATGAAGCCTTCTGGCGTGGTTGTGAGGGATGCGTCAACGTAGATGTACTACACCGTACAGGCCGTAAATACTGTATCTGCACGGCCATGCTCTACGATCCTGAGGAGCACCTTCCCGCCAAGATTCCCGAAGAAGTCTTAGAACGCATCAAGACACTGGATGAGAAGTAAAAAGGTAAAAGGGTAAAAAGTAAAAAGGTAAAAAATAAAAAATATGAGCAAGAAAAAAGTAGTAGTAGCCTTCAGTGGTGGATTGGACACCAGCTACAATGTGATGTATTTGACCAAAGAGTTAGGTTATGAGGTATATGCCGCTTGTGCCAATACGGGTGGATTCTCAGCAGAGCAATTAAAGAGGAACGAAGAGAACGCCTACAAACTGGGCGCCGTGAAATATGTGACTCTTGACGTAACGCAGGAGTATTACGAGAAGTCGCTGAAATACATGATTTTCGGCAACGTATTGCGTAACAACTGCTACCCTATCAGCGTGTCGAGCGAACGCATCTTCCAAGCCATCGCCATTGCACGCTATGCCAAGGAGATTGGTGCTGACGCTATTGCCCACGGAAGCACGGGTGCCGGCAACGACCAGATTCGTTTCGATATGACGTTCCTCGTAATGGCTCCCGGCGTTGAGATTATCACGCTGACCCGCGACAGGAACCTGACCCGTAAAGAGGAGGTGGACTATCTGAACGCCAACGGCTATTTCGCAGACTTCACCAAGCTGAAGTACTCGTATAACGTCGGTATCTGGGGCACCTCGATTTGTGGTGGCGAACTGCTCGACCCCACACAGGGACTGCCCGAGGAGGCCTATTTGAAGCACGTCACGAACCCCGAGAAAGAGTCGCTGCTGAAGATTCAGTTCGATAAGGGCGAGATTGTGGCTGTCAATGGCGAGCAGTTCGACGACCACATCAAGGCCATCCAGAAGATTGAGGAGATTGGTGCCTCGTACGCCATTGGTCGTGACGCCAACGTCGGCGACACCATCATCGGCATCAAGGGCCGTGTAGGTTTCGAGGCAGCTGCACCCAAACTGATTATCGAGGCGCACCGTCTGCTGGAGAAGTCAACACTTTCGAAGTGGCAGCAGTACTGGAAAGACCAGGTAGCCAACTGGTATGGCATGTTCCTGCACGAGAGTCAGTATCTTGAGCCAGTTATGCCAGACATCGAGGCTATGCTCACAAGCAGCCAGCGCAACGTCACAGGTACTGCCATTCTGAAACTCCGTCCCTATGGTTTCGAGACAGTGGGCATCGATTCCGTCAATGACCTGACGAAAAGCAAACTCGGCGAGTATGGTGAGACCCAGACAGGTTGGACAGCCGACGAGGCCAAGGGTTTCATCAAAGTCAGCTCTACCCCACTCCGCGTTTACTACGGCATACATAAGGACGAGAAACGCTAATTTTTCGACCACGAATTTCACGAATAACACGAATAAATTTCGACCACGGATTTAACGGATTACACGGATGATTAGAATTGGAATATTAGGTGCGGCAGGTTATACGGGCGGAGAACTGATTCGCCTGCTGCTGAACCATCCCGAGGCAGAGATCGTCTTTGCCAATTCAGAGAGTAATGCAGGCAATCTAGTAAGCGACGTGCATGAGGGACTGTTGGGGGAAACCGATTTGAAGTTTACCGACGCGATGCCGTTTGACCAAGTTAATGTGGTATTCTTCTGCTTCGGTCACGGCAAGAGCGAGGCGTTCCTCAAGGAGCACACCATCCCTGCAAACGTCAAGATTATCGACCTCGCCCAAGATTTCCGCATCAAAGGCGACCACGACTATGTCTATGGCCTGCCGGAAATCAACAAAGAGGATATTCAGAAGGCGCAGCATGTGGCCAACCCCGGCTGTTTTGCCACCGCCATTCAGCTCGGTTTGTTGCCTGCCGCCAACCTCAATCTGTTGAAGTACGACGTCAGCGTAAATGCTATTACGGGCTCTACGGGAGCCGGACAGAAGCCCGGTGCCACGACCCACTTCTCATGGCGTAACAACAACCTCAGCATCTACAAGCCCTTTACCCACCAGCATCTGGCCGAGATACGTCAGTCGCTGGCACAAGTACAGGGCCATTTGGATGTCGACATCGACTTCATCCCCTATCGCGGCGATTTCGCCCGCGGCATCTTCTGCACGGAGGTCATCCGCACGAAGGCCCCTGCCGACGAAGTCATTCAGGCCTACAAAGACTTTTATGCCGACGCCGCCTTCACCCACTACTCCGACAAACCGTTAGACCTCAAGCAAGTGGTGAACACCAACAAGTGTCTCGTCCACATCGACGCCTTCGACAACAAGTTGCTCGTCACCTCCTGCATCGACAACCTCTTGAAGGGTGCCGTGGGCCAAGCCGTTCAGAACATGAACCTGATGTTCGGCATCGACGAAACCTCCGGTCTACGTCTGAAAGCCTCCGCATTCTAAGAAAAGTCACCGTGCAAAGCCCGGCTGAGGACACCCAAAAGCTGAAATCGTCCGACAAATTCCGAATTTGTCGGGCTTTTTTTCGCTATTGCTTGTTTATCTGGCGTCTTTTGCCTACCTTTGTAGCCAACAAACGAGAAATGCCCAAAAAGTATGAGACAGCGCATTTACCTTATTCTATTATTCATAGCCCTGCTGATGACTTCAAAGTCGGCAGCCGATGGCGTTGATAAGGTGAATTGTCCTGTCATCAGGATTGAGGCAGAACGGTTGCCCGACATGAACGTTCCCCGCAGTGGCCACTCGGCCATTCTGGTAAATGGCGAAGTGACGGTAGTGGGCGGTCATACCTCTGGTTTTGTGCTGACCCCTACGGCAGAATATCTAAAAGACGGCGAATGGCACCAGTTGCAAACCGTCTATAACCACGACGGCGGTATTTCAATCGTGATGAAGTCCGGGAAGGTGCTGTTGGCAGGTGGTTTCAAAGATAATCTCGGCATCGGCCAGAGTTACGAGGTGGAGCTATACGACCCCGTAACCCATCAGTTCAATGGTTTTGGTTGTCTCGACAAGAAGCGCGTTTCCGGCGCCGCTGTAGAACTCGACAGCGGACGCGTGATGATTGCCGGCAACTGGTATGCCGACGACGCCATCGAGATGTTCGACGGCAAGGCGACGTTCTCGCATGTCAAGTATGTCGCCCAGACGCGCAGTCTGCCTCACGTATTCCGCACCTCAAATGGCAACGCATTAATCGTGGCAGGCTACGATTTCCACGGCAATCCCATCGACACCATTGTCATCGACAGGCTGTATGGCGAGCCATTCCGCAACGAATTGTTTGACAATTGGAAACCTCTACGATACGACCTCGTACAACATAGCGACGACAGTTTCATCGGCGACGAGGCGAAGGGCCTGTTCCGTTACCTGATGCCCGTAGAAAATAAGGACGGCCAGCTGGCCATCATTGATGTACGCGACACCATATTCACTCCCTTGCCCACTTCAACGCCCGTCCCGATGAAGAGCCAGTGGGGAAGCATCAAATACATCACTCCCGTCTATGCCGACCGTCAGCACCAGCGCGGCTACGTAGTCGGTTTCGACGCGACTAGCCGTCTGTACGTGCTCTGCATTGATTATTCCAAGACGCCAGCGCCCCTTACCCTCTATCATACCGACCCACTACCCGAGGCCGGCATGCTGACCATCCCCGTACTGACCACCGAAGGCAATCTGATGTTGACAGGCGGTGTGGGTGTAGAACCGAACAGCAATTTCTCGCCATCGGCCTCCGTTTGGCTCCTGCGTTTCAACGACGACGGTTCAACGGCGTCTTCAGTTCTCAACGGCTGGCTCTTGTGGTCGTTGGCTGTTGTGTTGCTCGTGGCCGTTGCTTTTGCCTATGTATTGAGGCACAGAAGACCGCATCCGCAGTCCGAACCAGAAGAGCAATCAGATTCGGCTGCAAAGGAGATTACAACGCCACACTCCCAAAGAGAAAACGAACAGTTAATGCACCGCATCTGCGACCTGATGGATGGTCAGCAACTCTACCTTCAACAAGGCCTTAAAGTCTCCGACATTGCGTCAGCCCTCGACACCAACATCCGCTACATTTCCGATTGCATAAGAGCGGAACGAGGCTGTTCCTTGACGCAGTTCGTCAACGAATATCGCCTGGAACACGCCAAGCGTCTGTTACTCGAACATCCGGAAATGAAAATCTCCTCTGTGGCCATCGAGTCTGGCTTCACCAACGACAAAGCCATGACCCGCTACTTCAAGGAACATACCGGCATGACGCCCACAGAATGGAAAGCCACCCTACAAAACAACCCCCAAAATCCGTAATCGTCCGACAAATTACGAAAATGTCGGACGATAATTGTATATAAACGTTCCTTTATCTTCTTTTTTCGCTATCTTTGCCACACATTTTACTAACTTAATAAACATTATAATTATGAGAAGATCATTACTTTTATCTGTTGCGACGCTCATGGCCATAACCGCTGGAGCACAAGGTTTAGAGTACGCCTATGACAATGCAACGATGACGGCAAAGGTGACGTATCGTATGAAACAACTAGGCGACGGCACATGGGAGCGAATCAAAGGTGGCCGTCTACATCGGCCGTCCTTACCGCTATCCGAAACAGAAGGACTGGGGTTGGTACATTTATTATGACTTGAGCGCCTTTGGACGCTGCGAGACACTGGAGGAGGTTACATTCGGACCTCATGTTAAAGAAATCCAGCCTTGCGAGTTTATACTTACGCCAGCACTTAAAACTGTCACAATAAACGGAACTATCACAACTCTAGCCACAAAGGCCTTCTACAAATGTGGGAGTCTCAAGTCCATCAACCTACCCGAAGGACTTTCGACGATCGGCACGTGCCAGGTGAAAGCATCGATTCATACAAGACAGCAAACGTATGGAAGGAATTCTTCAACATAGAAGATGGCATTCACAGTGTTACGACGGATGCAGTGTTCAAGGACGGAAACTTCTACGACCTGCAAGGGCGCAAAGTAAACAGCCAGGCGATCGGCAAAGGCCTGTACATCAACAACGGCAAGAAGATCATCGTTCGCTAAGGCACTAAATGACCCAAGCCGGAAATTGAACCTCACCCGGTAGTTGAAGGGGAAGAGTGCCGTGCAAACAGGGGTTTTGCAGGGATGTAGCAGGGAGCGAATGCCTAGGTAATCGGATTCGGGCGGCCGCCCGCATTAATGTGGGCGGCCGTGCTTATTATTGCGGGCGGGAGGCCGAATTGATGCGGGCGGCCGCCCGCAACCGATTTTTACACCTTTAGAAAGAGCCGGAAAAATGGCGCCGTCCATTACTTCCGGAGTATTTGAAAATACTTCCGAAGTATCTGAAAATAGTCCCGGAATAATTCAAATTACTCTTAGAGTAATTGAAAATACTAAAACTATCTGCAAAAAAACGGGGAAAGATGCCGATTTCTCGTTTTTTTGCACTATCTTTGCAGGCTGTAATGTATTACCCAGAACAATTATGAGTATGAGAAAGAGCATTTTCACCCTGGCCGTGATGTTAGTAGCGGCACTGTTTGTAACCACGTCTTGCGGAAACAAGAGTCAGAAACAGGTTCAAGAGGAGAGTCAGGCAGGACAAGTGAATAACTTCCGCATCAAGCGCGGCACGAACATCAGCCACTGGCTGTCGCAGTCGGAGCAGCGCGGTGAGGCACGTCGTCTGCACATACAGGAGGATGACTTTGCCCGCCTGAAGGAGCTGGGCTTCGACTTTGTACGCATTCCCATCGACGAGGTGCAGTTCTGGGACGAGGACGGCAAGCAGTTGCCTGAGGCTTGGGGACTGCTGAACAATGCACTCGACTGGGCACGCAAGTACGACTTGAGAGCCATCGTCGACCTGCACATCATCCGCTCGCACTACTTCAATGCCGTGAACGAGGCTGGTCAGGCTGCCAACACGCTGTTTACGTCAGAGGAAGCGCAGGAAGGTCTGCTGAACCTGTGGCGTCAGTTGTCGGACACGCTGAAGAACCGCAGCAACGACTGGGTGGCCTACGAATTCATGAACGAGCCCGTGGCCGACGAGCACGAGCAGTGGAACGCCCTTGTGGCAAAGGTTCACAAGGCCCTGCGCGAATTAGAACCCCAGCGTACGCTCGTCATCGGTTCGAACCGTTGGCAGGGACATGAGACGATGAAGTATCTGAAGGTGCCCGAGGGCGACAAGAACATCATCCTGTCGTTCCACTACTACAACCCCATGCTGCTGACGCACTACGGTGCATGGTGGTCGCCGCTGTGTGCTGCCTACAAGGGTAAGGTGAACTATCCCGGTGTGCTCGTGTCGAAGGAAGACTACGATGCTGCTCCCGATGCCATCAAGGCTGAGCTGAAGCCATACACCGAACAAGTGTGGGACATCAACACCATTCGCGAGCAGTTCAAGGATGCCATCGAGGCTGCCAAGAAGTACGACCTGCAGCTGTTCTGCGGCGAGTGGGGTGTCTATGAGCCCGTTGACCGCGAACTGGCCTACAAGTGGTATCGCGACGTGCTGACCGTCTTCGACGAGTTCAACATTGCCTGGACCACATGGTGTTACGACGCCGACTTCGGCTTCTGGGACCAGCAGCGTCACACATTCAAGGACCGCCCGTTGGTTGAACTCCTGATGAGCGGCAAGAAACTGGGAGAATAAAAAGAAAATAGAACTAGACTGAATATGAAACTATTTGACGTATATCCCCTGTTCGACGTGAACATCGTTAAAGGCAGGGGCTGTAAGGTTTGGGACGACAAAGGTCAGGAGTATCTTGACCTCTATGGCGGACACGCCGTGATTTCCATCGGCCATTCGCATCCGCACTATATTAATAAGGTGACGGAGCAGCTGGGGAAGATTGGGTTTTACTCGAACTCTGTGATTAACAAACTGCAGGCAGAACTGGCAGAGCGCCTGGGCAAGATCAGCGGTTATGACGACTACCAGCTGTTCTTAATCAACAGCGGTGCAGAGGCCAACGAGAATGCACTGAAGCTGGCATCGTTTAAGAATCCGCANNAATCCGAAGATTGTGGCTCCGCTGAACGACAACCACCATGTGCGGTTCCTGCCGTTGAACGACATTGAGCCGTGGGTGCGCGAGATGTCGCGTGGAGGCGTCGCTGCCGTCATCCTGGAGTGTATTCAGGGCGTCGGTGGCATCCAGATGGCCACGCCTAAGTTCGCCCAGGACTTGGCATACGCCTGCAAACGCTTCGGTGTAACGCTGATTTGCGACGAAATACAATGCGGCTACGGACGTAGCGGTAAGTTCTTCGCCCATCAGTGGCTCGGCATCAAGCCTGACATCATTACCGTTGCGAAAGGAATCGCTAACGGTTTCCCCATGGGCGCCGTACTCATCTCGCCCGACTTCGAGCCCGTCTACGGACAGTTGGGCACAACGTTCGGCGGCAACCATCTGGCTTGCGCTGCAGCCCTCGCCGTGCTCGATGTGTTCGAACAGGAACACATCGTCGAAAATGCCCACGAAACAGGCGAATACCTTATTGCACAACTGAAGGAACTCCAAAAGACACAACCCCATATCAAGGACGTGCGTGGTCGCGGCCTGATGATTGGTATCGACCTCGACATCCCTCACAAAGACGTGCGCCAGCCCCTCATCTATCAGGAGCACTGCTTCACCGGTTGTGCAGGCACGAACATCCTACGACTGTTGCCGCCGCTGTGCCTGACCAAGGCCGATGCCGACGAGTTTATTGAGAAGTTAAAGAAGGTTTTTAATTCGCTATAACGTAATAACGGTAAAGGAAATGAAGATATCAGTAATCGGAGCCGGTGCCATGGGTGGTGCCATCGTTGAAGGGCTCATCAAGGGAGACTATATCCAGAACGAGGACATCTGCGTGAGCGACCCCGTGCGTGCAACACGCGACAAGTTCGCTGACTTGGGCGTGACGGCGACGCCGAGCAACCAGTTGGCAGCACAGGGTGCCGATATCGTATGCGTGGTTGTCAAGCCCTGGCTCGTGGAGCAGGTGCTGACCGGCATTCGCGACGTGATGGATTACGACCAGCAGACACTCGTCGTGGTGGCTGCAGGCGTCAAGTCGGAGAGCATCAAACAGTGGATGACGAAAGAAGGGAAGATGATTCCGACGTACCTCGTCATTCCGAACATCGCCATTGCACAACTGGCGTCGATGACGTTCATCGTGCCGGCTATTGCTGCGACACAGCAACATACGGACCAGGTGGTGAAGTTGTTCGAGAGCATGGGCAAGACCATTATCACCGATGAACAGCATCTGGGTGCCGGCACGACACTGGCATCGTGCGGCATCGCCTATGCCATGCGGTATATCCGTGCTGCGGCAGAGGGCGGCGTAGAGTTAGGCTTTAAGGCTGACGACGCGAAGGCCATCGTAATGCAGACGATGAAGGGTGCCGTAGAGTTGCTGGAGGCAACGGGACTGCACCCTGAGGCTGCCATCGACCTGGTAACGACGCCTGGCGGTGTGACCATCAAGGGACTGAACGAGATGGAGCATGCCGGTTTTACGTCAAGTGTAATTAGAGGATTAAAAGCAGGAGCGAAATAATTATGGACGAACAATTGAAACAAATAGGCGAGCGACTGCGCGGACTGCGCGACGTGCTCGACATCCCCGTGAGCGAGATGGCCGAGACCATCGGTATCAGCGCTGACAAGTATGAAAAGATTGAGGCTGGCGAGTTGGACATCACCATCTCGAACCTGATGAAAATCGCGAAGAAGTACGGTGTGTCGACGGAGGAACTGATATTCGCCGAGGCACCGCACATGAAGTCGTACTACGTGACGCGCAAGGGGCAGGGTATGAGCATCGAACGCACGAAGGCCTACAAATATCAAAGCCTTGTGGGCGGTTTCGTCAATCACAAGGCCGACGTGTTTATCGTCACCGTCGAGCCGAAGCCCGGCGCCCGCACCATCTATAAGAATACCCACCCCGGACAGGAGTTCAACATGGTGCTAGAAGGCAGCATGGAGCTCTACATCGGTGGCAAGACCATCATCCTTGAGGAAGGTGACAGCATCTATTTTGACTCCACCAAGCCCCACGGCATGCTGGCCGTCGGCGACAAGGCCGTCAAGTTCTTAGCGTTTACAGTGGAATAGTCGTGATCACGGAATAACGGAATCACGGAATTACGGAATAACGATATAACGTTATAACGAAAGAAGAAAGAAATGATAGAAAGATTTTTGAAACAGACGACGTTCACGTCTGTTGAGGATTACAACAAGAACCTGGAGTTTATCATCCCCGAGAACTTCAACTTCGCCTACGACGTGATGGATGTCTGGGCCGAGGAGAAACCCGAGGGGCTGGCCATTCTGTGGACCAACGACCAGGGGGAGGAAATACGCACGACATTTGCCGAACTGAAGGAACAGACCGATCAGGCAGCATCGTATCTGCAGACGCTGGGCATCGGCAAGAACGACCCCGTGATGCTCATTTTGAAGCGTCACTATGAGTGGTGGGTCATCATGCTTGCATTGTGTAAGATCGGCGCCATCGTCATTCCCGCAACACACATGCTCACGAAGCACGACTACGTCTATCGCAATACGCGGGCATCGGTGAAGGCCATCATCTGCGCCGACGACGACTATATCATCGGTCAGATTAAGTTGGCCATGCCCGAGAGTCCGACAGTGAAACAATATATCACATTGCGCGACGAAGAAGGTTTCCGCAACTGGAGGAAGGAATGGAGGGAGGCGCCGAAATTCCAGCGTCCTGCCTTCGTCAACGAGAACGACGACACGATGCTGATGTACTTCACCAGTGGTACCAGCGGTGAACCGAAGATGGTGGCGCACGACTACCTATATGCCATGGGCCATCTGTCGACGGGCGTCTTCTGGCATAATCTGCACGAGGGTTCACTGCACCTCACCGTAGCCGATACGGGCTGGGGTAAGGCCGTCTGGGGTAAGTTCTACGGCCAGTGGTTTGCCGGCGCAACGGTGTTCGTTTACGACCACGAGAAGTTCAATGCCGACAATCTCCTGCGTCAGATTGAGAAATACCGCGTGACGTCGTTCTGCGCGCCACCGACCATCTATCGCTTTATGATTCGCGAGGACCTTTCAAAATACGACCTGTCGTCACTCGAGTACTGCTGCACGGCCGGTGAGGCACTGAATCCCGCCGTGTTCGACAAACTGAAGGAAAAGACCGGTCTCAACATCATGGAAGGTTTTGGACAGACCGAGACCACGATGACCCTCGGCACCTTCCCTTGGATGACGCCGAAGCCCGGTTCGATGGGTATTCCCAATGCCCAATATAACATCGACCTGCTACGTACTGACGGCACGTCGTGCGAGGACGGTGAGAAGGGAGAAATCGTCATCCGCGTGGGTGACCGTAAGCCCATCGGACTCTTCAAGGGTTACTATCGTGACCCCGAGAAGACCCGCGAGGCGTGGCACGACGGCATCTACCATACAGGTGATATGGCTTGGCGCGACGAGGACGGCTACTATTGGTTTGAGGGTCGTATCGACGACGTCATCAAGTCGTCAGGCTACCGTATCGGCCCGTTCGAGGTCGAGAGTGCGCTGATGACCCACCCTGCTGTCGTGGAGTGCGCTATTACCGGTGTTCCCGACGATATTCGCGGTATGGTAGTGAAGGCTACCGTCGTACTCGGCAAGGAGTGGAAGGACAAGGCTGGCGAAGACCTCATCAAGGAACTGCAGCAGCACGTCAAGAAGGAGACCGCACCCTACAAATATCCTCGTATCGTCGAGTTCGTCGACGAACTGCCGAAGACCATCAGCGGCAAGATCCGCCGTGTGGAAATCCGCAACAAGGACGCCGAGAAGTAATTCAAAATTGACAATTGATAATTGACAATTGATAATTAGATATGGCGGCGCATAACGAGTTAGGCAAGTGGGGTGAAGACACGGCGGCAGACTATCTGCAGCGCAACGGTTACACCATCGTTGAGCGCGACTGGAAATCAGGTCACCGCGACCTCGACATCATTGCCCAGGACGAAGACGGCACCGTCGTGTTCGTCGAAGTGAAGACCCGTCGCAACCGCTTGTTCGGCGACCCCGAGGAAGCCGTGGANNGAGAAGAACCGGAAATAGAACATATCAAGGACGTATCACTGATATAAAATGAAGAAAAGAATTGTCATCAAGATAGGCTCAAACGTGCTGACACGTACGGACGGAAAACTGGACGTCACACGCGTGTCGTCACTCGTCGACCAGGTGGCCTCCCTCCGTCGTCACGACTATGAGATTATTCTTGTGTCGTCGGGTGCCGTAGCCTGCGGACGTCGTGAACTGACCGTCGACCACTCGCTCGACAGCGTCGAACAGCGCCAGTTGTTCTCCGCCGTAGGCCAGGTGAAACTCGTCGGACTCTACTACGACCTGTTCCGCGAGTTCGGCATCCACGTGGGACAAGTGCTCACGATGAAGGAGAACTTCGAGCCCGGCGAGCAGTACCGCAACCAGCAGGCCTGTATGAAGGTTATGCTCGAAAATGACGTGTTACCCATCGTCAACGAGAACGACACCGTCAGCGTCACCGAGCTGATGTTCACCGATAACGACGAGCTCTCAGGACTCATCGCACAGATGATGAAGGCCGATACGCTCATCCTGCTCTCCAATATCGACGGCATCTACGACGGTCATCCTGACGACCCTGCGTCAAACATCATCCCCACCGTCGAACCCGGTCGCGACCTCTCACAATACATCAAGGAAGAGAAAAGCGCCTTCGGTCGTGGCGGCATGCATTCGAAGTACACCACCGCCCAGAAGCTCCAGAAGGACGGTGTCCGCGTCGTCATTGCCAACGGTAAGCGCGAAGACATCCTCCTCGACATCCTTTTAAACAATCAAAACGTACCACATACAGAATTCATTCCAAATGCAATTGACTGAAACATTCCAGCGGGTTAAGAAAGCCAGCCGCTCACTGGCCCTGCTCTCCGACGAACAGCGCAACACCATCCTCAATGCGGTGGCCGACGCCATCATCGACTTCAAGGAGCGCATCCTCGTGGCAAACAGCCAGGACTTGGCGAAGATGGACCCCAAAAATCCTTTATACGACCGTTTGCAACTCACCGAGAAACGCCTCGACGACATTGCCGGCGACATGCGCAACGTGGCATCATTGCCCTCGCCGCTTGGTTACGTTACCAAGGAGAAGACATTGCCCAACGGTTTACGCCTGCATCGTGTCAGCGTACCCTTCGGCGTCATTGGTATGATCTACGAAGCCCGTCCTAACGTCACCTACGACGTATTCTCGCTATGCTTCAAGAGCGGCAATGCCTGCGTGCTGAAGGGCGGAAGCGATGCCGACCTCTCCAATCAGGCTTCCGTCGAACTCATCCACGAGGTGCTCGAGCGCTTCGGTGTCAATCCCGACGTCGTCACCCTGCTGCCGGCAACCCATGAGGCCACGGGCGAGATGCTCAATGCCGTGGGTTACATCGACCTCTGCATTCCCCGTGGCGGACGTCGCCTCATCGACTTCGTGCGCGACACCGCCCGCATCCCCGTCATCGAGACTGGTGCTGGCGTCGTCAACACCTATTTCGACAAGGACGGCGACGTGGAGATGGGCAAGAAAATCATCTGCAATGCCAAGACACGCCGCGTATCGGTGTGTAACGCCCTCGACTGCCTCATCATCCACGAGAGCCGCTTGGGTGACCTCGTCGAACTGGTAAAACCCCTGCTCGACCACAAAGTGACGCTCTACGTCGACGGGCCTGCTTACCAACTGCTGCGAGGAAATTATCCGACCATTCTGTTGCAGTCCGCCACCGACGAGTCGTTCGGCACAGAATTCATGGACTACAAGATGTCTATCCGCACCGTAGCATCACTGGACGAGGCACTGGCACACATCGACCAGTACGGCTCCGGCCATAGCGAGGCCATCATCACCAACGACGAGGCCACAGCCCGCAAGTTCCAGGCGCACGTCGATGCCGCCTGCGTCTATTGGAATGCCCCCACGTCGTTCACCGACGGTGCGCAGTTCGGTCTCGGCGCCGAAATTGGCATCTCTACGCAGAAACTGGGTCCCCGCGGTCCCATGGCGCTTGAGGAAATCACCACCTACAAATGGATCATCGAGGGCGAAGGCCAAACCCGCCCGTAAACACGAAGTCACGGAATCCCGCAATACCGGAATTCCGAAATAACGTAATAACGTAATAACGAAAATAAAAATGAAAAGTTTTATCAACGTACAGGATATCGGCCCGCTGGAAAAAGCGATGGCCGAAGCATTTGAGATCAAGAACGACCGTTACAAGTATCAGCATCTGGGCAAGAACAAGACCCTCATGATGATCTTCTTTAACAACTCCCTGCGCACGCGTCTCTCCACCCAGAAGGCCGCCATGAACCTCGGCATGAATGTCATCGTGCTCGACGTCAATGCCGGTGCCTGGAAACTCGAGACCGAGCGTGGCGTCATCATGGATGGCGACAAGAGCGAACACCTGCTCGAGGCCATTCCCGTCATGGGCTGCTACTGCGACCTCATCGGCGTGCGTTCTTTTGCCGGACTCACCGACCGCGAGTACGACTATGCAGAAACCGTGCTGCAGCAGTTTATCAAATATTCAGGCCGCCCCGTCTTCGCTATGGAGACCGCCACGGTGCATCCCCTGCAGGCCTTCGCCGACCTCATCACCATCGAGGAGCATAAGACGGTTGAGCGCCCGAAGGTCGTCCTCACATGGGCACCCCATTGCCGCGCACTGCCGCAGGCCGTGCCCAACAGCTTCGCTCAGTGGATGAATGCCGCCCCCGACGTGGACCTCGTCATCACCCACCCCAAAGGCTACGAGCTCGACCCGCAGTTCGTCGGTAATGCCCACGTGGAATACGACCAACGCAAAGCCTTCGAAGGCGCCGATTTCATCTACGCCAAGAACTGGTCGAACCCAGGTGTGACGAATCCTGCCGACTATGGCAAAATCACCTGTGAGGACCGCTCATGGACTGTCGATACCGAGCATATGTCGTGGACTAATAACGGTAAGTTCATGCACTGTCTGCCCGTCCGCCGTAACCTCATCGTCACCGACGACGTCATCGAGTCGCCCAACAGCCTCGTCATCCCCGAAGCTGCCAACCGCGAAATCTCATGTTCCGTGGTCATCAAGCGGATGCTCGAAGCACTTTAATGGTTAATGGTTTATGATTTCCTTTGAGTGCGATTATAACAACGGCGCACACCCCAAGGTGCTCGAGAACCTCATTAAATACAATAATGAGCGACCGACACCCTATGGTTTCGACGCCTTCTCCGAGCGTGCCAAGGACCGCATCCGCGAGACCATCGGCATGCCCGACGCACAGATATTCTTTCTGACGGGCGGCACGCAGACCAACGCCACCACCATCGACTCCATGCTCTACCAGTACGAGGGCGTCATCTGCGTCGGTTCAGGTCATATCAACGTCCACGAGGCCGGTGCCGTCGAGTTTACGGAACACAAAATCATCACCATCCCCGACGCATTGGGCAAGATGGAGGCCAAGACACTCAACCGCTATCTCGACGACTTCTATCACGACGGCAACCGCGACCACGCCGTACATCCGGGCTTGGTATACATCACCTTTCCCACGGAATTGGGAACGCTCTATACCGCTCGCGAATTGGACGACATCTATCAGGTCTGTAAGCAGTATGACATACCTCTCTACATCGACGGAGCACGTCTGGGCTACGGACTCATGGCCGAAGGCTGCGACGTCACCCTACCCTATCTCGCACGCCACTGCGACGTCTTCTACATCGGTGGCACGAAGATTGGCGCCCTCTGTGGCGAGGCTGTCGTCTTCACCAACCGTCAGGCTCACAAGCATTTCTTCTCCATCCAGAAGCAGCACGGCGCCGTCATTGCCAAGGGAGCCCTCATCGGACTGCAGTTCGACGCCCTGTTCACCGACGACCTCTATTTCAAGCTGTCGCGCCACGCCATCGACATGGCCATGCAGATGAAACGTATCTTCCAGGAGAAGGGCTATGAGTTCTGGCTTGACTCCCCCACCAACCAGCAGTTCATCATCCTGCCCGATGCCAAGGTCGACGAGCTATCTGCCAAGATGGAGTTTACGCATTGGGGACAGGCCGAGGGTCATCGCACCATCTGCCGGTTCGTCACCTCGTGGGCAACGACACAAGAAGAACTAAACGAAATGAAGCGCCTGCTATAGGCGCTTCATCAGTTTCTTGACCTTCCGTTCCGTCTGTTCGATAATCTTGTCGGGCCGCCAGTCGCCAAACACATTTCCTACGGTATATCTGGCCGCCTCGCCCTCCGTCATCACCGTCTCCAC
>LXOW01069366.1_pt1 | contig 16867 bp, 13 predicted proteins | sample 1368591 | NCBI WGS metagenome assembly LXOW01 (sample SAMN04884650, study PRJNA319009) | bovine gut metagenome | isolation source: Cow rumen | host: Bos taurus | place: Italy: Legnaro (PD) | collected 2014-07-09 | reverse complement strand
TCCAGCATCACGTCGTTCTTGCCTGCCTTGACGGCATCGACAGACACTGTCTCGGCATCGACGCTGATACTGAAGTTGGTGTGCAGGTGCTGCTTCAGGGTGAGGGTGGGGGGCTCTTTGCCTGTTCCGCCCTTGACCTCGTAGATGTTGTTGTCGCTGACGATGCAGAGCAGGTGGCCGCCGTCCTCCAGAATCTCCATCACCTCGCCGTTGAAGCGTCCGCTCTTGCCGACCTGCTCCAAGTAGAGGTCACCGTTGTTGTGCAGCCGCAGCCGTGCTATGAAGTTGTAGCCGCCCACCCATATCGTGTTGTCGCTGGCGCGATACACCACCGTAGCGCGGCTGATGCCCGGTGTGAGTATGGTGCGCCACCGTGAGCGGTCGTAGCAGAGCAGTCCGTCGAAGTTGGCCACGAACACGCTGCCGTTTTCTCCTATCTCGATGTCGTAGCATCGGTTGTGCCCGCCGTATTCGGCTGCCGTGTAGTTGCGTATCAGTGGCAGTCCCTGGGCGTGAAGGAGTGAAGAGTGAAGGAGTGAAGAGTGAAAAGTGAATAGTGAATAGTTTGCTACCGCACTGAAAAGCAGCAGCACTGTCAGTGCCGCGCGCCTGCCGATTCTCTTGATGATATTATGCTCCATAGCCCTATTCCCTATTCACTGTTCACTATTCACTATTCCCTTTTACCTTCCTATACGGTATGCCCTTTCCCACGTAGTAGTCCCACTCGTCGGGTGTGAAGTTGCGCTTCACGTTTTTCCTGAGCCGTTCGCTGATGAGGGGGAGCGAGATGAGGTACTGCGTGATGGTGCCGTTGGCCTCGCCGGACCAGATGAAGTTCTTCTCGTCGTCGAAGGTGAAGTCAGTCAGCCAGCTGTTGGTCAGCAGCAGCGTGATGGGTCTGATCTGGTTCTCGCCCGTCATCCACAAGAGCAGTTTCTTGTCGTTGCCGGAGGAGTAGAGCCGTTGTCCGTAGAATTTGAGCTTCGTCACCTGCGAGAGATGTCCCACCAGTCTGTGGGTGCGCCCCCGTCTGTCGATGAGATAGATGGTGCCGTCGGCGGTACCGTAGGCCGCCATCCCATTGTCGCTGCTTGCAAAGCAAGTCACCTTCTCGCTTACGGGTACGCGCTCGTCGGTCATGTTGTCGAGACTTCTCACCAGGTGCATCCGTCCCTTGTCGTCGAAGAGCAGGGGACTGTTGTTTCGCCGTGTGCCGCAGACGACGTTGAAGTCCAGCTGTCGCGTGGTTGTGATCTTGTCGGTGGTCAGGTCGAGCAGCGCCACATTGTGCTCACCGATAATCAGCAGCTCTTTCCCGTTGCCCATGATCTCCAGGCGGAAGGGACGCGTCAGCCGCTCCAGACGGATGACCTCCGGCTGTCCTGTGCCCGCGATCACCAGATGGCCCGTTTGGCTGACGGCATAGCTCTTGCCCGATCTCGATGCGAAGGCATCCCTGAAGCTGAAAGCCTTGTTGGCGAAGAGCCGTCGTGTCGTCAGCTGACCGTTTCGGATTTCGTTGAGGAACATCTCTCCGAGGGTGCTCACCGTCAGCAGGCTCTTGCCGTTGGGGAAGAAGTCGGTGCCCGTGATTCTGCCGTCGTGTACGCTCCAGCTCTGTCTGGCGCCAGCCGACTGCATCATCGACTGGAATACCGCCGGGACGTAGATGTCGCCGCCATAGTCGTGGGTGAATCGGTAGGCGGTGTATGCCAGCATGTTGCCGATCTCTGTGTCGCCCGTCCTGTAGATGGTGTACGACTGCAGGCCGAGTGTGCGGCCCAGCGAGATATAGTTCAGCGTGTCGGCAGTCAGCTTGGCGCTCACAGCCTGCTGTCGCTGTTCGTTGGCCTCCATGCGCTGTTGCTCGGCCATCTCGTACGACTGCTTCGCCTCCAGTGCCGAAGCCTCGGCCCTTACCTGTGCCTGCACCGCCCGCTGGCGCTCAGCCTCGGAGCGAAGCGTGGCGGCCTGGGCGATCTCCGACTGGCGGATGGCCTCCTGGCTCCGCTCCTCCGAGAGCAGCTGCTGTCCGTAGGCTATCTCCTCCATCTGCTTGCTGACCCTGCGGTCCATGACCGACTTCCTGTCCTGCTTCCTCATCTGGCTCATCTGGCTCTCCAGTTCTTTGATGCGCTTGCCGTCGCTGAGGTGCAGGAAGATGCCTGCTGCCGCCGTAGAGAGTAGCAGTGCAGCCATGCATCCTATGATTATGTTCTTTCGATTCACTGGAGTTGTCCTTTTGGGTCTTGAAGTCTATTCGTGCTTGAGTACGAGCAGGGTGATGTCGTCGCTCTGTTCGGCACCGGCGGCGAATTCTCTGACACCTGTTTTTATGGCTTCGACTATCTGTCGGCTGCTTCTGCCAGCAAGCCCGCCAAGCAGATTTCCGAAGCGAGCCTCGCCGAACACCTTTTTCTCGGGATTCATGGCCTCGGTGACGCCGTCGGTGTACATCACCAGCGTGTCGCCCGGCTCCAGCTGTAGCGTGTCGTTGGTGTATTTGGCACCATTGAAGGCGCCGAGGATGGTGCTCTTCGGCTTGGGCAGTTGCTCGGTGGTGCCGTCGGCGTGCAACAGCAGGGGTGGGTTGTGGCCCGCATTGCAGTAGCTGACGAAACCGGTCCTGGTGTTATAGACGGCATAGAAGACGGTGACGAACATGCAGTCCACCGAATAGGCAACGAGGGGCACATTGGCTTCCGTCAGACATCTGGCGGGATCGGTAAGCTGCATGCCCTTCGAGCGCAGGACGGTGCGGCTGACAGCCATGAACAACGCGGCGGGGATACCCTTGCCGCAGACGTCGGCAATGACGAGGGCGATGTGCTCATCGTCGATGCGGAAGAAGTCGTAGAAGTCGCCGCCGATGTCCTTCGCCGCGTCCATCGAGGCATAGATGTCGAGTCTGCCGCTCTCCTCGGGGAAGGGGGGGGAGGTCTGTGGCAGGATGTACTGCTGGATGTCTCTGGCCGTCGTCAAGTCTCTCTTCAGCGACTGCAACTGGGTATGCTCCTTCTGTGTCTCGTGCACGAAGCTGATCTGCTTGCAGGCCTTCTCGATGGTGCGGCTCAGGTCTTCCATGTCGATGGGCTTCACGGCGAAGTCGAAGGCCCCGTTGTTCATCGCCTGACGGATATTCGCCATGTCGCCGTAGGCACTTACCATGATGACGTGGAGGGCGGGATTGCGTATCTCGTTGACCTTTGCCAGCAGGGTCAGACCGTCCATCTCGGGCATGTTGATGTCGCTGAGGATGATCTCTATGTCGGGGTGAAGGGCGAGTACGTCGAGTGCCTCCGCGCCGTTGTGTGCGAAGAAGAACTCGTATTCCCCGTGGCGGATCTGCCGTCTGAAGTACTGTTTCATCAGCTGTTCCACAGCCATCTCGTCGTCAACGCTCAGTATCTTGATTGTATCCATAGTCAGTTTCCTTTCTTATTTTTTCATTTTTCTTTTCTTTACCGTGAGGATATTCTGCCCTCCGGCATATTCATAGGTAACAGAGTCCATCACCTTGGTGACGAAGAGGATGCCCAGTCCGCCGATCTTACGCTGTGAAATCGGCAGCGTGGTGTCGGGCATGTCTGTCTGCAGTGGGTTGAACGGTACGCCACCGTCGATGAAGCGCAGGGTGATGCCTCCTTCGTCGCGCGTGATGTCAATGCCGAGATAGCCTTTGTCGCTGTTGGGATAGGCATAGTCCACGATGTTCACCACCAGCTCTTCCACTGCCAGACGGACCGGGCGCTGCATGTCACCTGCCGAAGCCACCTCCTCGGTCTGGAGGATGGCATCGATGATGTCGAGCGTCTTGCCTTTGATGGGCTGGAAGTGTAGTCTGGTCATAGCAGTGTTCTCCTTACGGTTTAATTGCTGTCTTCCTTCATGCGCTTCAGCCGTTCCTCGGCCTCGCTGTTGAGCCATTTGTGGTAGGCCTCCTCGATCTCCTGCAGCTTCTCGTTGAGCACCTTGTCGCGCTGGTCCGCCCACGTCTTCACCTGCTTGTCGCGTGCCTTCTTCAGCTTTTCGATCTCGGATTCGCTCTCGTCGGCCATCAGCTCCGCCATCCTGGCGTCGGCATTGGCGACGACGTTCTCCATCTTCACCTTCGTGTCGTCATAGACCACCTTTACGCCGTCCTTCAGCACGTCGTAGCGCTCTTCGTTCACCTCGGGCATCGTCAGCAGGATGTAAGGCACCTTGTCCCTGCATTCCTCCCCCTCCTCGTCGAAGTAGTCCACTTCCTCGGTCAGCATCTCCTGCTTGAACTCAGGGTGTACCTTGAAGATGGCCTGAGCCAGAGCGGGGATGTCGCTGCTGAATTCCGGGATGATCCTGAAGGTGTAGTCATCGTCCTTGCTGATCTTGGCGCACTCCTCGAGTTTCTGCTGCTCACCGTCGATGACGACCACGATGGGAAGGAGCGACACCGGCTCCGACTTCACGCACAGGTTCATGAGCCGGTAGGCGAACTGTGCATTCAGCGTACTCAGCGAATCACTCATCTTATCGAATTCTTTTACTGCTGCTCTATTCATAATCTTTTCATTTAACTCTAAACACTAAACNNCTTCGCGCTCAGCTTGCCGCCGCCCGGCGCACCGGGTATGGCGATACCGTCGCTGATGTTCTGCGACTTGAACGAGTTTTTGGCCTCCAGATTGTCGAAGGTGCCCTTCGGTGCCTTCACGTCGCCCTTGATGTCGGCCTTGCCGTTGATGGTGGTGTCGCCGTAGATCTGCGACTTGCTGCCGCCCATCGAGGCGTTGCCGCCAGAGAGCTGCACCACAGCCTGGCCGTCGCCCTGCTGTATTTCCAGCGTCTTGTCACCGAAGGCGCCCACTTCCTCGCTGACGAGCTGCAGTTTCTTGCTCTTCTCGCTCTTTGTCTTCTGGCCCACGTACATCTTCTCCGATACGAGTGTCATCGTGCTGCCGGCAGCCAGTCCGCTGTCGGTCAGTTTCTCCTTATCCACATCCATCGACTTCACGCTGACCGCCTTGGCGTTGATGGCGATGCTGCCCGTAGCCTTGCCCTCGCCGTCGGCTGCGATCATCAGCTGCTTCTCGGCGCGGATGGTGGCCTTGCTGTCCTTGGTCAGCGCCTTCTCCTTCAGCTTGCCGTCCTTCACCTCGTAGTCCATACCCTCGATGCTGACGCTCTTCGACTTGATAGTCACCTCGCCGTCGCCGGTATATTCGCCCTTGGTGAGCTTGCCCTTCTCGTCGCGCTCCACGTCCTTCGGGTTGGCGGTCGATACCTCTACGGTCTTGGCGCCAAGGGTGATCTTGCCGTCCTTGGTAAGCTCTTTCTCCATAAACACGCCCTTGTCGTCCATCTTGTAGTCGATGGCTTCTATATTGACTTCCTTCGACCAGATGTGTACCTTGCCCTCCACGGGCCACTCCTTGGCCTTCGGGTTGGCGGTGTCGAGGCTGATGTCGTGGGCACTCACGCTGAAGTAGCTCTCCTCCACGAGCGCACCCTTGTCGTCGCGCGTGTTCACGCCGAAGCGCGGCGTCCTCACGCTGATGCCCGCCTCGGCGTTCGTGTGCAGGTTGCCGTCGCCGTCGGCGGTGGCCACGCTGATGCTCTCAGCCTTCACCGTCATCCGTGCGCCGGTGGTATTCTTCTTGAAGGCGTCGCCCGTCTTTATCTTGTCCTTCTCGGCCTTCAGGGCCTTCTTGCGGCGGTTCACCTCTGCCAGTTGTGCCACGAGGTTGATGAAGCTCTGTATGCTCTGCGTCAGTGCGGGCATCAGCGACTGTATCTCGGTGTGCAGGTCGTCGATCTTGCCCAGGTTCACAAACGTACTGAAGTTGTCCGACACATTCAGCTTGTCCTCCATCTCAGCCAACTTCACCATCTCCGCGATAAACTTATCCACCGATTTCTTCTGGGCGCTCACGCTGTTCTTCAGGTCGCCGCTCTGCTTGTCGAGCACCTTCAGCGTGTCCTCTATCTGCTGCTTGCGCTGTTCGGCAGACACCGCCGACTCCAGACTGAGACTGTTGTCGGCGTGGATGCTGATGCCCCCCCGGCCGGCATGGGATGCCGTCTGCGAGAACTCATCGGTGGCATCGCTGCTGTGGAGCGTGATGGAGCAGGCCTGCGACACAATCTCCGAGATGTCGCACACCTGGTTCTCTATGCCGTCGATGCCGGGGTTCACGGCCTTCTGCCGGATCATCGGCGCACGGCTCACGATGGAACCGCCGGGACCGACGCCTTCGAGCGAGATGCCGGTACCCTTGATCACCACCGAGCCCGACTCGCCCAGCAGCGTTCCGCACTTATCCACATTGCCGATCACGATCTCCGGTGCGGAGAGCACGATGCGCCTGTCGTCGCGGATGATGTTGCCGCCGTTCATGCGGTCGAAGATCTCATCCTTGATCTGCTGCACCTCAGCCTTCTGCTGGTGCATCTCCTCCACGCCCTGATCCACGCACTTCTGGAATTTCTCCAGCACTTCCTTCCATTCTTCAAATATATATGTCATACTATTATATCGCTATACGGTTTCCATCAACTAATACATTCTTTATCTCATTGAAAAACTCATTGTTTCCGTCATCAGTGAACTGGGTCGTCAGTTTCTTGATTTCCTGCAACTGGGGATTCTGGGCATTGTTGAGTTCGTAAGTCTGGTCGTTGGCACCGATCAGGATACACCCGTCCTTACCGTCCCCATAGGCAGCCCTCTCTACTATCATGCCCCTCCAGTTTGGCAGGTCTATAAGGGACCCTGCTATGTCTAATAAGCCACCTTTAATCATATCGCCGTCGCTCAGATTTTTTACGAGGTCTTTTTCAGTTAGGACCGCACTGTTAAGACTCTCGACAAAGTTATTCCAGTAACCATCGTTCATTACGTTACCATCTTCATTTTGGGCATCAGCAGTGGCATCCGTCACATTGGGCTTCGCTGGAAGCTTCGCTGGAAGGGGGGCAACTCCCTCCGTTCTGCCGTTAATCATGTCATATTCATCCAACAGGTTCAGCCAGAATGCCCTTTTATGCAGTTTGGTTGTTTTAGTACCGAAAAGATCCTGATTATTTACTTCCGCCAGATTCTTCATATCTTTGGAAATATTGTAAATCATCAGCTTCGTGTTCTTGTCCTTGCTCAGTGCTGACTTCAATTTCTGTTCGCCTCCCTTGGGTAATTGGTTTTTAATAGGGCCGATAACTTTGGTGAGCACATCGTCGATAGTGAATTTCTTCAGTTTCTCAATATCTTCCTTCAGCTTCTTCGCCTTATCTACCACTGTTTTTCGGGAATTTTTGCGTTCGAATGCCAAGGCAATCCAATCATTACCATCTGTACGCAGCATCGCTTTTTCGCATTGTGCAGCCCTTTCTATTCCTACTTGCTCGTCTTTAAAGCCCAAAGTGCTCTCTTGGATGCTGCCACCGTCATTCCAGAGGTCGTTCATTAGATCCTTATAGGTGTTGCAAGGCGCATTCTGTTTATCTTCCGCAAGGTTTTGTAATATTTCGATGCTTTTTTCTAGTTCCTTCTTAGAATTCACACATTTGTTATATAGGACGCTAAACTCGCGCAAGCAGGTTGATACGATCCTATCTATACTCCTGAAGAGCTCCACGTAACCCTGCGTCAGTGGCTTCTTGCTTTTCAACTGCTTGGTAGATTTATCTATCATCTCCTGCCGCTTCTTTACATTGAAGGCCGATGTGGGATACTCGCAGGCGTTCTTGCCAGCCTCCAGCTTCAGGTAGCGGTTCGACTTCACCGTGAGCGCACCCTCCACGGGCCGCATCACGATCTCCACCACCGACCTGACAAATGTGAGGTCGATCAGCTTCAATTTCTTTGCCAGACTATTCAATGCAGCCGTTCCCGCCGTTGCCGCCATCGTGCCAAAACTGGTCTTATTGTACTTTTTGTCCCTGAATATCTTGTAGCCGGCATTCGTTCCCGACACCAGCTTCAGGTTGTTGCCCGCCTCGATGGTCACGTTTTTGCCGCTGATCTTCACGTCGCCGTTGGGAGCCGAGATGGTGATGCCCGTAAAGGCGTTCATCTTCACGTCGCCCCAGGGCGAGCTGATGGTGATGTTGCGCTTGTCGCTCGACCCGCTGATCTTGTAGATGCCGAAGAAGTCGCCCAACGTGAATCCTCCCTCCAGGCGGTCACTCTTCCCGCCATTGAAGGCACAGTCAGGCACGAAGCTGGCTATCGTGCTCATCGCCGGAGAGAGAGCACCGAAGAGGAAGCTGGAGAGACCGCCACTTCTGGAACCGTCGGTCAGCCGGAGGAAATGCCCCTTGTCGGTGTCGAGATCCACATCGACGGTGGGGTCATACGCCACCTTGTTCTGGATTGTCCCTATCACGTAGGGCCGCTCGATGTTGCCCCCGACGAAGCCCAGCAGCACCTCCGTCTGGTCCACGTGCCGTCCTGTCGAGGAATTGCCGTCACCCCTTGCGGCAAAGACAATCCAGGGCGAATAGTCCGCGCCCGTGTTTGCATTCCACACCGTCTTGCCTTCTTTCGTCTCTTTTGTCACCTGCCAGTCGAAGAGCACCCGCACGCGGTGCTTCAGCGTGGGGTCGTCCTCGTCCATGATCACGCCCTTCTGCGGCCCTGAGTATCTCACGTGGCCCGATGGCAGCATGGTCGGGTAGAAAAGGCCTTCATTTTTCTTCCGTCCCAAGGCCGTCACCGTGAAATTAAACTCGGCTTTGGTAGTTTTATCATCCACAACCTTATGCTCGGTTACCGTCTTGACCGTGATGCCTACGACGATATACTCATATTTATCGTTATTGGTTTTGTTATCAATATTGGTTTTGTTATCGTCTTCGACTTTAATCCGGTCACCAAGCTTCAGGTTCGGGCTGGTCGTGTTGAAATCTATCTGCACCACGTTCTGCGCAGCCAGTTTCTCCGCTTCCAGGATTCCCCGATACTTGGTTTCATTGATTTCCGAATTCAGCTCCGTAAACTCGCTCAGAGCCATCTTCTTCTCCTTCACCTCATCGTAGAGCGTGAACTCGTGTTCGCCGTACTGGTCGGGATGGTCACTCTGTTCCTTGTCCTTGAAGTATTTATCGTCCACCTTGTCGTTCAGCAGCCCTCTGAAGGAGTTGTTCGCCGCCAGGCTCACCAGATCGTCTATGAGGGTGTTCATTCCCCAGGTCACCAGATCCTTGTCGTTGGCAAAGAGTGAGGCAATCTTGTTCATGTAGAACTTGTCCGCCATGCCGCCGAACATACCAAACTCGCCCCTCACGAGGTGCGGCGACTTCTGCATCGGGTCGGTGAAATTCGCTTCATACACAGCCTCCATGTTGTACGAGCCCACCGTGTCGCTCTCCGTCAGCGTGTCGTCGGTATTATAGCTCGGATAGGTAATCTTATTGTAGTTCGTCTTCGTGATGGTAGCTTCCTTATCGTCGTTGTAGCCGAAACAGAGCTCGCCGTCGCGGTAGTACATGAACTCTCCCCAGCGGTTGGTTGTCCGGGCCAGCATGTCATAGAGGCTTTCGTTGTACTGCACCAGGAAGGGGAACATGTGATCATAGGTCACTTCTTTGGTCGTATTATTATCGGTCTTTACTTCCACACTGAACGGCAGCACCTTCAAATGTGTGGTGCTGGAATTAATGGAAGCTTTGGTTGCCGGATGTTTGTAATTCTTCAGCTCCGAAGCCAGGATCTGCGACAGCCGCTTGCCCACGAAGGTGCGGCTGGCCTTTTTCAGCTTCAGCATCATGTCGGGGCTGCAGATGGTCAGCTTCAGGCGCATCGCACTCTTATGGTATTCAGGGGATACTTGGTGGACGTAGTAGTCGTCGCCAATCGTTGTGGAATTCGGGTCTTCATCATTTTTGACAGTAAGCTTCACGTTCTTGTCCTTGAAGGTCTGCACGTCTTTCCCTTTGATAGCTGTCCATGCACTGCCCGAATTCATGCAGACGTCGATGTCTGCCAGAATCATAGCCGGTTGATACATCTGCATGTTGACGTCAAGACGCGCCAGCGAGAAATCGTATTTTTTTTGACTAAACTCGTAAGTGGCTGTATCCTTCTCTGTGTTCAGCGTTATTTCATTGTCCAATTTGATTGTCAGTTCCAGTGTTGCCATAACCTTGTTCTTCTATTTTTTATAATACACTTCTTATTCCTCCTCATCCTCTTGCCCTAACCTCATCTGGTACATCACCACATCGTTGTTGGCGGCAAAGTGGTCGAGCATCTTCTGACGGGTCTCAGATATTTTTTTTTGCCATTCGTCACCGGACGATCCGCTTCCGGGCATCCCCGTCTTGCGCTCGTCATCAACAAAGGTCATGAAATGCTGGATGCCCGTCAGTTCGAATGCATCGTAGATTTCCTTGGCACAGTTCACGAAGACAATCTCCGGCTCGTTGCCGATCCGCTGCTGGGCGAAGATTACGACCCGGATGCCTGCGCTAGAGATGAATACCAGATCGGTGGCATCAAACATGATCTGCTTGATACCCTGTCCGCGGTACTGGGCCATCTCCTCCTGCAAGGAAGAGGCATTGCCAGTGGATAGTTCGTAGTCGAGTTTTACAAAGAGTGTTGTTCCCTCTTTCTTGATTTTCAGTTCTTTTCCCATTATAGTTTTTTTTGATAAGTCAACCGATGAGGATGTCGTAGCGCGACATGAAGGAAGCACCGGGCAGGAGATGGTTCATCAGGGGCTTGTCGCGGAACTCACCGTTGAAGTCGCGCGGGTCACCGATGCCATACCACGGTTCGATGCAGACGAAGGGGGCTTCTTTGCCATAAGGGCTCCAGAAAGCCACAGCGGGCGTGCGGAATTCGACTGTCACTTCGGGTTCTCCATCCTTCCCTAAAAGTTCTGCACGATGCAGCTGGCTCTTGTGTACCTTGATGGAGTCGTTGCGCCAGGTGTTGTTCGAGAACTCGATGATACCGTTCTCAGCCTCTACGAAAGGCACCTCGTCCATCGTGTGCGAGCTGTCGGGATAGCTGTGGAGGGCATCCATTGGCTCCTCGTTGTCGAGACGAATGATACCGCTCTGCTGTTCACCGGCTTTCATGCCTGGTACGTTGAAGGCTGGGTGCCCACCAATTTGGAAGTGAATCTCGCGGGTATCGGTGTTGTGGACGTGCCAGATGACGCCAATCTTATTCTCGTCGAGCGTGTAGCTGATGGAGAGGGTGAAGTCATAGGGATAGACCTTTTTGGTCTCTGCAGATGATTCGAGGGCAAAGGTCACCTTGCGGGTACTTTGGGCGATGAGCTTGAATTCGGCGTCGCGGGCAAAACCATGACGAGGCAGATGGTACTCCTGACCATCTACACGATAGGTCTCGTCGTTGACGGCGCAGACGATGGGGAAGAGGATGGGCGAGTGGCGAGACCAGTATTTCGGGTCTGCCTGCCACAGATATTCCTTACCATTGGCATCCTTGATGCTCTGGAGTTCGGCTCCTTTCTCCGAAATGACGACGGAGAGTTGTTCATTTTTGAGTTCTACCATATTATTTTGCTTTATAAATGACTATTGAGAAAAAGGTGATTTCCAATAAGAGGAGTCCGATGACCACCAAGATGGGAATGGGTGACGGTGATGACATCCCCAGCATCATATAGGCCACACTCAGGGGAATCAACAGGAAGGTGATGCCCATCACTCGGGAAAAACGGATGGCCAGTTCCACCTGACGGATATTGGTAATCTTGAAAGGCATGTTGATGTGTCTTGGGAAATAGGCTGTCGCCATACAGACGACAGCACCTATTGTCAGGACAATGCAGGGAATAGCGATACCTGCTGGCGAGCCATAGGCATTAGCCTTCCCGGAGGCGTCGAAATGAGTGGGCACAATGTTTGGTGCACGATGGATCATCCAGGTGATGATGCCCCATACGATGATAGCCACGATGGCGAAGGCTGTCTCAAAGATGATGGCCTCTGAAGTACGGTGCACCTGTACTTTCTTGATGTCAAACTGATTCTGTTCCATTGTCTTCTTCGGTTTTTGGTTGCTGTTTCTTCTTAGGCAGACGCTTGGCTTTGCGCAGGGCTTCGGTAATGATCCACTGCAGTTGACCGTTGGTGCTGCGGAACTCGTCCGCAGCCCAGGCCTCTATTGCGTCCATCGTGTCAGAATCGACGCGGAGAATAAAGCTTTTCGTGGAATTCTTCTCAGCCATCTGTTAGTGGTTCAGCGTGCCAGTGTTCACAACGGGTTGGGCGGCATCGTCGCCACAGAGCACGACGAGCAGGTTCGACACCATCGCAGCCTTCTTGTCGTCATCAAGCTCCACGATATTCTCGTTCGAGAGTTTGTCAAGTGCCATCTTCACCATCGAGACGGCACCCTCTACGATCTTCTCGCGGGCGGTAATGATGGCTGAGGCCTGTTGGCGGCGCAGCATCACGGCGGCGATCTCAGGGGCGTAGGCCAGGTAGTTGATGCGGGCTTCGACCACCTCGATGCCAGCCAGTGCCAGGCGCTCGTCGAGCTTCTGCTCCAGCTGCTCGTTGATCTCGTCGGCACTTGAGCGCAGGGTCAGCTCGTCGCCGCTGTTGTCCTCGTCGTCGTAGGCATATTGTCCGGCCACTTGGCGCAGGGCGGCGTCGCTCTGTACGCGGACGAAGTTCTCCAGCGCGTTCATCAGTCCCTTGGTGTCTGAGCCAACGGCATTAGGGTTGGCGGCCATCGTCTGGGTATCGACTTCGAAGAGGGCCTTGTAGGTGTCCTTCAGTTTCCAGACGAGCACCAGACCGATCATCACGGGGTTGCCCGTCTTGTCGTTCACCTTGATAGGCTCGGCGTCGAGGTTGCGTGCGCGCAGGGATACCTTCTTCTGTCCGTAGAAGGGGTTGACCCAGTAGAAGCCCACCTGCTGGAAGGTGCCGCTGTACTTGCCGAACCAGTTGAGCACTTTCGCCTCGTTGGGCTCCAGCTGCATGAAACTGCACATGCACACAATGTCGGCGATGAGCAGCAGGATGCTGCCGCCGAGCAGCCAGCCGCCGCAGCCGCCATCGCTCTCGTCGAGCTGGATGATACCGAATACGATGCCTACGATGGCGGCAATGAACAGGGCAATGGTGATGAAAAGCATCACGAAGCCGTTGATCACGGTGCCCTTGAAAACATACTCTTTGTTCTCCATAACGTCTAATAGTTTAAGTTGATATCATTTTGATATCGCAAAGATATGGATTTGTTTTGAAATGACAATGGAATCAGTCGATTTTTTAACAATATTTTTGGTGTTTCGCCTACTTATTCGTATCTTTGTGCCCAAAAAGTGTGAATATGCGTAAGATTGTCTGCGTTTTGCTGGTGATGCTGATGCCCGTCGTTGCCTTTGCAGGCGATGGGGAAGGTAAGCAGCGCCCATGGTTTCTGAAAGGACTTTATTGGGTGAAGACATTGATCGATTCCTCGGCAGTGGCGGGCAAGGATCGCAGCTATATCGAGCAGCCCAAGAAGCCCTGGGCTGTGGAACTGCGTACGGAGGCTACCCAAACGTCCATGAAAGCGACCTCGTCATGGTATCTGGACGAGCAATACAATGGTTCTACGACCTCGCGAACAGACAACGGCTTCTCCACCTCGATAGGTGCATGGTTGGGTTATAGGGGCTACGGCTTCGGTCTGTCGAAGGAGTTGACGGGCGGTGATGGTTCGACAATCTCCTTTGGTGCTATGGGTGGCAGTTTCGGCATCAATCTCCGCATCAACTTCTATCGTAGCAGTCAGCCTGAATTGCAGGGATATTCCAAGGTGGGAGATAAGGCCGAACATTTCCGGGAAACGGCTGATATAGACGACCCCATCCACGTCAGATCGCTGTTTCTCGATGGCTACTACTTTTTCAATGGTAAGCGATTCTCTTATGCCGCAGCCTACGACCAGTCGCTCATACAGCGCCGCTCAGCAGGATCACTCGTGGCAGGTCTGATGTATTTCCACTCGAAGATGGCTTATGACGACCAGTCAAACTGGCCGTTGATACTACTTACTAATGACGAAGGACGGGTGACATTCACGCAGGCCAACATTGGTGCGGGCTATGCCTACAACTGGGTGCCTGCAAAGGGATGGCTTGTCAGTGGGATGGTAATGCCGATGCTGACGTTCTACAATCGGATCAACTCATACACTTACGATATCATGACCCAAGACGGCCGCCAGTTATTTGAACTGTCGGATGAGGAGTACGATCGTCTCTTCGTGGACGAAGAAGCCTTCAGGAGTATTGTGGTGAAAGAACGTGGCATGAACTCGACAGGAAACAAAGTGGGCTGGAACTTTGATGCTCGTCTCTCTGTGGTCTATAACTGGAAACGCACCTATTTGAGAGTCTATGGTCACTATAACCGTTTTCGCTATGACAATGATGAAAGTGCCGGGCGACTGACCGAGTGGCATGTCTATGCCTCGCTTGGCTATAGATTTTAAAGAATGGCATGATGGATATTGATGAATTGAAGGATAAGCGGATCGCGGTACTGCTCTCTGGCGGCGTCGATAGCAGTGTCGTGGTTTATGAGTTTGCACGACTCGGACTTCATCCCGACTGCTTTTATATTAAGATAGGACCGGAAGAGGCGGAAGAATGGGACTGCTCGTCGGAAGAGGATCTGGAGATGGCGATGGCGGTGTCGCATAAGTATGGCTGCCGCTTGGAGGTCATCGACTGTCATCGCGAATACTGGGATCAGGTGACGCGCTATACGATGGACAAGGTGCGTGCAGGCTTTACACCCAATCCCGACGTGATGTGTAACCGTCTGATCAAGTTCGGAGCCTTCGATGAGAAACGCGGGCATGACTATGATCTCATCGCCACAGGACACTATGCCCAGACAGAGACTGACGAAGCAGGCAGAAAGTGGCTCGTGACCAGTCCTGATCCCGTCAAGGACCAGACCGACTTCCTGGCGCAGATCTACGACTGGCAGTTGAAGAAGGCACTCTTTCCCATCGGTCACTATGTGAAAGACGAGGTGCGCCAGATTGCGGAGCGCGAACATTTGGTGAATGCCAAGCGTAAAGACTCGCAGGGCATCTGCTTCTTGGGGAAAATCAACTACAACGATTATATCCGCCGTTACCTGGGTGAACAGCTTGGTGACGTGATAGAACTGGAGACAGGCAAGAAGATAGGCCAGCATAAAGGATTATGGTTCCACACCATCGGCCAGCGTAAGGGCATGGGCTTTGGCGGTGGTCCTTGGTTTGTGGTGAAGAAAGATGTGGCGAATAACGTCCTTTATGTCTCTCACGGCTATGATCCTGAGACAGCCTATAAGCAGGACTTTGCCATTCACGATATGCACTGGCTGACGGAAGAGTTGTCACCCCGTGAGGTGACCTTCAAGATCAGACATACTCCAGGCTATCTGCCTGCGACGCTCGAGCCGACGGGAGAAGGGAGTTTTATCGTGCATGCGAGAGATAAGATCCACGGTGTGGCGCCAGGACAGTTCTGTGTCATCTACGACGCCCAGCATCACCGATGTTTCGGTTCTGCAGAGATTACGGTATAAAAGAAATCCCACCAGTTGCTCTCGTCTCCTTCTTTCGTTTCTCCTTTTGTGCTCATAAGCATGCGGGGCTGTGGACGTAAACAGAAAAAACTATCGTTTTGTTAACATCTTTTAGGGAAGAGCCGACTGTTTTTAACCATTTTCTTCTTATCTTTGTCCCCAGAATTAATTACAAACTTAAAAGGGATATGAAGAAAATTACAAGTCTTTTTTTGATGGCCTTGCTGGCACTCAGCATGGGTCTGATTAGTTGTGATGAAGACTTTGACAATCCCATCGACGACGTCAATACTTCAGACAAAGACCCAAACTTCAAGTCCATTATTGTGTTAAGTGACATCCACGTAATGGCTCCCCAACTGCTGGAGAAAAGAGGTACGGCCTATAACAATTATCTGAGTCAGGACCCCAAACTGTTGGAATACAGCGGCGAGGTGCTGGAATATCTAGTGGGAGAGACGCTGCAGCGTAACCCAGACCTTGTCATCATCCCAGGCGACCTGACTAAAGACGGTGAACTGGTGAGCCACCAGCTGGTGGTGAAAATTCTCGGAAGATTGCGCAGTGCCGGCATACCGGTGATAGTGGTGCCGGGAAATCACGACATTGACAATCCAGAGGGCTATTACTTCAACGGCGACGCCACGCGTCCGGCAGAGCGCACATCGCCAGATCAGTTTAAGACGCTGTATGCTGACTTCGGCTACAACCAGGCCTATGCAAAAGACCCTGCCTCGTTGTCGTTCGTCTGTGAACCGCTTCAAGGACTGGTGTTGCTGTGCATCGACACCAATAAGTATGAAGAAAATCTCTACCTGGAAAAGGGCGATGCGAAAAACTATAACCAGACTTCAGGCCGCATCCGTCCGGCTACGCTGACCTGGATGCTCGCCGAGGCTGACAAGGCCCGCGCCGCGGGAAAGCAGGTTGTGCTGATACAGCACCATAACATCGTACAGCACTACGATGCACAGAGTACCCTGCAAAGCGACTACATCATCGCGGACTACGAAAATCTTAGCAAGCAGATGATGAAACATGGCATACACATGGCATTTACAGGACATACGCACCTGCAAGACATTGCACAGTATCGCGCCATAGCAGACAATGCCCAGCCCGACAGCCTGGTTGACGTGGCTACAGGATCCGTCATCTCTTACCCCAACCCATGGCGCACGATCAAGGTGAACAATGACTTCACAGAGTGGCAGATCAATACCGAGTACGTGACATCTATACCTTCGCTGAGCGACGTGAAATCGACGTGCTACGAACGCCTCTACGGCAATATAAAAGGAGGACTAGGTTGGCACATCAATGA
>LXOW01082815.1_pt1 | contig 16875 bp, 14 predicted proteins | sample 1368591 | NCBI WGS metagenome assembly LXOW01 (sample SAMN04884650, study PRJNA319009) | bovine gut metagenome | isolation source: Cow rumen | host: Bos taurus | place: Italy: Legnaro (PD) | collected 2014-07-09 | reverse complement strand
AGAGGTCGGTGACGACCGCCTGCAACATACGGTGCTCCTCGTCGGCAGCGCAGAGGTCGCTCTTGTTGAGCAGCAGGCAGGCGGGGATGTGGTACGCCTCGGCCGTCACCAGCAGGCGGTCGATGAAGCCCGTGCTGGTGCGCGGCGTGCCCATGGAGGCCACGATGCAGAGGAGGTCGATGTTGGCGGCGAGGACGTGGGTCTGCTTGCTCAGCTTGACCGACTGTCGGACGATGTAGTTGGCACGGTCGGCCACCTCGGTGATGACACCCGTGCCGTCGGGCTGCAGCGCATAGTGCACACGGTCGCCCACCACGACGGGGTTCGTCTGCTTGTTGCCCCGCAGCCGGTAGTTGCCGCGCAGCCGACATTCGCAGCACGTGCCGTTGGCAGCCACACGGTACCAGTTGCCCGTGGTACGTATCACCAAACCTTCCATAAGAATGCAAAGATACGAATTTGTTAAAAAAGAGGGGACTGTTTTGTATTTTGGAGCGGGAAGGGTACTTTTGCAAAGGATAATAAGACTAATAAGACTAATAAGACTAATAAGACTAATAAGACCAATAAGACCAATAAGACCAATTAGACCAATAAGACCAATTGGACCAATAAGACTAATAAGACCAATAAGACCAATAAGAAAAAAATTCAATGAGTGAGCCCTTTTTGATTTCCGGCATACAGCAGATTGGCGTGGGATGTGTCGATTTCCATGCCGCATGGAAATGGTATATCGACATGTTCCGCATGAATGTGCGTGTGCTGGAGGACGACACTGTTGCCGAGCGCATGCTGCCCTACACCGGCGGCGTACCGCAACGGCGGCATGCCTGCATCGCCCTGAACCTGCAGGGCGGCGGCGGCTTCGAGATATGGCAGTATTCGGAACGCACACCGCAGCCCATCGACTTCACCGTGCAGGTGGGCGACCTGGGTGTCTTCGGTGCCAAAATCAAGAGCCGCAACCCCGAGGCATTCCAGCGTCAGCTGGCGGAGCGCTACGACCGCGTGGGACCCCTGGCCACCGCGCCCGACGGCCATCGCACCTTCTGGGTGCAGGACCCGTGGGACAACTGGTTCCAGGTGGTGGAAGACAGCAGCGTCTTCATCGAGCAGCACCTGCTCAACGGCGGCATCGTGGGCGCCCTGGTGGGCTGCAGCGACATCGACCGTTCGCTGCCGCTCTACCGCGACCTCTTCGGCTACGACACCGTGGTGTACGACCGCAGCGGCCAGTTCGACGACCTGGCCTATATGGCCGGCGGCGACCAGCACTACCGTCGGGTGCTGCTGACCCACTCACAGCCACGCAAGGGGGCCTTTGCCAATTTCTACGGACAGAGCAGCATCGAGCTGGTGCAGGCGCTGGACCGCACGCCGCGCAAGATTTACGAAGGCCGCTACTGGGGCGACCCGGGCTTCATCCAGATCTGCTTCGACGTGACACACATGGCGGCCATCGAGCAACGCTGCAATGAGCTGGGGTTCCCCTTCACGGTGGACAGCTGCAAAGGGCAGGGACGCTTTGACATGGGCGACGCCAGCGGCCATTTCACCTATATCGAAGACCCCGACGGCACCCTCATCGAGATGGTGGAGGCACACAAGCTGACCATCCTGAAACGGCCCGCCATCGCCATCAATATGCTAAAAAGAGACCGGACGAAGCCTTTCCCGAAAGTCTTCTACCGGCTGATGGGATTTAACAAAGTGAAGATGTAAAGACCAATACAACCACCATGGGTTATTTGATCGATTATTTGAAACAGGATGTGCGGTTTGAGGAATCGCTGAAGGCCTGCATGAACTGCGGCATGTGCACCGCCGTGTGCCCCGCCGCCGAGTTCTACGAGTACGACCCGCGGCGCATCTGCGACGCCGTGCAGCGTGGCGACGACGACACGCTGGAGCGTCTGCTCAAGGAGGACACCATCTGGTATTGCGGCCAGTGTATGTCGTGCAAGACGCGCTGTCCGCGCGGCAACGTGCCCGGAGAGCTTATCTCGGTGCTGCGCCGTGCCTCGCAGGAGCTGGGCTACTTCCACCAGAGCGAGAAAGGCGAGCAGCAGAAACAGCTGATGAAGACGCTGCAGGGCAACATATTGGAGATAGGCTACTGCGTCTATCCCGACCGCGTGGACCCCGACTACCATCCCGAGCAGGGACCCGTGTGGCAGTGGTACCACCGCAACATCGCCGCCGTGGCGCCGAAGCTGGGTGCCAACTACCACGGCAAGGGTCCGGGCGCGCTGCGCGACATACCGCAGGAGGACCTCGACGAGGTGCGTCGCATCTTTGAAGTGACGGGTGGCATGGAACTAAAAAAGAAGGTGTGCGATGAATAAGTTCGGTTTCCAGATTTCCAAGCCGCGCTCCATCAATATGGACCTCAGCGACGACGGCCGCCGCGAACAGCTGCTGGAGGAGGTGCCCTCCTACCGCCTCTGCATCGGCTGTGGCGGCTGCACCGCCACCTGTAGCGCAGGACAGTTCACCAATTTCAATATCCGTCGCAGCCACACCGCGCTGGCATGCAACCAGACCGAAGGGCTGGCGGCACAGCTGGACAGCTGCATGCTCTGCGGCAAATGCATGCTGGTATGCCCCCGCGGCGTCAACCTGCGCGGTCTGATTATACGGATGCGGCAGATGCTGGGGAGGGAGTAATGGTTATTGGTTAGGGGTTATTGGTTATTGAGGGTTTATTGGTTATTGGTTAGGGGTTATTGAGATTTAGTAGTTAAGTAGTTAAGAAGTTATGTAGTTAAGGCAAATGATTGGTTATGGGTTAGGGGTTATGGGTTATTGAAATGAAATATGTAGGGGCGTACTCCCGTGTACGCCCGATGAGATAAACCGATGAAATAATCCGCTAAAGCTGCTCGATTAAAAATATTGTAACGATGTTTTCATTTTTCGTCATACCGTTCTGCCTGGGTGTCGTGCTGCTGCTCGGCATCTCGGTGTGGAAATATATCCGCTGGATTCGCGGGTTCGACAAACGGCAGCAGGTCATCATACGCCGCAATATCTGGAGCTGGCGTTTCCTGCCCGCCATCTGGGAGGCTTTCCGCGAAGGTCTGCTGCACTGGCGCATCACCAAGCACCATTTACTGCTGGGCTATATGCACCGCAGCCTGGCTTTCGGCTGGTTCCTGCTCATCGTGGTGGGTGCCGTGCAGGCCATCCTGGCCTGCCCCGGCGGCCATCCTTTCTATGTGGCCATCTTCTTCAACTTCTTCGAGCCCCGCAGCGAGCGCATCGTCCATTTCGCACAGGCACCGTTCTACGCCAACCTGATGGACGCCCTGCTGATCTATGTGCTGTCGGGACTCTGTCTCGCCGCCTTCAAACGGGTGTGGTCGCGGCCGCTGGGCATGCGACAGACCACGCACCACAACCTCATCGACCGCATCGCCAAGCTGTCGTTGTGGTGCATCTTCCCCCTGCGACTGCTGGCAGAGGGCGCCACTGCCGCCATCTACGGCAACGGCGGCTTCCTGGTGACCGGCGTGGGCGCGCTGATGGGGGCGATGGGACTGGATAACGAAATCTTCGAGTATCACCTCTGGGTGCTCTACTCGCTGGCGCTGGGCACTTTCTTCACGCTGATGCCCTTCACGCGCTACATGCACATCTTCACCGAGATTTTCCTCATCTACTTCCGTCAGCTGGGACTGCGCGAGACGGTGCGCAAGGACGGCTACACGCTCTTCGAGCTGAGTGCCTGCTCGCGCTGCGGCATCTGCATCGACGGCTGCCCCATCCACGACCCGCTGGGCATCCATGACACACAGGGCGTCTATATGCTGCAGAACATCCGCAACAAGGATGTGTGGAAACAGGCGGAGCGCATCGCCGACAACTGCTTGGTGTGCGGCCGCTGCAGCACGGAGTGCCCCGTGCAGATAGACCTGGAGGCCATCCGCCGTCAGGTGCGCGCCAAAGGGAAAGAGGCCATCGACAAAAGCCAGAGCTACGGCTATCTGAAGAGCGTGCACCCCTTCAACGCGATGGGCCGCATCGGCTACTTCGGCGGCTGCATGTCGCACCTGACGCCGGGCATCACGGAGTCGATGGAGCGCATCTTCCGCGCGGCAGGACAGGACTACTGGTATATGGACAAGGAGCGCACCATCTGCTGTGGCCGTCCGCTGCTGCAGCAGGGCTTCGTCCGTCAGGCCGAAGAACTGCGACGCCGAAACAGCGAGCTTATCGCCCAGTCGGGGGTCACCATGCTCGTCACCTCGTGTCCCATCTGCTACCAGTCGTTCACCAAGGAGTACCACCTGGCCATCCCCGTGATGCACCACAGCGAATACATCGCCCAGCTGCTGAAAGAGGGACGCCTGCAGGTGACGCCGTCGGAGCAGCGCATCGCCTACCACGACCCCTGTGAGCTGGGTCGCGGCTGCGGCATCTACGAGGCGCCACGTGAGGTGCTGCAGGCCGTAGGACAGCTGCAGCGCACCCGTCAGGAGCGCGAGCAGAGCCTCTGCTGCGGCATCAACCTGGGCGACACCGTCATCAGCGGAACGCAGCAGGCACAGGTCCGCGACCGCGCCTACGAGAACCTGGTGGAGGGGCAGCCCGACACGATAGCCACCGCCTGCCCCATGTGCAAGAAAGCCCTGGCCCGCGGCGGCGACACACCCGTGCGCGACATCGCGGAGCTGGTAGCCGAAAAGATGAAATAAGACCAATTTGACCAATAAGACCAATTGGACTAATTAGACCCATTAGACCCATTAAGACCAATAAGAGAAAACCATGAGTCGCTACTGGAACGAATATCAGAAGGCCATCGCCGACGACCACTATTTCTATGAGCGGAGCTGCATCCGCCAGACCTTCTTCCCCGGGTCGGAGGCCGCCTTCCTCAAGATTTTGCGTGAGGAGCTGGGCAAGGACATCTGCGACAACCCGCACCAGCACACCTGCACCGGCATTGGCTACCACAGCGACGTGGTGCCTTTCGAGACCACGATGACGGTGGTGGCACGCCTCTTCTCGCTGATGAAGGAGTGTGGCTACAAGAACTATGTGCCTTCGTGCGTCACCAGCTTCGGCGTCTTCACCGAGGTGATGGCGAAATGGAAGGAGAACCCCGCACTGAAGGAACAGGCGCGGCAATATCTGTGGGAGGCCTGCAAGCGCGAGTTTGAGGTGCCGGAGAATGTGGCCCACCCCAGCGACATCATCTACAAGTTCCGCTTCGACCTGAAGCCCAAGATGCGCTACCAGCTGGTGAACCGTTTCACGGGCAAGCCGCTGCGCGTGGTAGAGCACATCGGGTGCCACTACGCCAAGATATTCCCCGAGCAGGGCGTCGGCAACGCCGAATTCCCCTACGTGCTGGCCGGCATGATTGAGGCCTGGGGCGGCGAGGTCATCGACTATCCCGAGCGCCGCCACTGCTGCGGCTTCGGCTTCCGCCAGTATCTGGTGCAGGAGAACCGTGGCTACAGCATCGCCAACACCAAGAAGAAGTTTGAATCCATGGAGCCTTACGAGCCCGATTTCATCCTCACCAACTGTCCGGGCTGCAACATGTTCCTCGACAAATGGCAGTACACCATCGCCGAGATGGAGCACAAGACCTTTGACCAACACGGCTACGGCATCCCCGTGCTCACCTACGAGGAGCTGACAGGACTGCTGCTGGGCTACGACCCGTGGTCGTTGGGACTGCAGCTGCATCAGGTGCAGGTGGAACGACTGCTCGACAAAATCGGCATCGCCTACAACCCAAGAGAGAAATACACCGGCGTCGACGGAAAGATGCTGGGCATGCCCTCGAAACCGGAATGCCTGATGGTGTAGGGATTAAAGTAGTTAAGACAATAGAAAAACTTGAACCATTAGACTAATTGGACCAATTGGACCAATTAGACCAATTGGACTAATAAGACCAATAAGACAAAAAAAGACCATGAATAAGATTGCCATCATAGGAGCCGGGCCTGCCGGCATCGAAGCCGCCGCCACACTGGCTGCACAACAAATCGAGGTAGACCTCTACGAGCAGGGCGAGCGTCCCTTGTGCAATATCCGAGACAAGGCGTTCCTCTTCCCCAACTTCGCCGAAGCACGCGAGGTGGCAGACCGGCTGACGGCAAAGCTCGACAACCCCCGTATACACCTCCACGCCAACAGCGATGTCGACCACCTGACGGAGAGTGGCGACGGACGCTGGATTGTGAACGGCGAGACCTACGACCGTGTGCTCATCACCACAGGCTACCGCACCTTCGACGCCCACCGCAAGGAGGAGCTGGGCTACGGCATCTACCGTGGCGTACACACCTCGCTGGAGATGGAACAGATGCTGCGTGAAGGCAAGATTGTCAACGCCAACGGCGACGTGCCGCAGCGCATCGCTTTCCTGCAGTGCGTGGGGTCGCGCGACGAGAAGACGGGCAACCTCTACTGCTCGAAGCTCTGCTGCGTCACCGCCGTCAAGCAGGCCATCGAGGTGCGCAAGCTGATACCCGACGCCGAGATTTTCATCTTCTACATGGATCTGCGTATGTGGGGACAGCACTACGAAGAGCTCTACCGGCAGGCACAGCAGGAGTATGGCATCCGCTTTGTGCGCGGCCGTATCTCCGAGGCCGGCGGCACCTACGACGGCCGTGTGCAGATCAAGTCGGAAGACACGCTGATGGGGCTGCCGCTGAAGATCACCACCGACCTGCTGGTGCTCATGGTGGGCATGGAGCCCTCGGAAGGCACACGGAAGCTGGCGGAACAGTGCCGTATATGCGGCGACTATGGCTTTGCCGCCTCCGCCGACCCACATCTCGACGACAACCGCACGACACACCGCGGACTCTATGTCGCCGGCGCCTGCAAGCGTCCCATGACGCTGACCGACGCCGTCAACGACGGCCGCTCGGCAGCGGTATGTTTGATGGGAGAATAGGGGGAATTAGTCTAATTGGTTTTACATTGCTTTGATTTTTCTTGCCAGGGTGGCGCAGAGGCCGGGGAAGAAACGCTTGATGTAGGCCATCACCAGCTCTTTGCTGCCCACGAGCACCTCGCGGCGGCGGCGGTAGATGGCGTTGACGATTTTGCGTGCCGCCCGCTCGGGAGTGATGCCGCCCGCCTGGCCGGCGTCCATCTTGCCGTGTTGCCGGCCGTCCTTCTCCAAGGCATGCAGCGAGATATTGGTACGCACACGGCCCGGACAGACGATGGTGACACGGATGTTGTCTTTGTAGTTCTCGGCCTGCACGGTCTCGAAGAAGCCGTAGAGGGCATGTTTCGCCGACGAGTAGGCGCAGCGCAGCGGGAATCCGAAGCAGCCGGCGATGCTGGTGGTGACGGCCAGCTGTCCCCCACCCTGCGCTATCATGCGCGGCAGCACGGCCTTGGTGAGGATCACCGGCGCGTAGAAGTCGATGTCCATCACCTTGTGGATGACCTTCATGTCGGTCTCCACCGTGGTGCCGCGCTGGCTGATGCCGGCGTTGTTGTAGAAGATGTCGATGCGACCGAAGGCCTGCCACGCCTGCTCGGCCAAAGCGGGCAGCCCGTCGAGCTGCGACAGGTCGAACGGCAGCGCCACCGCGTCGGGTGCCCCTAACGACTTGCAGCGCGCCACGACCTGCTCCAACAGGTCGGCCTCGAGGGCGGTGACGATGAGACGCGCGCCCTCCTGGGCAAAGCGGTAGGCCGTGGCTTCGCCGATACCCGACGAGGCACCGGTGATCCAGACGACTTGGTTGGAGAACTTGGGCATGGTGGGATTGAGAGTTGAGAGTTTTTGGGGAGGGGATGGGAGTTCTAGATTTTCTAGATTTTCTAGATTTTCTAGATTATCTAGGGATTTTAGGATTCTTTTTCGACTTCGGTTTTGAACCATTGGGCTCTTTCGCAGCCTTCTCCGGTGTTGAGGAGCACGGTGTCGCCGGTGTGGATGAGGCCCCTGTCGACCGCCTGGAAGAAGCCGGCATAGCAGACCATGGAGGCGGGACCCAGCAAGACGCCGCGCGACTGCCGCATCTCACGGCCGTACCGCGGCAGCTCGGCCTCCTTGACACGCAGGAAGGTGCCGCCGCTGCGACGCACGATGGGAGCCAGCAGCGGGTAGTTGCCCGGGTTGGCGGCGGTGAGGATGCCGATGCGGGTGTGTATCTCTTTCAACGCTTCGTAGCGCTGTTCCCAGCCCTCGGGGAAGCCGTTGGATTCGGCCCACTCCCAGGCACGCACCATGGGGTCGCACTCGTCCTGCTGGACCAAGAGCATGCGGGGTAATTCTGAATTTTGAATTTTGAATTTTGAATTTTGAAAGTCAGCTTTCTGAAGGTCGCGGATGCCTTTCTCCAAGGCCAGCGGCGAGGTGCCGCCGGCAACGGCCTGCATGTAGACCGTGGGCAGCTGTCCCAGCTGACGCAGACATTCCATGGCCAGCAGACGTTTCGACTCGATGCGCAGCGGGTCGGTGTTGCCGCCACTGATGAGCACCCCTTTCTCCTTGTGGTAGGCGGCAGCCTCCGCTTTGGCGGCACCGTAGCCGCCCTCGGAGATGACGACGGGCTGGCCCACCTTGCGGATGGCCTCCACGGTGGCGGGGTCGATGCAGTTGGGGGCAAACTCGGTGAAGCGGATGCCCGCCTTGGCCAGGTAGGTGGCGAAGGCCACGCCGGCGTTGCCTGTCGAGGCCAGGCAGTACTCCTTCACACCCTGCTCTTTGAGCACCGAGGCAGCCAAGGCCGCCGAGATGTCCTTGAACGAGCCGCTGCCGGCGTTGAGGTCGTTGCGGTAGACATAGACCCGGCAGTCGACACCCTTGTCACGGGCGTAGGCTTCGAGGTTGTCCCACCGCTCCATGGGGATGAGGCCCTCGCCGCAGCTGACGATGTCGGCGCGGCGCTGCAGGGGCAGCAGGTCGAAGTAGTAGTCCTGGTACGAGTCGTTGGCGGGCGCGGCGACAGGCAGCGTCAGCGGTTCGAGGTACTCCACCTCGACGTAGCCGCTGCCACAGCTGCACTGCTGGTCCTGCTGAAACCATGTGGCAAAGTCGGGAATGACTTTGCCACATTTCTTGCATCGAAGCTGATATTTCATGGTAGTGTTTGGGGTAATGGGTCCAATTGGTCCAATTAGACTAATTGGTCCAATGGGGGGTTCCTTTTACTTCTTCACGATGTGCATATCGGGGATGGGGCCGTCGTAGGCGCCGGCATCGAGCTTGCGCTTGACCTCCTTGAAGACCTCGATGGTGCGGTTGGCCTGCTCCATGGTGTGGACGGCGGTGGGGATGATGCGCAGCATGATCTGACCCTTCGGCACCACAGGATAGATGACGATGGAGCAGAAGATGCCGTAGTTCTCGCGCAGGTCGACCACCACGTTGGTGCCCTGGTTCAGCTCGCCGGGGAAGAAGACCGGCGTGATGGGCGACTCGGTGACACCCGTGTTCAAGCCCGCAGCCTTGAACGACGACTGGAGATGGTTGGCAATCTCCCACAACCGCTCGCGGTACTCGGGATGCTGGTTGATGATTTCCAGACGACGCTTGACACCCCACACGATGGGCATGGGCAGGCTCTTGGCGTAGATTTGGCTGCGCATGTTGAAGCGCAGGTACTCGATGATGTCGGGATCGTTGCAGCCGATGAAGCCGCCGATGATGGCCATCGTCTTGGCGAATGCGCAGAAGTAGAGGTCGATGTCGTCCTCGCAGTGGAAATGGGTATGCGTGCCGCGGCCCTCGGGACCCATGACACCCATGCCGTGGGCGTCGTCGATGAGGATGCGGAAGTCAAACTCTTTCTTCAAGGCGCAGATCTGAGCCAATGCACCGAGGTCGCCCTCCATGCCGTAGACACCTTCGGTGGCCACCAGGATGCCGCCACCCTGTTTCTCGGCCAACACGGTGGCCTGCTGCAGCTGTTTGCGCAAGCTCTCGATGTCGTTGTGCTGATATTTGAAACGCTTGGCACCCGTCACACGGAAGCCGTCGATGAGGCAGGCGTGGGCCTCGCTGTCGTAGACGATGACGTCGCGCAGCGACACGATGGTGTCGAGGATGCTGATCTGTCCCTGATAGCCGAAGTTGAGCAGGTAGCCGGCTTTCTTGTGGGTGTATTCGCAGAGCATGGCTTCCACCTCTTCGTGCAGCGAGGTGTGGCCGCTCATCATGCGGGCACCCATCGGATAGGCGAGACCCCAGCGGCGGGCACCCTCCTCGTCGGCAGCGCGCACCTCGGGGTTGTTGGCCAGACCCAGATAGTTGTTCAGGCTCCAGTTCAGAACTTTCTTGCCGTTGAACGTCATCTCGGGACCCAGCTCACCTTCCAGTTTGGGAAAATAGAAATAACCGTCGCCCAGTTTGCGGTACTGACCCAGCGGACCGCCGGCCGACTCCTTGATTCTTGCAAATATGTCTTTCATTTATAGGAGATTATTAATTGATTACTTTCGATATAACTATGCAAATATAAGGAAAAATGTTGAGAGTTGAGGGGAGGAATTGAAGAGAGTCTTGGAAGTCCCAGGAGAAGATAGGAGGTTTTAGGAAGTCTTAGGTACACAGGTGGCTACCTATATGGGGAAAACGACGAAGACGGCGGTGTCCCAGAGGGCATGGGAGACGACGAGGGCGGGGAGCCACTGGGGTTTGAGTCGGTAGAGGGTGCCCCAGACGAGGCCGCAGGTGAGCGCAGCCATGATGAGCATGAAGTTGAACGACCAGATGTGGATGAGGGTGTAGAGGGCGGTGGTGACGACGAAGCCGGCGTTGGCGTTCCAGCGGGCAGAGAGCGTGCGCTGCACATAGCCGCGCCAGAAGAGTTCCTCGGCAGGACCCGTCAACAGCAGCAGCTGCAGCGCGACGAGCCAGGAGGGCATGCCGCCTCGCATGCTGTAGACCGCCTCGACCTGCGGTCGGGCGAAGTCGAACAGCCACGACGACACCCGGTCGCCGACCCAGAAAACACCCCACAGGAGGGCGGCGATAGCGACACCCAGCAACAGCTGACGACCCCAGCCGCCGGAGGCCTCTCCCCCACTCCGCCACGGGGCGGCGATGAGCAAGAGCACGACAGAGGCCAGCGCCATGGAAGGCCAGAGCGGGAAGATCTCCGCCGTCCACGGCGAGAACATCCAGAACCAGGCCACAAAAGCCACCAGCAAACCTATAGAAAGACGGGACATCGCAAATAACTTGAACTAATTGGAACAATTAGACTAATTGGACCAATTAGTCTAATTGGACCATTAAGATTTTTATTGCAGCCATAGTGACAGAAACAGCCCTATTGACAGCGTCAGCGAGAAGAGCAGCTGCAGCTTGGCGGACTGCTGGTCGAGACCCAGCAGCGCGTCACGTCCTTCGGCGGCGTAGCGCAGCGAGCGACGCACGTTGCCCCACGCCACAGGCAGCGCCAGCAGGCAGAGCAGCGACGGCCACGACAGCCACCGCAGCAGCACCGCAGCGACGACGCAGAGGAAGGGCAGCAGCTGATAGCAGCGGTAGACGCGCAGCGCACGCCGCTCACCCATGGCCATGGCCACGGTGTGGAGACCGGCAGAGCCGTCGGTGCGTATGTCGACAGTGTTGTTGATATGCAGCACCGACAGGGTGATGAGACCCAGCGGCAACGACAGCAGCAGCACGTCGTAACAGACATCGCCCGTCACGGCGATGGAGGTGCCCAGCAGGATGAGCACACCGAAGATGAGGAAGACCACGGCATCGCTCAGCCATACGTTCTTGCTCTGGGTGTAGAGCACAGTGAGCAGAAAGCCGATGCCCCCCACCCACAGCAGCTGCCAGTCGCTGCGCCAGGCGATGAACAGGCCCAGGGCGACACCCAGCAGGAAGAGCACGCCACTCAGCCATAGGTACTCGCGCACCTCGAAGTGGTGTTTGACGAGCGTGGGCACAGCGTAGGCCTCAGCACTGTCGGCACCGGAACGGTAGTCGCCGACATCGCTGAGCAGGTTGCCGGCGGCATGGAAGAGCACCACGCCGACGACAGACAGCGCCGCGTTGAGCCAGCCTATCGCATAGACGCCGCGCGTGGAAGCCAGATAGGCCACAGCCGCCACCACCGGCAGCGCGGAGACCGAGAAGGACCAATAGCGTGTGGTGGCAATCCAAGATTTCAGGGAGTGAGACATGGGAGGAGTGGTTAGAGGTTATGGGTTATGGGTTATTGAAGACCTATTGGACTAATTAGACCTATTGGACTAATTAGACCTATTGGGCCTATTAGACCTATTTGGCCAATTGGTCCAAATAGTTCAGTAGGGCCCGCAGGCCCTACTGAACTATTTACTAAACATTACCCTTTCGGAGCTGATGAGTTTGGTGAGCAGCCAGGCGCCACAGACGGCGTAGACGAGGTTGGCACCGGTGGTGACCACTATCGACAGTATCGACGCCTCGTGGGCCAGCACGGCGGTCATCGACATGACGCTGTTGTAGAAGGGGATGAGGTAGAGCGCCATGTTGTCGGGCGTGCCGGAGAGCATCATGGGCAGCATGCCCACCACAATCATCATCAGCGACAGCGGGATGTTGATGGTCGACGCCTGCTTCACATCGCGCGCCAACGCCGAGAGGTTGGCGACGATGGAGATGAGTAGCAGCACGGTGCTGAGCAACACGACGAGCAGCAACAGGAAGTCGGATGCGCCATAGATATTGAGGTCCATGCCGACCTCGTCGGCGTGCAGCATCTTGGGCAACGATAGGATGATGCCCAGGAAGCTGGAGATACCGCTCAGCAGGGCGAAGCAGGAGAGCGAGATGATCTTGCCCAGCGCCAGCTCGCTGCGCCGCATGGGCGTGACCAGCAGCGTGGCGATGGTGCCGCGCTCTTTCTCGCCAGCGATGGAGGCGGGCGCCACCGCCATACAGCCCGAGAACATGAGCATGAGCAGCAGCATGGGTATCAGCTTAGACAGAATGGAGGCCATCATCTCACCGTCGTCGGTGCGGTCGTACTGGACCGACTCGTCGTCGGCACGGTTGACATCGAAACGGTTGCAGAGCGACTCCTCATACATCTGCAGCGAAGCAGAGATGAGCGTGTAGGCCTGACGGGAGCCGTCGTTGGCGGAGTTGTAGTAGATTGCCACATTGGGCGCCGGTAGGCCGTCGGCAGCGTTGTAGCAGGCCGTCAGCGAGTCAAAGCTGGGCGGAAAGACGACATAGGCCACATGGTTCTCCTTGTCGTCGACCAGCGCCACCATCTCCTCCGCGTTGCACTCGCCGGCAAGAAGGGTGACGGGCAGCGAGTCGAACAGCGGCTCCAGCGAGGGCGGCAGGTTCTCGACATAGACCGTCGGCGCCTCGTCGCTGGCCACGGTGAAGGTGCCCTCGTTGATGCTGTTGCCCATCAGGCTGTAGATGACATAGATGAGCAGACCCGGCATGATGAGGGCGGTGAAGACCATGGAGCGGTCGCCAAAGAAACGGGCAAACTCCTTGCGGATGATGGTCATCATGTTCGATTGTTTCATTGTTCACCTCCTTTCATCGCTTTGTAAATCTCAAAGAAACGGTCCTCGAGCGAGAGGCCGTCGCAGATGCGTTCCAGCGTGTCGCAGCCCGCCATGTGGCCGTCGATGACGATGCCCACACGGTCACAGAGTTTCTCCACGAGGCTGAAGATATGGGTGGAGAGCAGGATGGTTTTGCCCTGGCCCTTGAGCTCGAGCAGGTAGTCGGTGACGGTGCGCGCCGTCAGCACGTCGAGGCCGTTGGTGGGCTCGTCGAAGATGATGATGTCGGGGTTGTGGACCAGCGACACCACAAGCGAGGTCTTCTGCTTCATGCCCGTGGAGAGGTTCTGCACCTTGACACCAGCGAACTGATCGATGCCGAAGCGGGCAAACATCTCCTCTTTGCGCAGGCGCGCCACGGAGGGCTCCACCTGGTGCAGGTTGCTGAAGAAGTCGTAGAGGTAGTCGGGTGTGAAGAAATCCTCCAGTTTCAGCTCGCTGGTGAGGAAGCCGATGCGACGGCGCACCTCCTCGGGCTGGCTGACGATGCTGCATCCGTCGACCCAGGCGTCGCCGCTGTCGGGATGGATGAGGGTGGCCAGCAGGCGCAGCGTCGTGGTCTTGCCGGCGCCGTTGGGACCCAGCAGACCGAAAATCTCGCCGCGATAGGCGTCGAACGACAGATGGTCGACGGCGGTCTTGTAGCGCTGACGCGTGCCCTCCAGCTTCTGCTGTTTGCGCGAGAGGGTGAACCGTTTGGTCAGCTCTTCGATGTGAACAAGTGTGTCCATGTAAAAGGTTATGGGTTAGGGGTTATTGGTTATTGAGATTTTTTTTGGGGAGGGTTGGAGGGTTATTGGAATTTGTAGGGGCGTACTCCCGTGTACGCCCGTTTAATCAGTAGTTAAGTAGTTAAGGCAAATGTATTTGATGGGTTATGGGTTATTGGTTATGGGTTAGTGGTTATTGAGTTTTTGGGGGGAGGGGGTAAGGGTTATTGGAATTTGTAGGGGCGTACTCCCGTGTACGCCCGTTTGATCAGTAGTTAAGAAGTTAAGTAGTTAAGGCAAATGATTTAGAATGGTTATGGGTTAGGGGTTATTGAGATTAAGGAAGTAAAATTGCAAAGTTACACAATAATAACCTAACCACAATATATTTCGTATCTTTGCAGTTTCAATCATAAACGACTAATGACACTGTTGCTCATATTCCTGCTGGGTGCCATCCTCATCTCCTTCCTCTGCTCCATTCTGGAGTCGGTGCTGATGTCGACACCCATCTCGTATATCACCATGCGCGAAGACGAAGGGTATGCACCCGCCGCCCTCTTCAAGCGCTACAAGACCGACAACACGCGCCCCATCGCCGCCATCCTGTCGCTCAACACCATCGCCAACACCATTGGCTCCGCCGGCGTGGGTGCGCAGGTGACGGAGGTGTTCGGCAGCCGCTGGTTCGGACTGGCATCGGCGCTGATGACGCTGTCCATCCTCATCTTCTCGGAGATTATACCCAAGACCATTGGCGCCACCTACTGGAAACGCTTTATGGGCTTCACCGCCTACACCATCCGCATCCTCATCGTGGTGATGTATCCGCTGGTCGTCATGGTCAACTTCCTGGGACGCCTCATCAAGAAGAACGACGAAGAGGAGGCTACCGTCAGCCGCGAAGAGGTGGCCGCCATGGCCGATATGGGCGAGGACGAGGGCGTTATCGACGAGGACGAGAACAAGATTATCCAGAATGTCATCAAGCTCAACGACATCAAGGCCTACGACGTGATGACTCCGCGTGTGGTGGCCGCCACGGCACCCGAGAAGATGACCCTCAAGCAGTTCTACCGCTCGGAGGAGTACTCCCACTTCTCGCGTATCCCCGTCTACGCCGAGGAAGAGGATTTCATCACCGGCTATGTGCTCCGCAGCGAAGCGCTCGAGGAACTGGCCGAGGACCACTTCAGCAAGACGCTGGGCGACATCAAACGCAACATACCGCTTTTCAACGAAGAGATGTCGGTGAGCGACATCTGGGACTCGCTGCTGAAACACAAAGAGCAGATTGCCGGCATCATCGACGAATACGGCTCATTCCAAGGCATCCTCACGTTGGAGGACATCATCGAGACCATCTTCGGTCTGGAGATTATCGACGAGAGCGACGAGGTGACCGATATGCAGCAGTATGCCCGCGAACGCTGGAAACAGCGTCAGAACCGCTTTAAAGAGATTCATCTTCCACAGGAGGAGGAATAAAATTAAGTGGGAGTTAATTCGCTTTGCGAATGGGAGTAAAAGGGAACGATTCATGAAGCGTGCTCCGCTGTTGAATATCCTCCTGCCTTTTGTGGCAGGCATTATTGCCACTTTCCATTTCACTTTTGCTTTATTGCCGACGCTGCTGGTAGCGGCAGGACTGTTGGCGGCAGTGGTTGCGATAACTTTTGTCCCCGCGTTGCGAAAGCTACACCACAGCTTGTTCCAGCTGACACTGGCCTGCTTCTTCGTGAGCATGGGCATCGCGATGGTGGCGCTGCGCGACCCCTATGCCGACCCACAGCACTATATCCACCTCACCGAGACAGACGGACGATACCGGATGCGGCTGCTGGTGGACGACACCCCCATGGAACGAGCCCGCAGCTACCGCGTGCGCGCCCGCATGCTGCAGGTGGGCGGCGCCGACACTACCGTGCAGACCTGTGGACGGGTGATGCTCTACCTGCGCAAGGACAGCCTGGCTGCCGCACTGTGCTACGGCGACCTGCTGGAAGCCGAAGGACAGCTCACGCTGCCTTTCACCGCCGAGAGACCTGGCCAGTTTGACTACCGGGAATACCTGTGGCGAAAAGGCATCGCCCGCCAGTGCTGGCTGGAGCGCGACCGCTGGCAGCGGGTCGGACACTGGAACGGCGGACTCATAGGCTGGAGCAAGACACTGCAACGGCGACTGGTGGAACGGTTGCAGCAGAGCGGACTGCCGCATGCGCAGCAAGGCATCGCCGAAGCGCTGCTGCTGGGCTGGCGCGGCGACCTGGAAGAGGAGACGCAGGCACAGTTCCGCGACGCCGGCATCTTGCATCTGCTCTGCGTGTCGGGACTGCATGTGGGCATCGTGGCGGCGCTCATCGGTATGGCCTGTCGGCCGCTGCGGCGACGCGGGGGACAGGTGGCGACGGCACTGCTGCAGCTGGCAGGCATCTGGCTGTTTGTCGCCATGACGGGCATGGCACCCGCCACGCTGCGCGCCGGCGTCATGTTCTCGCTCTTCGTGATGGCACGACTATTCGAGCGCAGCAACAACAGCTTCAACACCCTGTCGGCGGCGGCGCTGCTGCTGCTCTGCATACGTCCCATGCTGATTGTCGACACCGGCTTCCAGCTCTCGTTTGCGGCGGTGTTCGGC
>LXOW01203188.1_pt1 | contig 16879 bp, 14 predicted proteins | sample 1368591 | NCBI WGS metagenome assembly LXOW01 (sample SAMN04884650, study PRJNA319009) | bovine gut metagenome | isolation source: Cow rumen | host: Bos taurus | place: Italy: Legnaro (PD) | collected 2014-07-09 | reverse complement strand
ATCTGCAGCAGCGCTTCGGCCTCACCGCCGCTCACATCGAGGAGCAGGCCAAAGCCGTCATCGCGCGCAAATAACCGAATTCCCTTGGGGACATAAAAAAGAGCCGATCGCTCGGCTCTTTTTTGTGTGGTTACAGGGTACGTATCTGCTCCACGGTTTTTTCAAGGTGCATGCCCCGGGAGCCTTTGACCAGGATCGTATCGCCGGTCAGGATGAGATCGGGAAGCTGACGCAGCATCTGCTCCTGGTTGGGAAAGCCGACCCCTCCGACGGATGCTGCGGCCGCCTGAAACAGGGGCCCAACGCCGACGATCAGCTCTATGCCCAGGCTCTTGGCCTCCCGGGCCACCCGCTCATGGAGCGCCGGGGCTTTCTCTCCCAACTCCAGCATATCCCCCAGGATGCACGCCTTTCTGCCGTCAGCCCGGGCAAGGACCTGCAATGAAGCCTCCATGGAGGTGGGGTTGGCGTTATATACGTCGTTCAACAGCGTGAAGCGGGGAAGCTTCTCCACCGCCATGCGGCCCGAAATGGGCGAGAAAGCAAGGAGCCCCTGCCGTATCTTTTGGGGCGGCACATCTAAAGCAAGGCCCACGGCCACGGCGGCCAAGGCGTTCAGGATCATGTGATGCCCCGGCACGCGCAGCTGTATGGGCAAGCGCTCATCCCCCCAGCAGGCGGTGAACGAAGCGCCGAAAAGATCGTCCTCCCGGGCGTCCTCAGCCCGAAGATCGTTGTTCGGCCCGAAGCCGAAGGTGAACGCGCCCTGGATGGTGCACAGGAAGTCGTCGTCCCCGTTGACGATGATCTTTCCGCCGGGGCGCATATGGGAAAGCATCTCCGTCTTCCCCCGAAAGATCCCCTCCCGGGAGCCGAAGAACTCGATGTGGGCTTCGCCGATGTTGGTGATGAGGCAGATGGTGGGCTCGGACATGCGGGCCAAAGCGTCGATCTCCCCGAAGTGGTTGGTGCCCATCTCCACCACGGCACACTCATGACTCGGCATGAGACCGAAGAGGACCTGTGGCACGCCGGTCTGGTTGTTGAGGTTCCCCGTGGTGCTGTGGGTGTTGTAATGGGTGGAAAGGACGCTGCTCACCATGCCCCGTGTGGTGGTCTTTCCGGCGCTGCCGGTGATGCCCACCAGGGGGATATGGAACCGGCAGCGATAGGCGTGGGCCAGGGCCTGGAAGGCCTCTACGCTGTTCTGTACACGGATATGGGGCTGGGGGACCTCCCTCTCCGATAAGGTCAGTTTAGCCCCCTTTTCAAAGGCCTGGGGAATGAACCTGTGGCCGTCGAACACGTCCCCCTTTACGGGCACGTAGAGGGCGCCGGGCTCCATAGTCCGGGTGTCGATGGACACGCTTTCAAAGGAGTCGGACAAAAGCTCATCTGGAGCGAAGTATGATCCGCCGGTGATCCGGACGGCCTCTTGCACGGGGAAGGGGATCATCTGTATTTCTCCAGGGAGAGGGCAATGATGTTTTCACAGAGGGTGATATAGTCCACCCCTGTGGCGGCGGCCTCCTGGGGGAGCAGGGAGGTGGGGGTCATGCCCGGCAGGGTGTTGGCCTCCAGACAGTAGGCGTCCTCCGCCTCGGTGAGCAGAAAGTCCATGCGGGCATAGACGGACAGCTTCAGCGCCTTGAACACCCGCTCCGCCAGGCGCTGGACCTTCTCGGTGGCAGACGCGCTGATGGGGGCGGGGGTCACCTCCAGGGCCGCTCCGGCCTGGTACTTGTTCTTATAGTCGTAAAACCCTTCCTTGGGTATGATCTCGATGACGGGCAGGGCTTTACCATCCACCACGCCGCAGGAAAGCTCCCGGCCCTGAATGAACTCCTCCACCAAAATGGAGTCCTCCTGCCGGAAGGCCAGCTCCACGGCCTCCTTCAGCTCCTCCCTTGTCCGGGCGATGGAGATACCGATGGAGGAGCCGCCGCTGTTGGGCTTGGCGACCGCGGGCAAAGGCAGCTCGTCGAAGGAGAATATCTCTCCCCGTCGAAGCAGCCGACCCTTGGGCGTCAATATCCCCTCCCGCTCGAAGATCTCCTTGGCGGCATGCTTATCCATGCTGAGCCGGCAGCCCTCGGGCGAGCTCCCGGTGTAGCGGATGCCATATAGGTCGAACACCGTCTGAACGGAGCCGTTCTCCCCGTCCGCCCCGTGAAGGGCCATATAGACGATGTCGGCGGCGCGGCAGATCTCGATGACGTTGAGGCCGATCCTGTCCGACCAGCCAAGGGGCCTGGAGGCGGCGATAGCGGCAAGGTCCGGTTCGACTTCGGATATGGGGGCGGGGGGCAGGGGCTTTGCGTCCCGAAAGAGCTGATCCACGCTGACAGAAAGCTCCGGCATGCCGAAGAACAGATCCAGCAAGATGGCCTGATGTCCGGCCTTCAAGAAGGCGTTGCAGGCCATGGTGCCGCTGGACAGGGACACGTTGCGTTCCGGGGACAGTCCCCCGGCCAAAACGACGATTTTCATTGTATGCTCCATAAAACAGTTTTCTATGGTATATCATATTTCCGCGTAAAAGACAAATGAACTTTTTTTATTCGGACAGCTTCCCATTTCGGCCGCATATGCTGGTTACATGAAGCGTGTTCTGTGCCTGCTGCTGTCCATTCTTTTGCCCCTCGTCGGCTGTGCGCCTTGGGATCGTGTTTCCCATTCCTACCTAAGATCCGGCTATATTGGCGCCTATCCTCACGGCCGTACCCATTTTTCCGACATGGTCCTTTCCTATCCTGACCCGGCGACTGTGATAGACACTCTCGACAGAGCGCTGTCGGAGGTGGATTCGGCTAAGAGCATGACGGCATATGCGTCCGTCTACGAACAGGAGCTTAGCGCCTACAATCAGCTGGTGAGCGCCGCGTCGCTATCCTATGTGCGCTACTGTCAGGACGTGACGGACCCCCGGCGAGCGGCGGTGTATGCGGAACTGAACGGGGCCCTGTACGCCATCCAAAGCCGCCTCATGCGCCTTGAAAAGGCGCTCATGGACCGATGGGGCTATCATGAAGAGCTGGGGCCCGCCTACACGGAGGCCCTGGAGAGGATGGAGCGCCAGGACGATACGCGCACCTCTCTGCTGCGGGAGCGGGAGGATGAGCTCTGCCGCCGATATGCGGCTTTGGACAACGGGTATCGGCTGGAATACATGGGCAGGACCTGGTCCATGGAGGAGCTGATGACGGACGAGGCCCTTTCCTTTGCCGCCTTTCTGGAGGCGCTGGACCTGTATGAGCAGGGAAAAAACCGGGCGGCAGGCGACATCTTCATAGAGCTCATGTCGGTGAGAAAACAGCTGGCGGCGGAAAGCGGCTATCCCTCCTGTGCCGCCAGGGAGTATGACGCCTTCGGCCGGGAGTATTCCCCGGAACAGGCCCTAGGAGCCGCTCGGGCGGTGAAGCAGGTGTTCGTTCCTCTCTATATCCGGCTCAGGGAACGGTGTGAAAATGACCTGAGGTATCTTTCCGGCGCATCCTTTCGGGAGGATCAGTTCATCGCAGCCATGGAGCAGGCTGCCGAGCGGGTCCTCCCCGGGGCAGGGGAAGCCTGGCGATATATGCTCTGTTACGGTCTCTACGACAGTGCGCCCTCCGCAAAAAAAATGCGGGGGAGCTTCACCACCTATCTGTCCGCCTACGAATGCCCCTTTCTGTTCACCCAATGGACGGACGACGCCTCCTCCGTCTTCACGGTGATCCATGAGTTCGGCCACTTTCTCAGCTACTATCTGAACCCGGCAGGCACCTATTACGGCGCGGAGAACCTGGACCTTGCCGAAACGGACGCCCAGGGGTTCGAGCTGCTCATGCTGTCCCAATACGACGCGCTCTTTGGCCGCTATGCCACGGCCGCCCGCCTATGCCTTCTGACCAACGCCCTGTACGCGATCCTTTCCGGGTTCATGGAGGATGAGTTTCAGCAGCGTGCCTACGCCCTCACAAACCCCACCGTGGAGGATCTGAACCGGCTCTATGGGGAGCTTGCGAAGGAGTACGGCTTTGACAGGCTCTTTGGCTATGAGGGCCGGGAATGGACCAAGATCGGCCACACCTTCCAGTTCCCTTTCTACTACGTGAGCTACGCTGTCAGCATGCTGGGGGCCATGGTCCTGGCGACGAAGGGCGGCAGCGATTATGAACGGGTGATCCGGCGCAGGGCGGGCACGGTTTTTTCCGGGGCCGTCGGCGCAGACGTGCTGTCGGAAGAGACCGTTCGCTCCCTGGCCGCCTGGGTGGAGCGCACCGCGGACGAATATCTTGAAACCTGAGAAAGGAGGAAGCGAACGTGATCGAATGCACCTACGGCAGGGAAGGGTATGAGGTGAAGCTGCTGCAGTTCGCCCTTTGGCGCTCGGGCATAGACCCGGGGAAGCTGGACGGCATCTTCGGCCGACGCACCCTGCGCGCATTGCAGCAGTTTCAGCGAAAGGAAGGCCTCGCCGCGGACGGGGCGGCGGGGAAACTCACCTGGGCGGCACTCTATCCCTATATCACCGGGTATACCCTGCACCGGGTGAGGCCGGGGGACGACGATCAAGACCATGGCCCGGGGGAAGCGGCGATCGTGCCGCTGGATCTGCCTGTCGTCACCGATCGGATACCCCCGTCCCATATGCTCGTCAGCCTTATGCTCAAGGGAGTAAGCATGCGCTATCCCTTTCTCGCCGTTACAGAGACGGGCCGCAGCGTCATGGGTCGGCCCCTGCTGTCCCTGTCCATAGGCGAGGGCGAAACATCGGTGGGGATAGTGGGCCCCCACCGATCCGACGGCTGGCCCGCCGTCCTTGCCCTGCTCCGCTTCCTGGAGGACTATGCCGCGGCCTATGCAGCGGGAGAAGGATGGGCCCGGGCGCTGTATGGGTCCGTCACGCTCCACGTGATCCCCCTGGTCAACCCGGACGGGGTGGACCTGATCATGGGCGTCCTCGATCCCCTGGACAGCTTTTATGCCCAGGCGCAGGCCCTTTCGGCCCACTATCCCCAGATACCCTTTCCCCAGGGATGGGCCGCCAACATTTCCGGCATAGATTTGAGCCTTCAATACCCCACGAACTGGGAGGCCGCCCGGCGCGTCCGCTTCCGCCAGGGCGTCACGCGCCCCGGGCCCCGCTGTTACGTGGGCAGCGAGCCTTTGATCGCCCCCGAGAACAGGGCCCTTGTCAGATGGACCATGGAAAGAAGTCTGGCCGGCGCCCTCTGCTTGGACGAAGGCTATGCCGCCTGGTTTCAGACCGTGCGAGGCGGCCCCGCCCGCCTTCTTTCGGGGGAGGCGGGGGAGGAGCTTGCCATTTTGGTCAGGGACCTGGGCCTATCCTCATAAAACCCGTTGCCAATCGGCTGTCGAACGTGTATACTGACCTGTATGGAAAAGACGAAGAAAACATCCTTTGTGGCAGGCGCCGCCATCCTGGCTTTTGCAGGCGTCCTCTGCAAGATCATCGGCGTGCTCATCCGCATTTGGGCCTATGATATCATCGGCGAAGCGGGCATGGTCTATTACGAGGTCGTGTTCCCGTTCTATTCATGGCTGTTGATCATCTCCTCCTCAGGGGTGCCTACGGCTATCTCCCGCATGGTCTCCGAGCGATTCAGCATCGGCGACTTCGCGGGAGCACGGCGGATCTTTCGCCGGGCGTTGGCGCTCCTTGCGCTGGTGGGGCTGCTGACCACGGCGGTGCTCTGCTTCGGCGCCGGTTTCTTTGCCAACACCGTCCTGGAAAAGGACGACAGCTACATCCTCTCCTTCACGTCCCTGGCGCCCGCTTTGTTCTTCGTCTCCTGTATGTGCGCCTACCGCGGGTATCTGCAGGGCGCCCAGCACATGACGGGCACGGGATTGTCCCAGCTGACGGAGCAGGTGGTCAAGTGCATCGTGGGCCTGACGCTGGCCGCCCGCTGGATCAGCAGAGGGCCGGAATACGGGGCGGCGGGGGTGCTGCTGGGCGTCACGGTCTCTGAATTCGTCGCCTTGCTGGTGGTCATGGGCTTTCGCGTGAAAAACCGTCGGCTCTATATGCCCCTGGGGGCCGACCCCCTGCCAAAGAGCGACAAGCCCGTTATCCCGGAGCTGCTGCACATCGCGGTGCCCATCACCCTGGGGGCTTCCATCATCCCCATCACCAGCATGCTGGACGTGAAGATGATCTTCGCCTGCATGGGGCGATACATGAGCGAAGCCGCCGTGAACCAGCGATACGTGGCGCTGTCCACCAACGTCCGTTCCCTCATCAACCTGCCCGCCTCCTTGACCACGGCTCTTGCCATGTCCATCGTGCCGGCCATCTCCGGGGCCCGAGCCCGCCAGGATCGCTCGGCCATGCACCACTTTGCGGGCCTTGGCCTCAAGCTCTCCATGGCCATCGGCATGCCCTGCGCCGTGGGCCTCTTCGTGCTGGGCGGCCCCATCATCCGGATGCTCTTTTCCAGCATCCAGCCGGACTCCTTGAAGATCGCCGCCAGCATCATGCGGGTAGCCTCCCTGAGCGTTATCTTCATCTCCCTGGTCCAGACCATGACCGGCGCTCTCCAGGGCATGGGCAAGCAGCGCTGGCCCGTGTGGAGCCTGCTGGCGGGCGGCGTGCTGAAGGTCCTTTCCAACTATATCTTCCTGTCCATGCCCTCGGTGAACATTCTGGGGGCGTCCATCTCCAATGTGATCTGCTACGGCGTAGCGGGCGTCATCGACACCATTTTGGTCCTGAAGCTGACGGGGCTTAAGATCCGCCTGTGGGATATGTTCCTAAAGCCCCTGGTCTGCGCCCTGGGCATGGGCTGCGCTGTGTACTTTGCCTACATGGGCCTGCACGCCCTGCGGCCGGGCACCATCGCCACCTTAGCCTCGGTCTGCGTGGGCGTGGGCGTGTATTTCCTCCTGGCCATGGCCACGGGGCTCTTCACTTCGGAGGAGCTGGACAGCATCCCCGGCGGCGGACGGATCAAGCGATTTCTGAGCAAAAGGTAAGTGAACATGAAAAAAATGCTGACGATCGCTCCTTTGAGCACCCCGGATACCCTGACGATGGCCGTCTGGGAGGCGGTGAAGACGGCGCCCGTTCTGTATCTGCAGACCGGGGAGCACCCCTCCGCCCGTCCCGTGCTGGAAGCGGGGCTGTCCTTCGTGTCCATGGACGACCTTTACACGGACGCTGAGGATTACGACCATTTGAATGAGGCCATCGCCCATCGGCTCACCTCAGGGGACTCCGCCGTCTATGCCGTCATGGGCGGCGGCTGCTTTTCCCAGCTGCCCGCCATCCGCGCTGCCTGTGCGCGAGAGGGCTTCGAGCTGGTGGAATTGCCCGGCGTCCCCTATTATAAAGCGGCCTTCCCGGACGCCCAGGACGGGGCGGTCTATACCGCCAACGAACTGTCTGAAACACCGGATACCGATAGGCCCCTGTTCATATCGGAGCTGGACAACCCCCTTTTGGCGGGAGGGGTAAAGCTGAAGCTCCAGCGTTTCTATCCGGACGAATACCCGGTGATCCTGGCCGTCCAGCAGCCCTCCGGCAGCTATGTGCGGCACACCGTGCCCCTCTACGCACTGGATCGGGAGGATGGGTTCTTCGCTTCGACGGTCCTCATGGTGCCCGCCCTGCCTTTTGAGCAGAAGCAAAGCTACGGGTATGAGGATCTGTTGAAGGTCCTTCGACGTCTTAGGGCTCCCGACGGCTGCCCCTGGGACAGGGAGCAGACCCATGAAAGCCTGAAAAAGGACCTTCGTGAGGAGTGTTATGAGCTCATGGACGCCATCGACGAGGGGGACGATGAGCACATCGTGGAGGAATGCGGGGACGTGCTCATGAACGTGCTCTTTCATCCCATCATCGGAGAGGAGCAGGGTCGATACGACCCTCGGGACGTAACCACCGACATCGTGAAAAAGCTCATCTATCGGCATCCCCACGTCTTCGGCACGGTCCGCGTGCATTCCAGCGACGAGGTGCTGAAGAACTGGGACGCCCTGAAACAGAAGGAGAAGGGCCAGCAGACCGTGGCCGCGGCCCTCAAAAGCGTGCCGCGAAGCTTTCCTGCCCTGCTAAGGTGCCAGAAGGTCCAGAAGAAAGCCCGGAAGGTGGGCTTCGACTTCGATTCCGCCCACGACGCTTTCTACAAGATCGGCGAGGAAACGGAGGAGCTTCGAGAGGCCATGTCCTCGGGGAAGGACCTGGAGAAGGAGATGGGAGACCTGCTTTTTGCGGTCATGAACGTATGCCGGCTGCTGGGCTTCGACGGGGAGGAGACCCTCCATAAGGCCACGGACAAGTTTATCCGTCGCTTTGAGCGCATGGAACAAAGCGTTATCGCGTCGAAAAAAAGCCTCGCCAAAATGACGCTGCAGGAGATGGATGCCTTTTGGGACCAGGCAAAAGCCGCGGAAAAACAGTAATTTTTATGAAATTGGGGCTTGATTTTACTGTGCAACGCTGTTAAAATATCATCCGTTCGGTAAAAATTTGTATAGGAGGTATACTCATGAACAAGGCTGAACTCATCGCTGTCGTAGCAGAAAAAACCGCCGTTTCCCGCAAGGACGTGGACAAGGTCCTCAACGGTGTTCTCGATACCATCATGGATGCCCTGAAGAACGGGGAGAAGGTTTCTCTGGTCGGCTTCGGCGCTTTCGAAGCTAAGGATCGTCCTGCCCGCAAGGGCCACAACCCCATGACCGGCGAAGTCATCAACATCGAGGCGTCCAAGGCGCCCTCCTTCAAGCCCGGCAAGTCCCTGAAGGAGATCCTGAACTAAGCAGATCCCTGCAACCAACGGTCCCGCTGTCAACACAGCGGGGCTTTTTTCATCTTCTCTCTTTTCTTCCTCCCCAGGCTATGATATACTTTGCATATCTTTGATGAACTTGTAGAAAGGGACCCCATGAGCATCAGTTTATTCGACATCATCGGGCCGCGGATGATCGGCCCCTCCAGCTCCCACACGGCGGGCGCGGTGCGGATCGGTCAGGTGGCCAACCGTTTGGTGAACGGCAAGGTGAAGGCTGCCCGGGTGACCCTGTTCGGCTCCTTCGCCGAGACCGGTCGGGGCCATGGCACGGACACGGCCATCGTGGCCGGGATATTGGGGGTGAACCCGGATCAGGGCACCATCCGCTACGCCAAGCTTCTGGCTAAGGAGGCGGACGTAGACATCCCGGTGTTCTTCAGCAGCGAGGAACCGGAACACCCCAACACCGCCCAGGTATTTGTGCAGGGGGAGGACGGCAAGGAGTACACCTACGTGGGAACTTCCATCGGGGGCGGCCGCATTCGGGTCACCTCCATCAACGGCATGGGGGTCAGCTTCTCCGGGGAATATCCCACGCTCGTCTGCTTCTATCAGGACGCCCCGGGGGTCATCTCCAAGGTATCCTCCATCCTGGCCCTGGAAAAGATCAACGTGGCCTTCATGAAGGTCTTCCGCTCCCAGCGGTGGCAGGGGGCCTGCATGGTCATCGAGACGGACACGCCGGTGGATGAAGCCACCCGTCGGCGGATCGTAAACAACGTGGACGGCATTACGGAGGCTTGCACCCTATGATCGATCATACCTTTACCTCCGGCAAGGAGCTTTTGGACCTTTGTACGCAGGCGCAGATCCCCATCAGCGAGGCGGCGGTGCTCTACGAGCTCGATCGTCAGGAATTGGATCGGGACGCCATCATGGCTGAAATGAGGACCAATTTGGAGGTCATGCGGGAGAGCATCCGGGAGGGTCTGGAGGACCAGCAGATCTCCATCACCGGTCTTATGGGCGAGGACGCCGACAAGCTCATGGCCTTCACGGACAACGCCGTCATGGGCCGGGAGATGACGCGGATCGTGGCCTCCGCCATGGCGGTCACGGAGGTGAACGCCTCCATGGGCCGGATCGTGGCCGCGCCTACCGCCGGAGCAAGCGGCATTTTGCCCGCGGTGCTCATCCAGTACGGGGACGCCCACGATCTTAGCGAGGAACAGCTGATCGCGGGCCTTTCCAACGCCGGGGCCATCGGCCTCATCATCGCCCGCAACGCCAGCATCGCCGGGGCCTCCGGCGGCTGTCAGGCGGAGACGGGCTCTGCCGCCGCCATGGCGGCCAGCGCCCTGACGGAGCTTCGGGGCGGCACCCCCGAGATGTGCCTCCACGCCGCGGCCATCGCCCTGAAGAACGTGATGGGCCTGGTGTGCGACCCGGTGGCGGGGCTCGTAGAGTGCCCCTGCATCAAGCGAAACGCCATCGGCGCCGCCAACGCCGTGCTGTGCAGCGACATGGCCATGGCCGGCATCACCAGCNNATAGCGGCTAAGATCAGGAATTTCGAATGAGACATTTGAGGATATAGGAGGACACACATGTATCGCATCGTGAAAAAGGAACCCCTGAACCCCTCTGTGACCCGCATGAGCATCGAAGCCCCCCTGGTGGCCAGGAAGGTCCAGCCGGGCCAGTTCATCATCCTGCGGGTGGAGGAGAATGGTGAGCGGATCCCCCTGACCGTGGCCGGGTACGACCGGGCGGCCGGCACCGTGGACATCATCTTTCAGATCGTGGGCGCCACCACGGAGAAGCTGAACCACAAGGAGCAGGGGGAGTATCTGCCTGATTTTGTTGGCCCCCTGGGCAAGCCCACGGAGACGGACGGCCTTCGCCGGGTGGCGGTCATCGGCGGCGGCGTAGGCTGCGCCATCGCCTTCCCTGTGGCCAAAAAACTGTATGAGCAGGGCTGCGAGGTGGACGTGGTGGCAGGGTTCCGTACCCGGGATCTGGTGATCCTGGAGCAGGAGTTCCGGGATAACAGCACCTCTTTCGTCCCCGTCAGCGACGACGGCACCTGGGGCGAGAAGGGCCTGGTGACGGACGCTTTGAAAAAGCTCATCGACAGCGGCAGAGAGTACGACCAGGTCATCGCCATCGGGCCCCTCATCATGATGAAGTTCGTTTGCAAGCTGACGAAGGAGTACGGCATAAAGACCGTGGTCTCCATGAACCCCATCATGATCGACGGCACGGGTATGTGCGGCTGCTGCCGGCTCAGCGTGGGCGGTAAGATGAAATTTGCCTGTGTGGACGGCCCGGATTTCGACGGTCATCAGGTGGACTTCGACGAAGCCATGGCCCGCTGCGCCGCATACAGGCCCTTTGAGCTGAAGGCCCGGGAAGCGGCCTGCAACCTGTTTCGTGGGGAGGTGAAGTAACATGGCCAACATGAAGAAAGAAAAGAATCCTATGCCCAGCCAGGAGCCCCTGGTGCGGGCCCATAATTTCAGCGAAGTGGCTTTGGGATATTCCGAAGAGCTGGCTCTGGATGAAGCCCAACGCTGTTTGAACTGCAAAAATTTCCCCTGCGTCAAGGGATGCCCGGTGAACATCCATATCCCGGAGTTTATCGCCAGGATACGGGAAGGGGACTTTGAAGGCGCCTATCAGATCATCGCTGCCGACAGCGCCCTGCCCGCCGTGTGCGGCCGCGTGTGCCCCCAGGAGAGCCAGTGCGAGAAATACTGCGTCCGGGGCATCAAGGGCGAGCCCGTGGGCATCGGACGATTGGAGCGGTTCGTGGCGGACTATCACAACGCTCACAGCGACGGCGCTGCGGATCTTCCCGAGAAGAACGGCCATCGGGTGGCCATCGTAGGCTCCGGCCCGGCCGGACTCACCTGCGCGGGAGATCTGGCCAGGAAGGGGTACGACGTGACCGTCTACGAGGCCCTGCACGTGGCCGGCGGCGTACTCATGTACGGCATCCCCGAATTCCGTCTGCCCAAGGCCATCGTCCAGCGGGAGATCGACGGACTGAAAAGGATGGGCGTACAGGTGCTCACCAACATGGTCGTGGGCCGGGTAATGTCCGTGGAGGAGCTTATGGCGGAGGAGGGCTACGAGGCCGTGTTCATCGGCTCCGGAGCGGGCCTGCCCAAGTTCATGAACATCCCCGGGGAGAATTTGAAGGGCGTCTATTCCGCCAACGAGTTTTTGACTCGGGTGAATCTGATGAAAGCCTATGAGCCGGACAGCAACACGCCTATCCAGCACGCTAAGCACGTGACCGTGGTGGGCGGCGGAAACGTAGCTATGGACGCGGCCCGTTGTGCCCTGCGCCTGGGCGCCGAGTCGGTCACCATCGTCTATCGCCGGTCCTTGGAGGAGCTTCCCGCCCGTAAGGAGGAGGTGGAGCACGCCATGGAGGAAGGCATCGTCTTCAAGCTCCTCAACAACCCTGTGGAGCTCCTGGGAGACGAAGGGCGAAACGTGGTGAAGATGCGCTGCATCCGCATGGAGCTGGGCGAGCCGGACGCCTCCGGCCGCCGCCGCCCCGTGGAGATACCGGGCAGCGAGTTTGAGCTGGATACGGACTGCGTCATCATGGCCCTGGGCACCAGCCCCAATCCCCTCATCAAATCCACAACGGAGGGGCTCTCCACGGAGCGCTGGGGCGGCATCGTCACCGACGAGGACGGGCTCACCTCCCTGGAGGGCATCTATGCCGGCGGCGACGCGGTCACCGGCGCGGCCACGGTGATCTTGGCCATGGGGGCGGGGAAGAAGGCCGCCGCCGCCATGGACCGGTATATTCAGAGCAAATCGTGATAATATATTTTTCTTGACATCTGGTCCTGTTTGGCGTATTCTATACTCTGTTTTTTGCCAAAAGGAAAGGAGAATAAACTATGGCCGGTACGATCTCTCGGGGCATTCGCGCCCCCATCATTCGTCAGGGAGACGACATCGTTTCCATCGTGGTCGACTCTGTGCTGGAAGCCGCCGAGAAGGAGGGGTTCACCCTTCACGATCGGGACGTGGTGGCTGTCACCGAAGCCGTGGTGGCTCGTGCTGACGGCAACTACTGCACCACGGACCACATCGCCCGGGACGTGCAGAAAAAGCTGGGCGACACCGTGGGCGTTATCTTCCCCATTCTGAGCCGGAACCGTTTCGCCATCTGCCTCAGGGGCATCGCCCGGGGCACGAAGAAGGTCGTGGTGCTGCTCTCTTACCCTGCGGACGAGGAGGGCAACCATCTGGTGGACGAGGACGCTCTGCTGGATTCCGGCGTGAATCCCTATTCTTCGGTCCTTTCCGAAGATGAGTTCATCCGCCTGTTCGGGGAGCCCAAGCACACCTTCACCGGCGTCAACTACGTGGAGTATTACCGGAGCCTCATCGAGGAGGAGGGCGCGGAGGCAGAGATCGTCTTTGCCAACGACCCCACGGCTATCCTCAAATACACGGACACGGTCCTTTGCGCCAACATCCATGAGCGGGATCGGACGAAAAAACGCCTTGTGAAGGCCGGTGCCAAGAAGGTCCTGACCCTGTGCGACATCATGAACGAGTCTGTGGACGGCAGCGGCTGCCAGCCGGAGTACGGCCTGCTGGGCTCCAACAAAGCCACGGAGAACACCGTAAAGCTCTTCCCCAAGAACGCTCAAGCGGTGGCGGAGGCCATCCAGGCGGAGCTCATCGCCCGCACCGGCGTCCACGTGGAGGCCATGGTCTACGGCGACGGCGCCTTCAAGGACCCGGTGGGCAAGATCTGGGAGCTGGCCGATCCGGTGGTATCCCCGGGCTTCACGGCGGGGCTCAACGGCCTTCCCAACGAGCTGAAGCTCAAGTACCTGGCGGACAACGATTTCAAAGGGCTTTCCGGTCTGGAGCTTCGGCGGGCCATCGAGCAGCGTATCCGGGAGAAGAACGCCAGTTTGAAGGGGCAGATGGTCTCCCAGGGCACCACGCCCCGGCGGCTCACGGACCTGATCGGTTCTCTGTGCGATCTAACCAGCGGCAGCGGCGACAAAGGAACGCCCATCGTGCTGGTGCAGAACTATTTCAACAACTACGCCGATGCGTAAACGATATGAGAAGCGCCCGCTTTTGCGGGCCTTCTTTTGAGAAAGGGCATTCTCCGAGGGCCGAAGCCATGACATACGAAGAAACCATAGCCTACATCCACAGCGCCTACTGGAAGGGGACCAAGGACGGCCTTCTGCGGACAGAGGAGCTGCTGTCGCTTCTGGGCGATCCCCATAAGGAGCTGAAGTTCGTCCACGTGGCCGGCACCAACGGCAAGGGCTCCACCTGCGCCATGCTCTCGTCCATCCTGCAATCCGCCGGGTACAGGACGGGTCGCTACACGTCCCCCTTCGTGAACCGCTTCAATGAGCGCATCGCTTTGAACGGCAAACCTATCCCGGACGAGGATCTGGTGGATGTATTTAGGCGGATCCGGCCCGTGGTGGACGCCATGCCGAATCAGCCCTCCGAGTTCGAGCTCATCAACTGTGCCGCCATGCTCTATTTTAAGGAGCAAAAATGCGACGTGGTGGTCCTGGAGGTGGGCATGGGCGGCGAGTTCGACTCCACCAACGTGATCGACACGCCCCTTCTATCCATCATCACCGCCATGGGCTTTGACCACATGCAGTATCTTGGCAGCACCATGGCCGAGATCGCTTCCGCGAAAGCCGGCATCATTAAGCCCGGCGGCACCACCCTGATCTATGGGGAGAACCCGGAGGCGGATCGGGTGTTTCAGGAAACCTGCGAACGGGTGGGGTCTCGCCTTGTGATCACCGATCACAGCCGGATCGTCGACCACGCCCACACGCTCCATGGTCACGATCTGTCCTATGGGCCCTATGAGCATATCCAGCTGCCCCTCATCGGCTGCCACCAGGTCAAAAACGCGGCCGTGGTCCTGCGGGCGGTGGAGCTTTTGCAGGAGGGCGGCCTGCACATCCCCATCAAAGCGGTATATGATGGCATGGCACGGGTCCAATGGCCGGCCCGGATGGAGCTTCTTTTAGAGCGGCCTGTGTTCCTTTTGGACGGCGGCCATAACGCCCACGGCTTCCATGCGGCGAAAAGGACGTTGAAGGAGCTGTTCCCCGGGCAAAAGGTCACTGTGATGATGGGCGTCATGGCGGACAAGGACCATAAGGACATGATATTGGCGCTTCTTCCGCTGACGAAACGATTTATTACCGTGCGCCCCGACTCTCCCCGGGCCATGGGCGCCGATGAGTTGGCGGAGGAGATCCGTTCCCTGGGCGGGGAAGCTGCAGTTGCAGGCACGGTAGAGCATGGGGTGAAAGATATGCTGGATAAGGCACGACCCCAGGACGTGCTGCTGGCCATCGGCTCATTGTATATGGCCGGAGACGTGCGAAAGATCATGGGAAAGGCAGAGTAAGCTATGGACATTCGATTGGTGGCATTGGATATCGACGACACCCTGGTGGATAAGACCTCCATCATCCCTCCGCGTTCGCTGAACGCCCTAAGAAGCGCTCAAAAACGGGGTGTGCAGATCGTGCTTGCTACGGGGCGAGGGTATTTGGGCACGGAGGCTATCCGAAGGCAGCTGGGGGAGGGGTTTCGGTACATCATCTGCTTCGGCGGCGCTTTGGTCGCGGACTTTGATACCGGATCGCCTCGCATCCATCGGTTTCTAACAGAGGCTGACGTGGCCGCCTGCATCCGCATCGCCAATGAACTAAAGCTCCACGTGCAGATCTATCAGGGGGACGAGGTGATCTTTCAGCGCATGACCCCCTTTGCCGAGCAGTATTGCGCCACCCAAAAGCTCCCCTGCCGGGCGGATGAACGCCTTTTGGAACACGATCTGGGCAACGTGCCGAAGGTGCTGATGTATGCCCCGCCGGATCAGGAGGAGGCGTATAAACGCCTGGTAACGGAACGGCTGCCCAAACATCTGCACGCCCTGGGCTCCAAGCCAGGGTTCATTGAGATCGGAGACGTGAGCGTCACCAAAGGCTCCGCGGTGGCGGCTTTAGCCAAGGACCTGGGCATAGAAAGAGACCGGGTGTGCGCCATAGGCGACAACACGCTGGATCAGGACATGATCGAATGGGCCGGCATGGGCTGCTGCGTAGCCAACGGAAAGGAAAGCGTGAAAGCGGCGGCGGATATGGTCATCCCTTCTCAAGCGGAGGAGGGCGTTGCCTGGTTTGTAGAGAAATACGTGCTGAAAGATCAGGATTGAACGGTGACCGTGTCCGAAAACGCCGGCGTATAGGCGAAGGTGGCGGAACGCCCCTCCTGGATGTATACCCGGGTGAAGCCAAGGCTCAAGCAGGCCTCCACGGCGTTCTCATATTCCCGCCGGGTCAGTCGGCGATCCAGAGGCGGCTTCCCGTCAGGCTGGGGCGTGAACTGGTGCATCAGCGACAGATACGTCTCTTTTCCGAAATGCTCCGCTATGGCGGACAATACGTTTCGGGTGTCAAACACGCATCCGGGCAGCACAAGGTGTCTGATAAGGACGCCTTTTTTTGCGCGTCCGGTCTCGTCCGTTACCAGATGCCCGCTGTTTTCGATCATCCGGCCGATAGCGGCCAGGGCTGTTTCAAAATACCGAGGCGCAGAAGAGAAGCGATCCGCCAGCCGCTGATCGTGATATTTGAAGTCCGGAAGCCAGATATCCACATGGTTTTTTAACTTATCCACGGTATCCACAGACAAATATCCGTTGGTATTGTATACGACAGGCAGCGTCAATCCCCGATCTTTGGCGGTTTCGAGGGCGCGAAGGATGCCGTTCACGTGGGGCGTAGGCGTGACCAAATTGATGTTTTCCGCGCCCATGGCCTGCAGCTTCAGCATGGCGTCCGCCAAAGCTTCCGGCGAAAACAGCTGACCCAGTTTTCCGCTTTGCAGGACCTTGTTCTGGCAGAACACGCACCGAAGATTGCAGCCGGAGAAGAATACGGCCCCGGAGCCCCCCGTTCCGGAGAGACAGGGCTCCTCATAGCGATGGAGCCCGATGCGGGCTACGCGCATGGCGTCGCCGCAGCCGCAGAAACCGGGCCGGACGCTTCGATCTATGGCACAATGGCGGGGACACAGTTCGCAGCTCATCAGGGG
>LXOW01253377.1_pt1 | contig 16889 bp, 13 predicted proteins | sample 1368591 | NCBI WGS metagenome assembly LXOW01 (sample SAMN04884650, study PRJNA319009) | bovine gut metagenome | isolation source: Cow rumen | host: Bos taurus | place: Italy: Legnaro (PD) | collected 2014-07-09 | reverse complement strand
GCATACCTTACCCTAAGAAGCACATCAAAAATTAGAAACTATGATCTGCGGAGTTAGGGTTATTCTGTATGTTGGTAACTATTTTAGTAGTCTAATTATGCATTAGTCTGAGAAGCGGCCTTTTCTTTCAGGTACTTGATAGTCTTTTCAATTCTGGCAATGCAGCGTTCTCTGCCAACAAGTTCCATGGTAATTCCCATTTCAGGAGAAACACCTAAACCAGTAATGGCAAGGCGTAAAGGCATGCCTACTTTACCTAAGCCAACATCCATGTCAGTAGCAACTGATTTGAATGCTTCTTCAATTGGTTCGAGCTTCCATTCTGGTAAGTTCTTAAGCTTTTCCAAAGAGCGTTCAAGGGCTTCAGCACTGTTTTCTTTAAACCACTTTTTAGCGGCTTTTGGTTCATAGTCGGTATATTCCTGGTAGAAGTATACGGAATTTTCTGCCATTTCCTTAAGGGTTTTGCATCTTTCCTTCTGAGCGTTAACTACGTCTGCAAGTTTTGGACCTTTAGAGTAATCAATTCCAAGATTATCCATCTGCCATACGAGTTCTTCAGCTACTCTTTCTGCAGGAAGGGTTTTGATATAGTGCTGATTCATCCATTTCAGTTTATCAGTACTGAAAGCTGAAGCACTCTTTGAAACATTTTCCAGGGCAAAGTAGTTAATCATTTCTTCTATAGAGAAAATTTCCTGATTGCCATGTCCCCAGCCTAATCTTACCAGATAGTTCATAAGAGCTTCCGGTAAATAACCGTCATCGCGATACTGCATAACGCTAACGGCACCATGTCTCTTTGAAAGCTTGGTACCATCATCACCAAGGATCATTGATACGTGAGCAAATACTGGAACAGGTGCTCCGAGAGCCTTGTAGATATTAATCTGTCTAGGTGTGTTGTTAATGTGGTCTTCACCTCTGATTACATGGGTGATACCCATATCCCAGTCATCAATAACTACACAGAAATTGTATGTAGGAGTTCCGTCGGTTCTTCTGATGACAAGATCATCAAGTTCAGCATTATCAAATTCAATATGACCTCTGATCTGGTCGTCGAAACCTACTTTACCTGATGTTGGATTTTTAAATCTGATGCAGTATGGTTCATCAGGAGAATGTTTGCTAGGATCTTCATCGCGACAGTGACCATCGTATCTTGGTTTGATACCCTGACGCTGCTGTTCTTCTCTAACTTCATCAAGTCTTTCTTTTGAACAATAGCACTTGTATGCAAGTCCTTTTTCCAAAAGTTCATCAATTACCTGATTGTAACGGTCAAATCTCTTAGTTTGGTAATATGGACCTTCATCCCAGTTCAGACCAGTCCATTTCATAGACTCGATAATGGCATCAATAGCAGGCTGAGTAGATCTTTCTCGGTCTGTATCTTCAATTCTAAGTACGAACTTACCATTGTTATGTCTAGCATAGAGCCAAGAATATAAAGCAGTACGTGCACCACCTACATGAAGATAACCTGTAGGACTAGGAGCAAAACGGGTTTTAATTTCCATTTTTTATTCCATTTAATTAACAAAGAAAAAATCACGATTATAGAATTTGGTCATATTCTAACATTTTTATAAATATAAGGTATTCTATTTTTAAGATGGCAAAACAATTATCTTGTGATTATGGGGAGCTTAGTGAGTGTTTTTAAGTTCTGTTGTTATGTTTTTAAAAATTTCAATCATAGGCTTGTAGTTACAAACAAAAGATTCTCTAGATGCTGTCAGCATGTCCTGACGGGAAACTTTTGAGAATTCCAGTTTAAACCCACAGTGTATCGCCCATGACCTCATGAATTCTCTCTGAACTCTGCCGTTACCTTCTCTAAAAGGATGTATGGCATTTATTTCAGAAAAATAAAAAGCACATCTTTCAACAAACCTTGGGAGAGTAAAATTATTCTGCTTGGTTTCAGTCTGAAGATCTTTGAAAAGCTTTGTTGCTTCTTTTTCTATGAATTTAACATGGCAGAACATATTCCCTTTGCCAATGTCTACTGTTCTGATTTTTCCAGCCCAGTCATAAAGATCCTGGAACAGGTAAAAGTGTATTCTGCATAAATGATCAAAATCAAATCTCCCTTCCAGAGGCTTTTTTAACAGCTCAAGGAGGCGGAGCATTGAAAGAACTTTTTCTGTTTCAAAAAGTTCTGTTTCGTCTTTAATTTCCAGTTTGTTTCTTAAAACTTCCGTTCCGGGATAACAGTATGGATCTTGAGTATCATGCATTATTTTTCTTGAAAATTATCTTTGCGATTAATTCTTTGCGTATTTCTTCGCTACTCTTTCTTCCAGAGATGCAGTCATTTAACATAGTTAACTCATCGTCAGTCAGATTGAATCCTTCCATGTGCATTGTTGCCTGAACTTCTTTTACTGAAGCTTCGGACTGATAAATCTCAATAGGGGTTGTGATATTATTTTTCATGATTTTTTTATATTTATTAACGATGTAATTTTCTCTAAAAATATAGATATATTTTATCATATTTCATATGTTTTGAAAATGAAACTATGAGTGAAAAAGGTGGCAGAATATAAGATCGTAAAAGCCTCCGTTTATTCGGAGGCCTTAATTTAATGAAGTATTACAGAGAATATATTCTTGCACTGAATCCCTCAATGCATTTTTCGTCATGATTGTGATTTACTTTTGACGAAATGAGCATTTTTTTGTCTGATATTCCCAATTCTGTCAGTGACTGGGATTCTTCCCCGAGATTGCATACGGTAATACTCTTCGGTGTTGTAATGGTTATGATTTTTTTATCTTTGTTCAACACTACTTTAATGTCGTTTCGGTTGTGAATGCCTATAACCTTGCTCTTTTTCAAAGCTATGAGAGACTGATAAAAATTAAGAACTTCACTATGTGGCGAATCAGATGTACAGTCCATATCCAAACGACTGTCTATGAATGTTTTTACATCATGAGGTTCTTTTATTTCCACGTCAGGCATGAAAGAAAATTCGCGTTTTCTGCCTTCTCTTACAGCGTCAACAAGCCATTGGTCATTAAAACTTTCAAAAAAGTAGAACGGGTTCATTTCAGCGTATTCTTCTCCCATGAAAATCATAGGTGTGTAGGGACTGGAAAAACAAATCGTTGCAGCAAGAAGAGCCTTGTCTATTCCGTAGGTAGTACTCATTCGATCACCATGAGGACGATTACCTATCTGATCATGATTCTGAATGTGTACAACGAGCTGTTCAGGTGGAATGTCTGAACCGTCTTCTCCCTGATAATTGTTATAAACACTGTTTAATTTGGTACCATCGTAGACAAAACCTTTTGTCAGAGCTTTATAAATATCATCAATGGATCCGAAGTCTTTATAATGACGGAATGTTTCATGTGTTAAGTAACTATAAAGAGAATAGTTTAAGTCATCACACCATTGAGCATTAAAACCGAAACCATCTGATGAGGTAACGTGTTTGTCATTGCGAAGGTGTTCTGCAATCATGATTATCTTACGATGTTCTTTCTCTTCTATATCTTTAGCCAATCTGTTTATTTCAGTGAGAATATGTTTGGATGAACTGTCATAAACAAGGGATACTGCATCCATTCTGAAGCCGTCAAAACCAATCTCAGAAAGCCAGTAGTATGCGTTTGCCAGATAAAAATCTCTTATACCGTGTGAGTTTTCTGAATCAAAGTTTATTGCGGCTCCCCAAGGAGTATCAGCATTTTTAGTGAAAGGTGCCAGCATTCCGCTGTAATTACCTTCAGGCCCGAAATGGTTGTATACAACATCAAGTATTACGGCAATTCCTAAAGAATGGGCGAGATTAAGAAAATCTTCCAAATCACGATAGTTGCCATATCCCATATTCAGGGCAAACATGTATGTACCATCATATCCCCAGTTTCTTTCTCCGGGAAAAGCTGCAATAGGCATTAATTCAATTACATTAATTCCCAGCGTCTTTAGATATGAAAGTCGTTTGGTGGCTCCCTTAAGGGTTCCTTCTTCTGTAAATGTTCCTATATGCAGTTCGTAGATAACAACATCCTTTGGATCTATTCCCTGCCATTTACTGAAGTCTGCTTTATGGGGATAGCAGATCATGGATGTGCTGTGTACGTCAAACGGTTGGTATTTTGAATACGGATCAGGAAGATATTCTGTTCCGTTTTTAACCAACCAATATAGGATACCTTCAGGGAGTTTATCGGTTTCGGCAGTAAAATATCCATCATCCTGTTTCTGCAGTTCAATAACTCTATGAGTTCTGTCTAGTTCAACAGCTAATGTATCGCAGAATGGGGCAAAAATTCTAAAACATCCGCGACCTTCATCATTTATGAAGTAACCAACCTTATTCATGATTCCTCCCGATTGTATGTTTTGTGCTTATATTTCTAGCTTAGATTCAAATATGGATAAGGTCTATATTTTGTATGGATAAACAAGGGATAATGCACAAAAAAAGCGATCGTGACCATATATCACGATCGCTAAGTCTTAAGCAGTGTTAAAACAGGGAAGGATCCCTGTATTTACTGATATCTTACTTGTTCAGTTCCTTGAAGAAGTTAATCAGACCATTGGTTGAAGCATCATGAGCAGTAACCTTGTCCTGACAGGAAAGTTCTGGAAGAATCTTGCCTGCAAGCTGCTTGCCTAATTCAACACCCCACTGGTCAAAACTGAAGATATTCATGATTACACCCTGAGTGAAAATCTTGTGTTCATACATGGCGATGAGGGCACCGAGAGTTTCAGGGGTAATTTTCTTAACTAAAATAGAATTGGTTGGGCGATTACCTTCAAATACCTTGAATGGAACAAGCTTTTCGTAGTTTTCCTTGCTAATACCCTTAGCTTCGAATTCTGCAATTACAGTTTCCTTTGACTTACCGAATGCAAGAGCTTCAGTCTGAGCAAAGAAGTTTGATAAAAGCTTAGCGTGGTGATCGCCGATAGGATTATGACTGATTGCTGGAGCAATGAAGTCACAAGGAATTACTTTTGTGCCCTGATGAATCAGCTGATAGAATGCGTGCTGACCATTGGTTCCTGGTTCACCCCAAATGATAGGACCGGTCTGGTAATCAACCTTATTACCATCACGGTCAATGTATTTACCATTTGATTCCATGTTACCCTGCTGGAAGTAGGCTGGGAAACGATACATGTACTGATCGTAAGGTAAAATTGCTTCTGATTCAAACTTGTAGAAGTTGTTGTACCAGATTCCGATTAAAGCAAGGATTACAGGAATATTCTTTGAAAATTCTGTATTGCGGAAATGACAGTCCATTTCGTAAGCACCGGCAAGAAGCTTTTCAAAGTTGTCGAAACCAACAGCTAAAGCAATAGATAAACCGATAGCAGACCATGAAGAGTATCTGCCTCCAACCCAATCCCAGAATTCAAACATGTTTGCGGTATCAATACCAAATTCTGAAACAGCCTTTGCATTAGTAGAGAGGGCTGCGAAGTGCTTTGCTACATGAGCCTTGTCTCCGGCGTGCTTTAAGAACCAGTCTCTTGCGGTGTGAGCATTGGTCATGGTTTCCTGAGTTGTAAAGGTCTTTGAAGCAATCAGGAATAAAGTGGTTTCAGGGTTGAGCTTCTTTAAAGTTTCAGCAATATGAGTGCCGTCAACGTTGGAAACAAAGTGTGGAGTGAGTCTGGTTCTGTAAGCTGCTAATGCTTCGCTGATCATGCATGGACCAAGATCACTACCACCGATACCGATGTTAACAACATCAGTGATTTCCTTACCGGTATAACCCTTCCATTCGCCTGAAATAATCTTTGCACAGAATGCCTTCATCTTTTCGAGTACGGCATTAACTTCTGGCATTACGTCCTTTCCATCAACGAGAACAGGCTTGTTGGACTTGTTTCTTAAAGCTGTGTGAAGAACGGCTCTGTTTTCGGTAACGTTAATTTTTTCACCACTGAACATTGATTCTATGGCACCTGAAAGATCAGTTTCTTTTGCAAGGTTGATGAGGAGATTTAAGGTTTCCTGATTAATTCTGTTCTTTGAAAAGTCAACCAGAAAGTCAGGATTGAGCTTTAAAGAAAAGTTGTTGAAACGATTGCTGTCAGCCTTGAAATGATCTGCAATGGTAACATTTGAAATGGCTTTGAAATGTTCATTGAGGGCTGCCCAGGCAGCAGTCTTGGTAGGGTTAATATTTTTCATAACATTTACCTGTAAGTATTAAGTTCGTTGGCTGAATGAATTTTTAAAGAGGTTAATAAATCGTTCAGCCCTGATAAGTAAAATACTTGCATATTTTACACGATACGACTCTTGTTTGTTAAGTAGAATAAATGAGAGGTGCATATTTAAGTATAACAGCTGTATAAACCTGATGTGTTTGCCATTATCTGATGATGTATTAGGATATGTTTTTAAAAGTAAGTTCTTTTGGCATGCAGGTACGAGCAACCTCAATAAAGGCCTTTACGGCTTTATCTTTGTTTTTGGACTGGTTTGTACATAGTCCCACATTGAATGGAGTTATGTCATTGGGACGATCAATGATTTGTACATCTCCGGCGCTTGAACTCTGCATGAGAACAGCCTCGGGAATAATGGCGATTCCCATTCCGAGAGCTACAAGAGATACAATTGCCTCATTTCCTGCCACCTGAGCGATAACGTTGGGTTTAATGTTCTTTCGGTTGAACCAGACATTGATTTCTTTTCTTAGAGCTCCCTGTTCTGATACGACATAGGGAACTGTTGTCATGTCTATTTCCCCTTTTTTCAGCCATTGCTGTGGTATTTTTTTTGGGGCTATGAACACTAATGGTATTTTGGTGAAGCCGTGTGTTATCAATCCCTGCGGTATGTGTGGAGGAATGGCGGCAATTGATAGCTCCGCTTCATGGTTGATTATTTTATCAAGAGCCAGCGCAGCATCACCGGTTTCTATTTTCAAGTCAATGTTTGGGTACAGAAAACGATATTGATTAAGTAATTCCGGCAAAAGACAGACACAGGCTGTAACGGAACAGAATATTTTTAGGTTACCGGTCATCGTTTCGGATACAGCTTTCAGTTCTTCCTTTATTTTCAGGTAGTTCAAATAGTATTCGCTGGCGAATTCTTTAAATTTTTTGCCGGCAGCTGTCAGTTCTACTGTCTGGTTGTCTCTTTCGAAAAGCTTAGCACTAAGCTCTTCTTCCATTCTGGCGATTGCCCGGCTGAGTGTTGAAGGGGTAACGGCGCAGTGCTCTGCTGTACGTCTGAATGACAAAAAATTACTGAGAGAAAGGAATAAATAAAGTTCAGATGTATCCATGATTTTTTAATAATAAAGTTTCTGTACTTAGCTGTTTTTACTTGTGTAAAGTCCCTATAATCAATATTTACTAAAATTTTAATATTGTGTTGCGTATTATGCAACGCAATATTGCATATATATCACTTTTAGCAATAACTACATTTGTGTATAATTACGTTATGTTTATTTTTAATACAATCTTATTTGAATAACGGACAGGATAAAAAAATGTCAAATTACTTCAATACTTTAAATTTACGTGAACAGTTAGCACAGTTAGGCTGCTGTCGTTTTATGGCTCGTGAAGAATTCGCCTCAGGTTGTGATTTCTTAAAGGGTAAGAAAGTTGTAATCGTTGGTTGCGGTGCACAGGGCTTAAATCAGGGTTTAAATATGCGTGACTCTGGTCTTGATGTATCTTATGCATTACGTGCTGAAGCTATTGCTGAAAAGAGAGCTTCTTTCAAGCGTGCTTCTGAAAATGGCTTCAAGGTTGGTACTTATGAAGAATTAATTCCAACTGCTGACCTCGTAATCAACCTTACTCCAGATAAGCAGCATTCTCCAGTAGTTAAGGCTGTTATGCCTTTAATGAAGGAAGGTGCAGCTCTTGGTTATTCACATGGTTTCAATATCGTTGAAGTTGGTGAACAGATTCGTAAGGATATCACTGTAGTTATGGTTGCTCCAAAGTGCCCAGGTACAGAAGTTCGTAACGAATATGTTCGTGGTTTCGGTGTTCCTACCTTAATTGCAGTTCACCCAGAAAACGATCCTAAGGGTGAAGGCTGGGATATCGCAAAGGCTTGGGCTGCCGGTACCGGTGGTCACAAGGCTGGTTGTCTTGCTTCATCCTTCGTTGCTGAAGTTAAGTCTGACCTTATGGGTGAACAGACTATTCTCTGCGGTATGCTTCAGACCGCAAGCTTACTCGCTTTTGATAAGATGGTTGCCGGCGGTATTGATGCTGGTTATGCATGTAAGCTTTTACAGTACGGTTGGGAAACTATCGGTGAAGCACTTAAGTTCGGCGGTATCACCAATATGATGGATCGTTTGAGCAATCCTGCTAAGATCAAGGCTTTCAACATGGCTGAAGAATTAAAGGTTATTATGCGTCCTTTATATCGTAAGCATATGGATGACATTGAAAGCGGTAAGTTCTCTGAAACTATGATGAAGGACTGGGCAGATAACGATAAGGATCTGTTACGCTGGAGAAAGGAAACTCAGGAATCTGCTTTTGAAAATGCTCCTGCATGCAGCACTGAAATTTCTGAACAGGAATATTTCGATAAGGGTATTTTCATGGTTGCTACCATCAAGGCTGGCGTTGAATTAGCATTCGAAACCATGACTGAATCTGGTATTTACCCTGAATCAGCTTACTACGAATCATTACACGAACTTCCATTAATTGCTAACACAATTGCTCGTAAGCGTCTGTATGAAATGAACGTAGTTATTTCTGATACCGCTGAATATGGTAACTACCTCTTCTCTAATGCTTGTGTACCTTTACTCAAGGAAAAGTTCATGGATAAGGTTACCCTTGAAGATATCGGTGTAGGTTTATCTTCTGCTGATACTTCTGTTGATAACCAGACTCTTATTGACGTAAATGAAAAGATTCGTAACCACCCAATCGAAGTTGTAGGTCATACTCTTCGTGGTTACATGAAGGACATGAAGCGCATTGTTTTTGGTAAGTAATTTGTTGCCGGAACAATTATAAAAACTAAAAAAATGGGAATGAGCTGTTATGCTTCTTCCCTTTTTCATATACTAGAACTTTCCAAAATCGTAATACTATACATTCTTTTTTGGTCTGCCAGGAGATCTTTTAGTTGGTACTTCATCTTGTGGTAAAAGAGACAACTTTTGAAGTACCTTAACCTGAGACGGATTCATATTAATAAGTTGCCAGTCACCCGAGTTAATTCTGGCTTGTTTAGCTCTTTTTAAAATTGACATGATTTTTTTATAGGTAAATGTGTTCAGTAATTCAGCCTTATCAAATTTGTTAATCAATTTAAACGATAGAACAGTTGACAGGAAATTGCAGAATTCACTTCCTATGATTGAGTAATCATCATGCACTCTGGTTTCATCAAACAGACACGCATTTTTATAGAATCTCATTACAATTTCAATTTGCCACCTTTCTTTATAGATTTTGTAAACCAGCTCAGGAGGAATATCCAGGTCGCATTCAAGGATAATAGTGCCAAACTTATCTTTGCACTTTTTAAATTCCTCCTCATTCATTGAGTCATTTTTTCGAGCCCGTTCAATCCATGATTTTTCTTCAAGTGCGGCTTCATAAGAATCTCTAAACGAATAGAGCCATTTATTTATTCCGGAACATTTTTCTTTACGATAAGTAATACCCTCAAAACCAGAAAGAATCTGATTAAAGTCCAGAAGGCTGTGAGTTTTAATAAATTTTGAATTTCGCTTAACAGGATTTAGATAATGTAAATCCTTATTCTCATCAAACTGCTCCTGAACAGCCGAAGATGGAAATCCCTTATCGGCAACTATTATTCCTTTTTTTATACCGTTTTCTACAATAAAGTCCTTATAACTCGTAACATCGAGCATATTTCCCAGGTAACATTTTGAACATACCGGTTCCATTCTGTCAAAATCAAATGCGTACAATACAGAAATATCTCTTGCTCCTTTAATTTTGGCTTTACGTGAATATTCTGATAATGAATTAATTTTTGATTCATTGGATTTCAATGTTCCATCGATTAGTAAATGATGCTCTAATCCAACTTCCTCGGCTCTTTTTTGCATGAATTTTTTAATAGTGTTGCAGAATTTACCAAGATTTTTAAAAAACTCGGAAACAATATTCTTTGAAAGAGATATATTAGGGTACAGTTCAGAAAGGAAGCTGTTATCATAGTATTCCTTTAGCTCATAATCTTTTATTCCTGGATAACAGACTCTCAGTATAGATATAGCAAATATTCTGTGAGCATCATCTTCGCTATATAATTCTTTTAGTTCCTCCAATATTCCTGAAAACACCTCGTTGGACAGCATAATATTTGCCCAGTCCTTTAAGTCCAAATTAAATTCCGAATTATCTCTTTTCTTTGATAAATTGATATTTGGATTTTGATTTTTAGGCACATATTTACCATTAATGATATGTCCGATAGTCGGTCCATTGAGCGGTATATTCTTTCCGTTAACACGCTTACAGCCGACTCTTTGTCTGACAGCGTACTTATCTTTATTTACTCCGTAAACAATAACAACAGTATTTTTAGGTCTTTCTACATCAAGAATATCTCTAGGTATTGGCATATCAAACTCCGTAAATATATAGTCTAATTATAAGTTATAATTAGACTATATTCAAGAAAAATTTCACAATTTTGTCGATATTATTTAATTTTTTTAGGGAGAAAACAGGCTTTATATCTACCTGAAAACTGAGGAAGTTATGTTGTTGATTGGTATATGGAGTAAATAATGAGATATTGAAACAAGATGTGCTCAATATTTGCACATCTTATATAGTATTATTAATTGGGAAAGTTCTAATATACTGTTTTACTCTGTTACAACATTTTTATTTTTTTGTACCATGCTTGTATTCTGGCTTTATGTTCATGGTAGCCTCAGTGTCGTTTAATCCGTATTGAGTTGTACGATTTCTTCCGTGCTCTTTTGAAAAGTACAGGCAGTTATCAGTGCTTACAAGCCATTCCTGTGCACTTGGAATAGTCTCGGAAAGAGTACACAAACCAAGACTTATTGTAAATTTGATAACCATATCTTCATAATATACGGTGTGAGCTTCAACGGCCTTACGAATACGTTCAGCTACCATGAATGCTGACTCTCTGTTTGCATCAACCAACAGAATTGCAAATTCTTCGCCGCCATATCGTCCGGCAATATCTGTGCTTCTTATCTGTTTCTTCAGAATGGCAGAAACTTCTCTGAGAACAGCATCTCCGGCAGGATGTCCGTAGGTATCATTCACATTTTTAAAATGATCTATATCGAACATCATTAATGTTATTGGCATGAGTGTTCTCTTATTAATGTTGTATTGCTGCTTGAGACATTCTTCCCAGTAACCACGATTGTAAAGAGTTGTAAGTCTGTCGGTAATTGATAGCTCATGCAGCCTTTTATTTGCATCCTGTAGGGAGAGTTTTGAGCTTGCTTCATCTGTTACATCGTAGATAATTACCGTTACTTCTTCACATTGTCCGGTTAGTGACATCACAGGAATGAAAGTGAAGTTCATCATCATCTCTGATGATGTGCCGGTAAAAGGACGACTGTTTGCGAATTTGAATACTTCCTTATGCTGTTCCCACGAACTGAATACAAGTGTATCCATGGAAAAAGCTTCAACAATTTTATCTTTCAGCCATGAGTTTGCTAATTCTGGGAAGAATTCAAAAATACTGTGGTCATTGATTTTATAACCTTCAATGCCACTTTTGGTTTCCATAAAACTGTTCCAGATTTTTACTTTAAAATTTTTGTCCAGAACAATAACCCCTACATTCAGATTCTGAATGATGGTTAAGCTTCGATGAAGGTCGTGAATTTCGCTAAGATTATCAAGAATATCCGTCATACCAGTGCCATAATTTCCTTAAGTTTTTCTGAAGTGGAGTGATTAAATAGTATTTGGAACTTTATGTTCATGTTTAAATCTTTAATAACGTATGTCAGCTCAACATTCAGAATCTTACTGTTTATTAGTTCAGGGTTAGTTAGATTGTGTTCAACGTTTGGCGAAACCAAACCCGGAAAATTGAAGTTAATAATATAGTTTATCTGATGAGTAAAATTACGCATCAGAGTACCGGAAATAATACTTGCAAGCTCTATAACCATTGAGTTTTTGGCTTGATCATCAAGTTTCTGATTATCTGTTACAGCCTTTGTATAAGTGTTAATATCCTTGGAGGAGAAATAGATAAGACTTTCACCAAGAATTCCATCTCCGTCAAATCCCTGACTAACGATGATGTTGCCTGTGATATCTAACCAATGTTGAATATCACTTGAAATTTTTCTGCCTGTTTCTATTTTTATATTTGGCAGAGGCATGGTAACGAATAGGTTAAGCATGTCTGCGATTTTGCTGGCTGCCAAACCTGTGGCTATATTGATTTTTTCTCCTAATTCATCAAAAGGTTTAGTTTCACTGTGATCTATTGCTATTGAAGGATCTGTCAATTCTTCAAGATCATCTTCATGACACAGACCATATTTTGTCAGTAGTTCATGCAGTTCATCTGGCACCAGAGGTTTTTTTATGAAAGCAAGAACCTTGTACTTTTTTATGATTTCCAGAGCCTGTTGCTGTATATCGCCTGAAACAACGATAATCATGACTCTGAGACCTTCCTGTCTTACGGCTTCCAAAACTTCGTAACCATCCATAACAGGCATGTTTAGGTCAAGAAACATCAGTTTACCTTTCCCTTCACGCAGAAGCTCCATGGCTTCTTTACCATTAGATGAAGTGTAAAGGTTTTTTACCAATTTTTTAGGAATAACCCGAATAAGCTGATTTCTTGCAAATTTGGAGTCATCACAAACAATAATGTCTAGGGCCATATTTTTGCCGTCCAAATCTAAAAATAATAGAAAAAATTAGAAAGCTACAATTTAAATTCTATTATAAAGGAGTGGTATAGTTGATATCTCGATTATAAAAATGTGACGACTTTAGACAATAAGATAATCATTAAGAGTCTTTGATTTTTTTAATAAGATATAAAAATATATTACCTATGTATAAAATTATTAATAATTCTTATATAAAATAAAAACCGTTACGGCTAATCCATAACGGTTTTACATTGTTAATAACTTTTTAAAAGCTTATTTCTGTATCAGAGAGATATCAGCGATATGAGTGAACATATCTCTCAACTGTCTCAGCAGTGCAAGACGATTATTTTTGACTGCAGCGTCTTCACAGTTAACCATAACCTTATCAAAGAAGTTATCAACAGGCTCCTTTAGAGAGGAAAGAGTTGACAATGCATCAGTATAGTTACCTGCGTTGTAGAACTGAGCTGTAGTAGCAGAAATGTCAGACATTGCTTTATAGAGTGCGATTTCTGCTTCTTCCTTTAACAAAGATTCGTTAAATGCAGGATTTCCTTCAGCCTTAGCAAGAATGTTTCCTACACGCTTGTTTGATGCTGCAAGAGATTCAGCTTCGTTCAGTGTTTTGAACTTTTCTACTGCTTTGATACGCTTGTCAAAGTCGAAAAGATTGGTAACACCGGTGGCCAATACAGACTGAACTATATCTGCACCGATTCCTGATTCCTGATAGTATGCCTTGAATCTGCCAAGAATATATTCAACCACATCGTTTACAACATTCGTATTGGTTAATTTGTCAGCATAAAGTTTAGCAGCAAACTCAATTAAAGGTCTGATATCAAGATTGAGTTCCTTTTCAATTGCAATACGGATTACACCAATAGAAGCTCTTCTTAAACCGAAAGGATCTTTATCTCCCTTAGGAATCTGGTTAATACCGAAGATACCAGTAAGGGTTGTAATTTTCTCAGCAATGCTTACAGCACATGAAACCTTGTTTGAAGGAAGGCTGTCACCTGAAAATCTTGGCATGTACTGTTCATTCATTGCTAACGCAACTTCTTCTGGTTCGCCATCAATTCTGGCGTAGTGCATACCCATAATACCCTGAGTATCAGTAAATTCCATAACCATATTGGTCATTAAATCGCACTTTGACAGGAGGCCAGCTCTTTTTGCATATTCTGGGTTTGCACCAATCTTGTTGGCAATTTCTGTTGCGACTTCAGCAACGATTTCAGATTTATCGGCTAAAGAACCGAGCTGCTTCTGGAATAGTATGGTCTTAAGACTTTCGAATCTGGACTGAAGAGTTTTCTTCTTATCTGTATTGTAGAAGAATTCCGCATCAGCAAGTCTAGGTCTAACAACTCTTTCATTTCCTGAGATTACCATTTCAGGATTTTTGGAAATGATGTTGCTGATAAATATAAAGTTAGGTAACAGCTTACCATCACGGTATACAGGGAAATATTTCTGATCGCCTTTCATTGTATGAACCAAGGCTTCAGCAGGAACTGCAAGGAATTTTTCTTCAAATTTCGCTGTCATCAGAACTGGATATTCAACTAAAGAAGTAACTTCTTCAATCAAGTCTTCATCCATGTCTGCTGTGCCGTTGAGATCTTTTGCCTGTTTGGTGATTGCATCAACAATCATCTTTTTACGTCTTTCGTAATCGGCAATAACCATCCCCTTGGTTTCAAGAATTTCAGGATATTCATCAGCTGAATTGATTTCGAATTCACTTTCACCCATGAATCTGTGACCACGAATAGTACGTGATGATTCTAGTCCTAAAATTGAACCTGGAATGAGTTCATTTCCAAACAGCATTGTCAGAGTATGTACAGGACGAACAAATAATTCTCTCTTGCTTCCCCAATGCATAAGCTTAGGAATAGGGAGGGCACCAAGAGCTGTTTTTACAAAATCAGCAATCAGTGAAACAGTGTTCTGTCCTGATTTAACGGTACGATAGACAAGCCATTCTCCTTTTGGAGTCGTAATTGTTTCTGCCTGAGACAATTCAATCCCCTGAGCCTTGGCCCAAGCCTGTCCAACCTGAGTAGGCTGACCATCCTTGAATGCAACCTGAACTGATGGACCTTTGATTTCTACTGATTTATCAGGCTGTTTTTCGCTAAGACCGATAACTTTTAAAGCTAGTCTGCGAGGAGTTGCATACCATTCAACTGAACTAAAGGAGAGATCTGCCTTCTTTAATTCGTTGGTAAAACCGTCTTTGAACGCAACTGCCAGCTTACGGAGTGCCTTTGGTGGTAATTCTTCGGTACCAAGCTCTACAAGTAAATTTTTATTAGCCATTACTTGCTTTCCTTATTAGTTTTGCAGATAGGGAAACCTAAAGCTTCACGAGCGTTGTAGTAAGCTTCGGCTACACCTTTGGATAAAGTTCTGATTCTGAGAATGTAACGCTGTCTTTCTGTAACAGAGATCGCGTGTCTTGCATCTAGAAGGTTAAATGCGTGAGCTGCTCTTAAAATTCTTTCGTATGCAGGCAGAGGCAGTGGTTTTTCTAAAGAGAGAAGTCTCTGACACTCTTTTTCACTTGCATCAAAAACAGAGAAAAGAAAATCAACATCAGCGTATTCAAAGTTATAAGTAGACTGTTCAACTTCGTTCTGGTGGAAAACATCACCATAGGTAATATCACCAGCTGGAGTATGAGCCCAAACCAGATCGTAAATGTTGTTTACCCCCTGGATATACATGGCTAATCTTTCAAGACCATATGTTACTTCACCTGTAACAGGGAAACATTCAAGACCGCCAACCTGCTGGAAGTAGGTGAACTGAGTTACTTCCATGCCGTTTAACCATACTTCCCAGCCTAAACCCCATGCACCGAGAGTTGGGTTTTCCCAGTTATCCTCAACGAATCTGATGTCGTGTGTTGACGGATCGAACCCCAGTTCCTTCAATGAACCAAGGTATAATTCTTGAATGTTGCTTGGCGAAGGTTTGAGTACCACCTGAAATTGGTAATAATGCTGTAATCTGTTCGGATTTTCACCATAACGACCATCGGTAGGTCTGCGAGATGGCTGAACATATGCACAGTGGTGAGGTTCAGGACCAATGGCACGAAGGAATGTCTGAGGGTGAGAAGTACCGGCACCCACTTCCATATCGAAAGGCTGTGCAATCATGCATCCCTGACGTGACCAGTAATCCTGCAGAGTTAAAATCAACCCTTGAAAGGTTTTGATATCATAAGTGTTAGACATCGAACTAGTTCCTTTGAAGACTCATTAGGAGTATCAGATAATTAAAGTAAATTTACAAATACATATTTGATTCAACATATCAATTTTATTGTGCGTATTGTACTCGAAAATACTATTTTTGCATAATAAAAGATAATACAGGACCATTTAAGTCCTTTTTCAGCATCTTGTATCCCATATGTGTACAGAGAAGTTCAAAATCTCTGTCAGTTGAAGGGTCGTCTGCTTTAATTGATAAGGTGTCGCCGGGAGACAGCTGTCTCATTTCTCTTCTTACAATCATAAGAGGTTCCGGGCATCTGAGTCCCACTGTATTTATTTCTTTATTCATAAGTGCACGCTTAATATAAGTTGTTTGCTAATGGTGTCTCATGCATGTTGTATGAATTATGAGAACTTATAGCATGAGATTTATATGAATTTGTCAGTGGCGCGTATTCAGCAATTACCATATTCATCATTAGTATTGTGAAAACAGACAGATCATAGATCTCACAGTTGTATTTGTACAGAATAAAATTATAAATAGGGTTGTGTAGGTTTGGTCCTTAAAAAGACGAATTGGTGGATGATAGGAAAACGAAAGTGTGGATATGAGAGGTTTAATCAGAATTTAATGAATAAAAAACATTCAAAAAACAATAAATAAGCTTAATAATTATGCAAAAAGTAAATTTTTTTATTTTTTATGAAAAAAACAGTTGACGAAAAAAATAAAAAACCTAAAATACACATCGTTCGCTGAGCACAGCG
>LXOW01432294.1_pt1 | contig 16896 bp, 18 predicted proteins | sample 1368591 | NCBI WGS metagenome assembly LXOW01 (sample SAMN04884650, study PRJNA319009) | bovine gut metagenome | isolation source: Cow rumen | host: Bos taurus | place: Italy: Legnaro (PD) | collected 2014-07-09 | reverse complement strand
ATGGGCGCACGGTGAAAATACGTGTGGACAAAAACAAGAACTCCTCCCACTTGATTTATAAGGGGACTCTGATAAAGAATGTCTCTGTGGGTAGCTATGTCAAGATACTAAAAGGATTTGTACCTATCATCGGTAAAGTAGAATCTGAGTATATCGTTGAGGATAAGAAAGCAGATGAATCCGATTATTTAGATGCTGCCCAGCATATAGGAAGGAGTCTTATAGTGAAACTAATAGGATTCTTGGAGGATGGTCATTATTACAGAGGCGTTAATGAACTACCGCTGATAGACAACGAGTGCTTCTTGCTGACAGAGGACGAATTTAGTATGATTCATTCCTTTGGTGGTAATAAAGATGAGTATATACGAATAGGAACACTATCAAATGACCCGCTTGTGCCTATTCAAGTAGGGATAGGAAGATTATTCTCCAGCCACATTGGTATTTTTGGAAATACGGGTAGTGGAAAGTCTTATACCTTGTCAAAGCTATATAGGCAACTTTTCAAGCATTATGAGGGAGTCCAACAATTCCATGATAAATCAAAGTTCTTGTTTTTTGATTTTAACGGTGAGTACTCGAAGGAAAACGCCATTATCGGAGGGAAGAAGGTTTACCGACTTTCTACCAGAAGAGAAGAAGGACAAGACAGAATACCGATGGAAGCCAAGGACTTGCTTGACTTAAATCTTCTTTGTATATTTGCCAATGCCACCGAGAAGACACAAAGGCCCTTCATCAAACGGTGTATAGACTTGTATGAGAATATCAACCGAGACAATGACCCTGCTCTAAACGAGAACCGCTTCAAGAATTATCTGAGAGGTGTAATTGTTAGGATTTTGGGCATGTCGGACAACGTAAAAGGAGACCTGCTGATTAATTATATAGAGGCTATCTTGCCTAGAAACCGCGACCCACAGACTGGAGTTGATTTGGGATTGAAAGTAGATTTCGGTTTTCACTCCGTAAGTAAATGCTATTATGCTCTGATTGGAGGCACCTACACCTATTTTAACACCAATCCTAACCAAGTTCAGACACTGACGATATACAGACAGGTGTCAAACTATCGGTTCTCTGATAATATTCTGAAGAACTTCATCGACATTATGTATCTGCGACTTATATATGATGTACTGGATAATCGAGCAGTTAATGAACATATATCACCGGCCCTCCATAAATTGATGAGTGCCGAGAAAGATATTGAAAAGGTTTTGGGATTTGCAAACAATGCAGACATGTGGGATGGTTGTAATGTGGTGGTGATAGACTTGAGTGATGTAAATGTCGATACTAAAAAGAGGATACCCTTGCTCATTTCAAACAAGCTCTATAACGAACATAAGAATGCTAATTTAGAGTCTGTTTGTACTATCAATAAGTCTTTTTCTGTTAAATTACTGTAAATAAACGGCTTTTACTTCAGCCAGTTGCTTGTTCTTTTGATGTTTTGTACTACCTTTGTACTATCAAAGCAGTACATTATGGCAAGACAGGCAGAAGAGAGCACCACATATAAGGTGAAGATTCATTTGAACAACGGATACCGATACGCCAGCACTCAGCCGCTGGTTGTTGACCCTGAGAGAACCAGCGGTCGCAACAGGCACAGGCGCATCCATTGGGGTACGGTTGATGAGGATAACAAGTTCCATCCCAACAAGACCTATCTCTACGCGGATGTGTCAGAGCGGCGCAAGCTCATCTTCCCTGACGACTGGGACATGAGCGAGGTGGCGTCCCTTCCCAGTGAGCGGAAGGCGGGCAGGCCGTCATGCGATGACGACGATTCCAACAAGCTGTATGGCGACATCTGGCTGCTTGAGCAGATTGCCGGGAAGACAGGCCTTCGCAAGGACCTGGAGGAGGCCTTGGGCGGCAACAGGGAGATGGCCGATGCCATCATGACGCTTGCCATGTTCCACATAACGACCGGCAACACCTTCAACCGCGCAGCCCATTGGCAGAGGATAGAGAGGGTTCCCTACCGGCGCCCGCTCACCTCTCCCGACATCACGTATCTGACACAGAGCATCACGGAGCAGCACCGCATGGACCTGTTCCGTCTCAGGGCTGCGAGGACGAAGGACGGCGACCTGTGCGCCGTCGACTCCACGACCCGATCTGCATACGGCAGCTCGCTGGCAGACATCAAGTGGGGCAGGAACAAGGAGCGCCTTCCGCTGGAGCAGACCACGGAGGTGGTCGTCTACGACCTGAACACGCACATGCCTATATACTACAGGACATTCCCCGGCAACATTCCAGACTCGAGGAGCGTGGAGACCATTCTGCTCGACCTCCGCCATGCGGGCTTTCCCCTGCTGGTGCTCATCACGGACAGGGGCTACGAGTCCGTCCGCAACATGGAGAGGTACATCCTTGACGGCCAGCCGCTCATCATGTGGGTGAAGGTACGGCAGAAGATGGTGCTTGACAGGATACGCGCATTCGGATCATTTATACACAGCCCTGAGGGCATGGAAGTGGACGAGGACAGCCGGATATATTACCGCCAATACGACATTGACTACAAGGTGGAGGTGCGCTCGGGCGTTGAGAAGGATGCCGACAGGCTCAGACTCAACCTGTACTTCGACCCTATGAGGCGCAGCGAGGAACTGACGTCGCTCGACGTGGCAATCAAGCACCAGCGTGCAGCGCTTGAAGACATCAGACAGGGCGGCCTCCCCGTGGATGACGACGAGAGCATACGCAAGAACTACCCGTACTTCACGGTCAAGATAAAAGACGATGACAGGACGCTGGTGTCATATGAACTGAACACGAAAAAGGTGGAAGAGGCCAAGCTGTCATCAGGCTTCTATGCCAACCTCACCCACAGACTCGACCTGAATCCCATGCAGGCACTTGACGCCTATTCACTGCGGGACGAGCAGGAGAAGCTTTTCGAGCAGCAGAAAGGACCGCTCGGATGTGACAGGCAGAGGAACTGGTCGGAGGACGGAAAGAACGGACGCCTGTTCATTATGTTTGTCGCACTGATTATGTCATCGTACTTGAAATACGTCTGGAAAACGACAGACCTGAAGAAGTCCTTTTGTTCATCACTGGAAATCCTTGACGAAATGCGCTCCATCAGAATCGTGGAGCACAAGGGCAAAGCCAAACATATCACACCGTTCGTCGGAAGGCAGCTTGACATCTGCGAGGCTTTTGGATTCCCCGTACCTGACAACTGTGCTCCGAAGTACAAGTCAAAGAAGGTGAAGGCAAAGGGACCTGGCAGACCACCCAAGCCCAATGTCATCAGCGAAGAGGGTTGATAGTACAAACGGTATTAAAACTAGCAATAAGAAGCAGGGGAGAAACACTGGACATCTGAACATCATAGTTGATGAAGCCCATAATATACTGTCTTATCAGTCAACACGTGAAAGCGAAGAATGGAAAGACTATAGGCTTGAAGTTTTTGAGGAAATCATCAAGGAAGGACGAAAATTTGGCGTTTTTATGACTATAGCCAGTCAACGACCTTCGGACATCTCATCAACAATTATCTCACAATTACATAATTATTTTATTCACCGACTTGTCAATCAACATGACATAGAACAAGTGAATAACACCATATCCTATCTTGATAAAGTCTCTGTGGAATCACTTCCAATACTTTCTACGGGTGTATGCGTAATAGCAGGGCAGTTGGCTGATATGCCAGTAGTGGTGAAGATAGACCGTATAAAGGAAGAGAACAAACCTGACAACGAAACGCTGGATGTGGTTAAACTTTGGAAAGAACAAGAAAATGAAAATAACGCAAACGCTTAGACGGCCAGCAAACTGGCAGGATTTTGAATCTCTTTGCCTTCTGTTGTGGAGGGAAGAGTGGAAGAGTGAGGACTTGAAGAAGAATGGCCGCAACGGTCAGGCACAGAATGGGGTTGACATTAGCGGTCACCGAGACGGCGAAGGTGAGTTTAGTGGAATACAATGTAAGTGTAAACCGGGAAACAAAGGTCTTGCCATGGATGAAATAGATGAAGAAATAAATAACGCTAAAGCATTTAAGCCGGCCCTTCGTCGATTGGTTTTTGCAACAACAGCTGATAAAGATGCCACTATTGAAGAATATGTGCGATTAAAAGATGATGAGAACCGCAAGAAAGGTCTTTTTAGCATCGACATAAAATCTTGGCAGGATATTATTGACTTGCTCGAACGTAATAAGTCCGTTCTGAATATTTATCTGGATATAGTGGCAGAGGATTATGCNNATTCATCCACAATATTCGAAGATATATTATTTGAAGCCAGCACCGAAAGGCCAGCCACGTAAAATTGCCAGTACTAACGATGCTGTCAGGAGATTGGCGCTTGGCGGACTGGCTACCCAATTAGAGCATATAACAGCATTGGCTGAAGCATATAGCAAGCCAGTGATTGCTACCCCAAGGATAGTTAGAGGAAGCGTTGAGACTAATCACGCATTCTGCCCTTTGAAGTTCATGGTGACAAACCAAGGACGAACACCTATTGATGATTTTAAGATATTATTTTTCTTTGATAATCCCAATGTTACATTCATACGGAACAACGTAGAGAAGAAAATGCTGATGCCGGAAATATCCTTTAGTCGTGGTGTGTCTAATGTGATATTGGAAGACGGCCAAGGTGTTCAGATGTTTGGGAAAAGCATCATTCCTGGCGATAATTCGTGTTCTGATGATTTCTTTGTGCATATTCCAGATGGAATAGATGATGTGAATATTTCATGGAAACTGCTGTCACGCCATTTTCCGGCTGAGGGTACTTTGAAGATTCATGTTGAGAAGATATATGTAGAAGACTATAGATATAACGAAGAAAAGGCGGGTGATACAGATATAGGGGATTATATTGAGAAGATGGATATTACAGACTAGATATATCATTTATAGGGGAAAAAGAAATGTTGGCTTCCATGACATGGAAGCATACAAGATAAGAAGAAAATTAAAAAATGATAAGGTAACTTTCATCTTTTTTGGAGTTATGCGACGATACAGGAGGGAAACGAGAACTTGCTGCCCGAGAACATCATGAATGTAGTGGCGTTTGTGCCTATCGGCTTACTTTCGGGCTGGACTTTTAAACTGAAGTGGTGGCAGGTCTTGATAATAGGCTTCGTGATTTCTTTATCCATAGAGATACTTCAGTATGTCTCAAAACGTGGGTTCGCGGAGTTTGATGATGTGATGCATAATACGTTGGGGAGCCTGATCGGGTACGGGATATATGCGCTCGTGTCTAACGTAAGGTCTTTGGGGGTTGTCTCTGGTAAGAAGAACACTCGGGAGGCTCTTGTGTCCCTCTGGTAGCAAGCGAGCAAGTTTGAAGTGCTATTTCGTTTGAAGAATTACCCGTAAGGGCTATCAAACATAAAAGTACCGTCCCCGAATGTTTGTTATGGAAATACAACTTATAAATGAAGAACTGCTGGCTGCACTGCGCTTACAGGCTCAGGGCTCGGAGCGTTTGAGGCAGAACTTTGATTTGAGGACGACGCCAGCGGATGGCAGTCAGCGGATGCTGAATTGTCTGGAGGTCGGAACGAAGGTGCCTATCCATCGTCACGAAGAGACTACGGAGACTGTTATCTGCCTGAAAGGCAGGCTGGAGTGCATCTTCTATGAGGAGCTTCCCAATATGGATGCCGGAGGGCCTGGACGTGAATATAAAGAATTCTTCCGCACTGAGCTGTGCCCTAATGAGGGACGTTATGGTATTCAGGTCCCCCTTGGTGTCTGGCATACCGTTGAAGTCAAGGAACCATCTTGCATTTTCGAGGCGAAAGACGGGGCGTATGTAGCTTTATTAAAGAATGGTCCCTATGGATAAGTATGATGTTGAAAAACTGAAAGCTGTAACGCTGTATATCTTGAAGGGAACATTACGCAGACTATGGTAAGCGAATAACCAAGGATTCCTTTATCGCCGGAATCGATGAAGTCTCATTGCTTCATGCTGTAGACACTGCTGTGTCAATGAATGCCGCCGGCGACTATGGCATTCCTGTCCCTGACTATCTGTTTTGGCCGAGGTGGGGCGAGTCATTGAACTGTTGGTTATGAGACTTTCGAGCTTTGCTCGCTTGTCCAGACAAGAACTCCAATAGGGATATGGCTCCCTCAGGCGAGGGGAAATTTGAGGATTTCGAGAACCCCTCATTCTCAAAGTTTTTGTATCGCTCGCAAAGCCTGTGCCCTAAAGGGCGAGCGATATTTTACTCATGAACTTGCTGCTATCGCCCTCGTGGCCGCTGGGTATGCAGGGGAGTCGACAAACACTGGCAGGTCTATGTTCTCCTCAATGATGGTGTGAGCCTTGATGCCGCCCTTTTTCTTTCCATTATTCGGATTGCGCCCCGTGCCCCTAAGTATCTGAGAGAAAAGGCTTATCGTGGTCGAGTCCATCACATAGAGTTTTGTTGAAACCTCCTTTTTTGACAGGCTGTCCGATAAAACGGGTGCGTAACGACGAAAGGTTTGTCCCCTTTTCTGTAGGCTTAGCTCATTTTTTTATCGGGCACCAATAGTTTTGAAAGAGGTGGCTAAGGAGCATATCGACTGGAGACTGTTGCTGTTAAGTCTAGACAAGGAAGACAAGGATATGATGCGTATTATGAAGACAGTAGTTGAAGCGATGCGTTATATCCATTTCTCAGACCGCTATTCGCCACAAGAATTCTTTGAGGGGATAAAAGGGCCAGGAGAAGAAGAGATGGCTCTTTACGGAAAAGTGTTTATGGCGATGGTACATAGGTCGTGATAAAGGTGTGAGATAATAAGCATGAACAGTTAAGAATTCGTAATTATTGCAAGGAAACGTAAAGAGATTGAGAGAGAATTGTTATTTTTGCAAAATAAATTGGGGGCTAGGCCCTGGAGGTAAAGAAGAATATGGCAAAAGAATTTGAAGGCGAAGAGACCTTGAAACCTCAATATGGAGATTTGGGTACGGATGTGTATCCAGATGCAGTACTGAATATATCACGAGATACGGCATCGGTGTTCCAACTCAAACGTAAGTGGGAGAAGACACCGTCAATGCTGGATTTGTCGCCAGACTTCCAACGTGAACTGGTGTGGCCGTTGCGTAAGAAATGCGAGCTGATAGAGTCTATCCTCATGGGAATTCCTTTGCCAGCATTCTATGTGCGCGAAAAAGATGACGGCGTGTACATAGTGGTTGACGGAAAGCAGAGACTGACAACCCTGTTTGACTACATTGACGGGAAGTTCAAACTGGAGGGCCTGAAGATTTTGAAGGGTATCAATACGAAATACTTCAAAGACTTGACAACACTGCAACAGAATAAACTGGAGGATTATTCTTTGCTCCTTAATATCATTAAGTCTCCAACGAGCGACCGAGTGATTTTTGACTTATTTGACCGTGTGAATCGTGGAGGCGTTACCCTCAACAACCAGGAAATGAGGAATGCACTCTATCAAGGAGGCTCTACAAAGCTTCTCAACGTACTGGCCAAGAGTGATGCTTTCATCCATGCAACAGAGAAATCTGCCAAGCCCAAACACATGAAAGACCGGTATCTCGCCCTGAGGTTCATCGCATTTTATCTTTGGAATGAACATCGCTCCAAGGATGTGGAAACAGGAGAATTGCTGGAATATAAGAGCAATCTGGAGGACTTTCTGGGTATGACGATGCGCTACCTGAACAGTCTTGATGAGATGGGGCTCGAAATGGAAAGAATTAGAAGCGTATTTGTGCAAGTAATGGAAACAGCTGTAAAGGTGGTAGTACCCTTAGGAGGTTTCCGTCTGCCCCCCAAGCCTGGAGGCAACAAGCGCCCTATCAATATGGCTTTTTTTGAGAGCTTTTGCTACCTTATTTCCTGTATGTTGAATAACTCTGAAGAAAGTATTGCTGATGCATATAAGATGCTATTAAGTGATAATGAATATGTGTATACACTGACTCATTCGGTTGACAGCAACGTGCAGATAGAAAAGAGGTATCGAATTATTAGAGAAACAATAGAAAAAGTGACAGTATGATAAATAGTCTTTTTATTAAGGATTTTAAATCGATAGAAGAATACCGGTTTGAACTGGGTCCTCTGAATCTTTTCGTTGGACCCAATTCCTCGGGTAAGTCATCTGCCATCCAAGCTTTGCTGCTTGCCTGTGACAATGCCCGTGCTGACGGCACGGGGCATAAATTGGTTTGCAAACATACGAAAACACCTTCCTTCAAGGAGGTGAGAAATTTCGTTACCAATGCCAAGGCTTTTACAGTGGCTGTGGATGACGTGGAAATGAATTACACGCCCGCTGACGACTTCATGACGGGAACGATGGTGTCGCAGTCGAAGGGGTTTGATACCAAGGAATTGAATTTTCTAACGGGTAAGGTGCTGTATCTGCCCGCAGCAAGAACATCGGAGTTATCGGAAACCCGGATTAATCAGGATTCAGACAGCAATGCCCTTGGCCTATTCGGGGAATATGTCATAGACTATTTCCAGAACCATAAGGATGACTTGATACCAGATGCGGTTATTAAGGATCGCAGCAGTCTTACCCTCTCCGGCCAATTGAACTATTGGCTGAAAAAGTTAACGGGTTATAGTATCCAAGTACAGCTGGATGGTGCAGAATACAAGGTTAGGTACATAGGGGTAGGAGGTAAGGAAATCCATCCGCACCATGTAGGAACTGGTGTCAGTTTTATTACCGGCGTGCTTATAGCAGGTCTTGCTTCATGCATAGATGGCGGATTGTTAATAGTAGAAAACCCGGAAATCCATCTTCATCCAGCAGCACAGGCTGATATCATTGATTTCCTGTCGATGATTGCATGTGCAGGGTCTCAGGTGATGGTAGAAACCCATAGTGACCATCTGTTCAATGGCATCAGACGACTGTTACGGGGAAAGGTCGTGGGCGAGCAGACTGCACGAGTGTTCAACTTTCGCCGCGCTGATAATGGCACTTCTGTCATCAGAACAGTTAGACTGAATCAATATGGTGGAATAGATAATGATGAGCCAGGACTTTTTGATCAGTTTGACAGAGACTTGGCAGCAATTATCGGATAATAGACGAGAGGTATGGAGTATGTATTGAATGAACAGTCGCTGAAGGGACAATATGCAGACGGAGACCGTTTCGCCACAGAGGGAATGACGCCGTTGTTAGGAGTAATTCAGACGTTATCATCATTTGGTGTTAGCGATATTCTAAAGATTAGTTCTTTCTACAACTCCGAGGTGGCTCCAGATAAAAAATTGCATGAACTCATGCAAGGGCGTATGAGCGCTCCTGTATTGGCTGTGTGTTCACGGCTGTCGAGGATGCAAGGGGAGCCATTCTGGGATCTTGAACCGCGTCAGGACCTTAGCAAACATTATTTTATTAAGAGACCAGGAGAGGAAGATGCCGTCGAGGATAAAGACGTGTCCGGAACAGGAGTTGCTGAGGCATACGCACGCAAGGGATGTATGATATCATTCAAGGGTGGAGGCTACGATGATGCAACAGAGAAAGTACGTTGTGAAGATGAACCAGAATATGGTGATACTCTCATCTCGAATCTTCACGACAGTGAGGAAACCGAGGAGTTCTTATTTGACTCTGGGCAGATAGACTATCAGAGCTATATTAAGAGTCGCTACTGCGGAAAGTTGGTCTATGACGAATTGTCACCCAATCATGGATTGAACCTTGTGAACAGAAACAATTTCAGGGAGTTTATCAATTCATTCAGGGATTTCGAGGATTATACCTGGCAGCAGATTATCACCAGTGACGGCTTTGACTATAAGGAATTCCATAAGAACAAGAACACCAAAGCCTATTTTACTCAAGAGCAGTGGGAAAAGGGAATTCACAAGTTCAGAATCACACAAGAGATAAGGTGTTTTGGGTATCGGGAGGATAACAGATTCCATCTCTACAGGATAGACCTTGACCATATCTTGAGTGATAAAGGGTAATTACGAAGCGAGATGATAAGGATTTTACAGATATCGGATATACACTTTCTTAGTTGTCATCTTCGCATCCGATAACCTATCTTGGGGCAACACCGGTGTTCGTGGATTCGGAGAAGGATACCTGGAATATGGATCCAGAGCTGCTGGAAGAGGCTATCAAGGATAGGAAGGCTAAGACGGGGCGTTATCCGAAAGCGATTGTGCCGGTGGCTTTGTATGGCATGCCGTATCAGATTGACCGCATCATGGAGATTGCCAATCGCTATGAGATTCCCGTGATTGAGGATGCGGCAGAGGGATTCGGATCGAAGTTCAAGGGTCAGGTGTTAGGTACCTTTGGTAAAATCTTACTGATCTCACAGATAAAGTTCCTGTCTACGACAGTAACTATTGGCTTTGTACGATTACGATTGACCCGGCGGTGAGGGTGAAGGGGCAGGAGAATGCCTATAAGACGATCGTACAGGGCGCCGTCGGTGGTGCGGCCGGTGTGATCCATGCGGCATCTTCGGCTGTGACGGACTGTCAGCCGAATGATAATGTGGAGGCGCTTCGTGTTGCGCTCGATTAGGCAGGCATCGAGGCTCGCCCGGTATGGAAGCCGATGCACAAGCAGCCTGTGTATGCTTCGGCCCCTGCCTACGTGAACGGTGTCTCCGAGGCCATCTTCAAGGTCGGTATGTGCCTGCCTTCCGGGCCGTATGTCACTGACGAGGACGTCCGCTACATCGTTGACACGATAAAGGATTCTATCGTCTAATCAAACATTTATAATTATAAGGGCTTACGCCCTTTAATCTGTCATTTATTCTTTCCTCTGGCGCAGAGAAAGAATCAAAGAGACATCCACCCCCACCAAGTTTGACTTCGTCTTCCTCTGTCGCGACTCGGCAGTGTCTGAGCGAGCTCACACTTTTTGCTGCCGCCAAAACCAAACAACGAAAACACATTTTTCCCGTTTTTATTAGGTTTTTAAGAAAATATTCGTATATTTGCAGCGATTTATTTTGGCTAAATATATGTCTGAGGAGATAACAACCAATGCAAGGGTCTCGACAGCGCATGTCGTTGAAGACGCCGTAGGCTTACAGTCTGGCGAGCCTCATGAGGCTATTCTGAGCAATGCTGGGGGCTTTACAGCCTTCAGTTTTGGAGGATATCATATCCGTTTCCGGGCTCCTTACAGTCTGGAACGATATGTGGATGTCGTGCATTGGGACGACGGCTATCTGGTAGTTCTAGCCAAATATAGACACAATGCTGAGCCCGAAGAGGATTATATCGACTTGAAGCCCATTCTTGAGGTGAAAATAAAAAAATGATGGGGAAGTGATGATAGATTGAAAGAAAATGTTTATCTTTGCACACGAAATTATAATGGCTAAGGACAATATCATAGAAATTAACTTAGAGCGTCTGCGTTATCTCTTGAGACTTTTCGGTCTTTCAGAAATTGAGTTTATGTCGATGCTTAATAGTGGATATAAACGGGTATTAAACCGTGAAGAGGTATTCACTACAGAAATGCCTTTGTCGTTGCTGAAGCGTATAGACAAGATTTTTAATAAGGGTATTTACTATTATATTGATTTCTCTCCTGTAAGCCACGGTAGTCATTCGAGCATTTTTTTCAGGAAACAGAGTTTTAATGGTCAGCTTAACCTTGAAGCCAGAAAGATGGTGGATAAGTTTGAAACTCTGAAAAATACGCTCGATACTTATAATGCGTTGGCTGATGTGACTTTTGAGCGCCTGTTACCTTCATACACAGTTAAGGACAATCCTCGTGAAACTGCAAAGGCGATTAGCGAACTGCTAAAAATGCGAAATCATAAGGACGAGAAGGATCATCTGAAGTTTTTGATTAATCAGTTGGCGAAACTGAATATTTATGTTTTCGAATTTATTGAGACTGCCAATAAAAAAAATAAGAGTAACGTTGAGGGCTTCTTTATTGCTCCTAATGTGATAGTGGTGAAGCGCCAACAAGGTAAACTGAAGAGAGAGTTGTTCACTTTAGCACATGAACTCGGACATTGCCTAATCAACGTAGAAGAGGTTGAAAATGTGTCGGATGAGTTGTCGTTTGGTTTAACGGAGATAGAGAAATGGTGCAATGATTTTGCTTTTTACTTGCTGATTGGTGAGGATGCTAATAAGCTTGACGGTCTTAAGTATGCTAATGCCAATAATGACTACGCTCACGATATGATAAAGAGAATATCGGATGAGGCACATGTAAGCATGCTTGCAATTTATACCCGACTGGTGATTGAGAAGAAGATGACCCAAGATGATTATTCGCTTGTGAGAGACGGTATCATGGCTAACGTAAGACGTGCTGAAGAGAAGCGTAAAATGGAGACAGCTGATGGTAATTCGGTCGTGTCCTCACCTCGCCCCATCATATCTAATCTATTTCGTGACACTATGCAATGTGCACTTTATAGGGGTGTGATAGACGAAGCAACCTTTTGCCAGCAATTGAATGTAAAACCGGAAAGGATGGAGGCTTATTTGTGATGGAGTATTATTTTGACACCAGTTCACTTGTAGCCTTAGTTCGCTATTACCATCCTTTTGATAAAGAAGGCAAATTGTTTAGTTTTGTACGTAGCAAGTTCCAAAGTAAAGAGATTGTTGTACTCGATGCTATTTTGAACGAAGCAAGATACACATCTAAAGGAGTCGTGTTACAATCGTATCCATTTATTGAAGAGCATAAGGATCTTATTGTAAATACCAAGGAGATGATGCCTTACAGTACGAAAAAGTTCGGCAATATGGTTGATAAGAACTTTGCCGTAGCAGCACTGGTGAATAATGGTAAGATTAACTATTCTATCATGAAACAGATGTTTCTTGAAAGCGGTGATGGTAAGTTGATATTGACTATGTTTAACAGGCTGCATGATGATAAGGCTGCAGAAATATGCATTGTCACAGAAGAAACACATTCTAGTAACGACGGTAAAGTGTTTAAAAAAATTCCTACTCTTTGCGGTATTATAGGGGCAAGATGTATTACTCTGACAGACTATTTGTCGACAACGCCGTTCCGTATTGACATATGAATTTGAGGACTAAAAACAATACCTCTTCTTCAGGAGCTTTGCATTACGGCTCATCGTACGGTTGTCCAGTTCGGCCTGAATCATCAGCAGCAGGCCGTCTTTCAAGGAGAGGTCGTCATATCGGCGAGTCTCCTGCAAGGATGTCCAGAAGTGTGCCATTCCAGGCATCTTGAGACTTCTGAGATTGTTTGCGATTTCGTCCATAATCTGATTGTTTGGGTGGATGAATATAAATTANNGGAGACGTTCTGCTTTTTCAGTAGCAGCAATTGCTTGATCTGACTCATACTCTTCGTTTTACAAAGGTCAAGTGTAGCGGTAGTCACTCCGAGGGCTTGGAAGACACGGCTTATAGTAGGAATACTGATGCTATAGCCCTTCTCTAATCTGGAAATTTGTGATCTTTGTACACCTATCCGTTCTCCTAACTGCTCTTGCGTGAGATTCTGTTCCAAACGGGCAATACCCCCTTTTTAACTCAAAAAACTCGGGAGGGAGGAATAGGAGAAATGAGAGTCGATAATGGGGGAATATCGAAGAAAAAGTAGATGATTTGAGAATTTTGCGAAGAACTTTTGAGAATTTTGTTTGGTAGAATTGAGAATTTTGTTNNTCTGGCGGCACCTCAGCAATGAGCGAGCTCGCTGCATTCCGTTTGCACAGACATTGCCGCCGAAATATCAATGAATTATGTATAGGCGCATACAATATAAAGAGCTTAAAGCGTGTAGATAATTCCTATCTTTACCGCGGAATAACGTAAAACCTATGTGATATGAAGAAAATTGAATTGATGGCATTGCCATACGCACCGGAGGCTTTGGAGCCAGTGATTAGTAAAGAGACAATTGCGTTCCACCACGGAAAGCATTTGGCTGGGTATGTGAATAATCTGAATGGGCTGTTGGAAGGTAGTCCATTGGCAGACCTTTCTCTGGAGGATATTGTACTGAAGGCAGAGGGCGGTATGCTGAATAATGCAGGGCAGATATTGAATCATGAGCTGTATTTTGGGCAATTTGCTCCGCCTAAGGCTAACAACAAACCGATAGGCAAAGTTGCTGAAGCCATCGGGAAACAATTTGCTGGATTCGAGGCTTTTAAGGATGAGTTCCAGAAGAAGGGGGCTACGCTCTTTGGCTCTGGCTGGGTATGGCTGTCTGCTGATAAGAATGGTGAGTTGGTGATTACGCAGGAGGCTAATGCTGCGAATCCGATTCAGAAGGGTTTGAAACCGCTGCTGACCTTTGATGTCTGGGAACATGCCTACTACTTGGACTACCAGAACCGCCGCCCTGACCATCTGGCTGCACTATGGCAGATCGTGGATTGGGAAGTTGTAGAGAGGCGTTATAATAAGTAAAGTCGTTCAAACAGTCGGGGACGGTTCTTTTTTGTTTGACAACAACTCCGCGCCAACGAGTCAAACAAAAAAGAACCGTCCCCGACTGTTTGATTATCGGATAGATTTGTGGATGACGTATGGCGTGAGGCCGGTGAGAAGGGCGAGGCGACGGATGGAGAAACCATGGTGATGGGCCGCTTGGAGAATGTCGATGCGCTCGGACTCCGGAAGATCGCCAAGCACCTGAGCGTCAGATATCTCATACTGATCGAACAGGAATTGCCGCAGCTTCTCTTCGGCTAATTGGTCGCGATCTTCTTTGCCGAATTCGAGGACGATGGCGCTTTTGGGGAGGAGTTCATTGACAAGGTCTTGGAGTGCGCAGAGGCTGATCCTACTGGTGACTGCCTTGGTGTTACAGACCGGCACCTTGCATTTTTCTGGATGTTCGTACTCGATCCAACTACTCCAGGGATATCCCTTGACCTGACTGGTAAGGCCGCCAGCGACGGGGTTCTGATGGATGTAACGGATCAGCGTGAGGAAGTAATCCATGTTGCCAACGGGTTCACTCCTGAATCTGTCTTGGAAGAGATGGCCCACGCGTTCGTAGCGTCTGTTGAAATAGGACGCGTAGGCGATTCCGATGCTCTTGATGATGCTTCCGATGGATTCATCCTGTAGCTTGATGAGTAGGTGAATGTGATTGGGCATCAGGCAGTAAGCATAGAAATAACACTTCGGTGGCAACGGTGCTCCCAGTTCGTCCTTGGGGTTGACCTGCTGGTGGAGGATCTTGATGAACTTCCAATAGTCCTCATTGTCGAGGAAGATGTCCTGACGGTTGATGCCGCGGAGCATCACGTGATACATGCCAGTTGGGCTTGTTTGTCGAGATTTGCGTGACATAGTGTTTTGATTTAATTGGTTTACGGTGCAAAGATAGTGCTTTTTCCTCAAACCACCAAATAATTGAGGCGTTTTTTGCGCTTCAAACAGTCGGGGACGGTTCTTTTTTGTTTGACCCGTTGACGCGGATATGTCTGTCAAACAAAAAAGAACCGTCNNGTTTGAAATATTATGCTTATATTTGCAGCGTGATTCAGAAATCATTGAAGCAATTTGAAAAATACCGGCTCTGGCCGAAGCGATATAAAATCTTTTTGCTATGAGAACCATGAATGAGGTCCCGCCCCTAACCTGGCTTGAATCAAACTATGAAGTACCTGAATCTAATCGCTATGAAAGAAGAAAGAGGCTCACTCCTCGAGCCTCTTTCTCGAGGAGAGAAGACTTTCTCTCCTTTCTTTTTTACCTTTTCCAGAACTGCCACCATGGACGAAGGAGTCTGTCACTATCGTCCAGCGTTTCGCTCGCGTTGATAATCTCGCGCCAGGATGTCTTCTTGGTGATCATTTGGTAAATCACGCCCCAATCTGGCAGCCCGCCAACGTTACGGTCGTCAATGAACAGATCTGCCTTGATCTTACGCGTAAAATACGGATTGTTGTCAAAGGTCTCTTCCGGATAGTCACTATTGACGGCATAGAACTCCAATCCACGCTCGCGACACCAGTCCAAGGCGTCGTCCAAGAGACGTCCCTGGCGGCACGACCACAGCATCAGCCGATGGCGGTCGGCCTGAAGCATCTTTAATGTCTCTACCGCGAAAGGCAGTTCGCGCCCGATTTCCGGATACTTATTCTCGACGATTGTTCCGTCGAAATCTACTGCTATCAACATAGTCTCTTAATCTTTACAATTGCTTTTCGGATTGCAAACTTACTCATTTTTTCGCAATCCACCAAATAATTGCGGCTTTTTTTTTCAAACAGTCGGGGACGGTTCTTTTTTGTTTGACCCGTTGATGCGGATATGTCTGTCAAACAAAAAAGAACCGTCCCCGGCTGTTTGATCAGAGGTAGCGGAGGAAGACGGGAGGGGTGAAGGTGATGGCGACGGCGGCGAGTTCCTTGAGCTGGACAACGACGCGCTTGTTCTGGTGGATGCGGATGACATAGCCCTCGACACCGGCGAACTCGCCTTCTGTGATGAGGACCCGGCGGCCGGTCTTGCCCTCGACATCACTGAGGTCGAGATGTATCACACTTTCGTCGGTATGGGATGCGACGCGGATGAAGTTCTCCATTTCCAAAGGGGGAATGATGATCGGCTGCGGACGGGAGCCATCAAGTGGACGCGTCATGATATACCGCAACGCCCGGAGATCCTCGTATTCATTCTTGATCCTGGTGACAACCTCCCTGGAAGAATGCACAAAGATGAGGTTGTTGACAGCAGGCACCGTCTCGTAATGGCGATGGCCGCCCTGTTCCGACAAGACGGTCTTCATGGGCAGGAAAGACTCTATCTCGAGCTTATCGAGTGCCGCCTTCACTTTCATCTCGCGCTGATAGGTGACGCGCATGGGAAACCACACCAAATCCATACCTACAACTTATTCCGCCAGATGAATACCGTCGGGTGAAAGGGTGATGAGCCGG
>LXOW01293677.1_pt1 | contig 16899 bp, 19 predicted proteins | sample 1368591 | NCBI WGS metagenome assembly LXOW01 (sample SAMN04884650, study PRJNA319009) | bovine gut metagenome | isolation source: Cow rumen | host: Bos taurus | place: Italy: Legnaro (PD) | collected 2014-07-09 | reverse complement strand
CCTTATGACATTATGACTGACTACGATTCCATATGGCGCACACAGGATGAGATTAGAACGGTTGTGAATGCCGTTCTGGGCGAATGTATCTGGAATCTCAGTTACAGCGAACGACGTATGGCCATTGAACTGGAACTGACTGTCACGCTCGATGATGATGCCATCGGCAATCTATGCTGCCAGTTTCCCATTACTGCCGACTACGACGGCATCGGCGCAAAAGGCTCGAAATTCGCATTCTATCTCTGAATCCCCAGATAATCGAAGAACTTGTCAGGCCAGTAGTTCATAATCAGCTCGTCTGGGAAATCCGTCTCTGCCAGCAGCGGATAGAGGCGTTCGTAGTCGGCTATCTGGAACGAGATATGTGCATCGCTGCCGAGAATCGTGGGAACCTCGTATTTCTTGCACAAACGCAGGATCTCCAGATTATTATCCCTCGCCACAGTTTTCTTACGTTGTGGAGCCAACGAATGGTTGTTTACCTCCAATAGCGTATGCGCCTCCTTGGCTGCCAGCACCAGCTGCTCGAAGTCCATTTCAGCTGAGCCATCGCCTGGATGACTGATTATGTGAATCTTGGGATTCTTGATGACACGGATCATTCCCTCCGTATTCTCCTCCTTCGTGCCACCTTGATACCACGCAGCGTGAATGCCTGCAATGGCGAGGTCAAGCCATCCTATTTGCTCATCAGTCAGATCGAGACTGCCTTTCGTATCGAGGATATTGATCTCGCAGCCCATCAGCAACCGTATGCCATACATCTGGCGAGGTACGGTGAACATATTCTTGAAATACAGGGTCGGACAAGTGCCTGGCACACTCGGCCCATGCTCTGTGATACCCAGCACTTCCAATCCCATGTCGGCAGCTGCCTTCGCCATCTCCTGAAGGCTGCTATAGGCATGTCCCGATGCTACCGTATGCGTATGAGCGTCAACTAATATCTTTTTCATTTGTTTACTTTAAACTAAAAATCCCCGCAAGTTATTTACCTGCAGGGATTCATTTCTTTGGGTGCCCGGACGGACTCGAACCGTCGACATTCAGAACCACAATCTGACGCTCTAACCAACTGAACTACGGGCACCATGTTACCTGGAAAACGATCAGTTTACCGTTTTGCGGGTGCAAAGGTAGCTATTTTCTGTGGAACCACCAAACTTTTGGGCGTTTTTTTATCAAGAAATCATAAAAAAAACAAAAAACGCGTTACACCTATATTTATTTTAAATGTTTTAGACTCCTTTTCCAATGAAAATGATTACCTTTGCAATTGTTTTTAACATTAACGTTTACTTATAAGTAATGAAATACATTTTAGTCACAGGTGGGTCAAGAGGCATTGGAAAGGCAATCTGTTTGAGATTGGCCTCTTTTGGTATGCCCATCATCATCAATTACAACACTAACGTTTCTGCTGCCAACGAGACGAAGGCCCTTATCGAAGAGGCTGGTGGCAAGGCAGAACTGTTGCCTTTCAATGTTTCGAACCAGTCGGAGGTGGAAAAGGCCATTCAGGACTGGGAGGCGTCGCATCCTGACGACTACATCTCGATATTGGTCAACAACGCCGGTATCCGTCGCGACAACGTCATGTTTATGATGTCCGACGACGAGTGGCATCAGGTGATAGACACCACGCTCGACGGCTTTTTCTATATCACGCGTTGCATCCTGCGTCACATGATGCCACGCAAGCGCGGTGGCCGCATCATCAACATCGCCTCGTTGTCGGGTGTGAAGGGACTGCCTGGCCAAACCAACTACAGTGCCGCGAAAGCTGCCTTGATTGGTGCAACGAAGGCCCTGGCTCAGGAGGTGGCACTACGTAACATCACCGTCAACGCCATTGCCCCTGGCTTCATCGAGTCGGACATGACGAAGGACCTGCCTGTTGACGACCTGAAGAAGCTGATTCCCGTGGGTCGTTTCGGCAAGCCCGACGAAGTGGCAGCACTCGTTGCATTCCTTGCCTCCGACGACGCGTCGTACATCACTGGTGAGGTTATTAACATCAACGGCGGCCTGCATACCTGATGAGACGTGTTGTTATTACAGGCATGGGCATCTGGTCCTGTCTTGGAACTGACATTGATACCGTCCGACAGTCACTATACGAAGGCAAATCGGGCATTGGTCTCAAGTCCGAACGACTCGAATACGGTTACCGCTCAGGGCTTACGGGCATCGTCGAGACACCCGTCATTACGAAGCAGATGGTGGATCGTCATACCCGTGCCGGCATGTCGGAAGAGGCTCAGTATGCCTATATGGCCAGTCGTCAGGCTTTCGAACAGGCCCACGTCAGCGACGACTATCTCCGCGAGAACGAGGTAGGCTGTATCTTTGGCAACGACTCCTCCGCCAAACCCGTCATCGAGTCGTCGAAGATCATGGACGAGAAGCACGATTCCGCCATGCTGGGCTATGGTCTCATCTTCCAGTCGATGAACTCGACGGTGAACATGAACCTCAGCACCATCTTCCACCTCCGCGGCATCAACTTCACCGTCAGCGCGGCCTGTGCCAGTGGCAGTCACTCCATCGGACTGGGTTATATGCTCATCCGCCAGGGACTGCAGGACATGGTGCTATGCGGTGGTGCCCAGGAAACCAACTATTACTCGATGGCATCGTTCGACGCGCTGAATGCTTTTTCCATCAGGATGGACGAGCCGACGAAGGCCAGTCGCCCGTTTGACCGCGACCGCGACGGACTCATCCCCAGCGGTGGTGCTGCAGCCCTTGTGCTTGAAGACTACGACCATGCCGTAGCCAGAGGTGCTACCATTCTGGCAGAAGTCGTGGGCTATGGATTCTCGAGCAATGGTGGTGGTATTTCAGAACCTAGCGACAACGGCAGTGTGATAGCCATGACGCGAGCCCTCAACGATGCTGGTATGACGCCTGACGACATCGACTATATCAATGCCCATGCGACATCAACGGTTCAGGGCGATATGTATGAGGCCATCGCCCTCGACAGGATGTTTCATGGCCAGCGTGCCCTCATCAGTTCAACGAAATCGATGACTGGCCATGAGTGTTGGATGGCTGGAGCCAGCGAGATTGTCTATAGCATCATCATGATGCAGAATAACTTTGTGGCACCAAACATCAATTTCGAGAATCCTGACGAATACTCTGAGAAGTTGAACCTCACCGCCAAGACCGTTGATACGGAAGTCAACACGGTGCTCAGCAACTCGTTCGGATTCGGCGGCACCAATAGTGCGCTGGTGATTAGGACATTGAACATTGAACGTTGAACATTGAACGTTGAGATATGAAACTGTTTCCGGCTTTAGAGAAGAGGTATAGCAAAGAGTCGCTGTCGGCACTCGACGCACAACGGATGGCGGAGTTCATCGCCTGGGGACCTGCCGTATTCCAAACCGCACGCATCATGCTGACGTGGGGCATCCTCGATATGATACGCGACTCCAAGGACGGGCTTACCCGCGAAGACATTTGCACGAAGACAGGATATTCTGACTATGCCGTCAAGTGTCTGCTGGAAGCCTCGCTCACCATCGGGATCATCATCATCGACCCCGCCACCGACCGCTATACGCTGACAAAGACCGGCTGGTTTCTGGCCACCGACCCTGCCACCCGTGTAAACATCGACTTCAACCACGACGTCAACTACGAGGGCTGGTTCCATCTTGAGGAATCGTTGCGTAATGGTAAGCCAGAGGGATTGAAGCATTTCGGTCCGTGGCCAACGATTTACGAGGGTCTCTCCCAACTGCCACAGCAAGTGCAGAAGAGCTGGTTTGGGTTCGACCATTTCTATAGCGACACGTCATTTCCTGAGGCACTGAAAATCATTTTCGACGACCATCATGTCCGCACGCTCTACGATGTCGGTGGCAACACAGGCAAGTGGGCCCTGCAATGTGTCGGTTACAGCAAAGAAGCAGACGTCACCATTCTCGACCTGCCTCAACAGATAGCCATGATGCNNGATTGTTTCAGCATGGACGAAATCGTCAGCATCCTGCAAAGGGCGAAGGCCGCCATGGCGCCCCACACCCGCCTCTATATTATGGAGACCCTGTGGGACCGTCAGCGTTTCGAGACTGCCGCCTTCTGCCTTACCATGACCAGCCTCTATTTCACGGCTATGGCCAACGGTAATTCAAAAATGTATCATACGGAAGATATGCAATCCTGTATCCAGCAGGCCGGTTTGTCCGTTGAGACCATTCACGACCATCTGGGTTTGGGACACAGTATCATTGTCTGTAATAACATTGAACGTTGAACATTGAACGTTGAACATTGAACATTAAACATTAGTAAATATGACACGACAAGAAATTGAAGAAAAAGTAAGAGCATTCCTCGTTGACGAGTTGGAGATTGATGAGGAAAAGATTTTCCCCGATGCCAGTCTGAAGGACGACATGGGCATCGACAGTCTCGACTTCGTAGACATTGTGGTCATCGTAGAACGCAACTTCGGTTTTAAGATCAAGCCTGAGGAGATGCAGGGCGTCACCACGCTCAGCCAGTTCTGCGATTACATTGAGAGTAAGACCATTGAACATTGAACGTTGAACATTGAACGTTGAACATTGAACATTGAACGTTGAATATTGAACGTTGATGAGACAGTGGGAAGGCACGACATACGGCAATAGTTTGATGCATCGCTGGCTTATCAAACTGTTGAAGGGTATAGACATTCGGATTGTCTACGCCTTCACCTACGTCTTTGTCATTCCTCCCTGTCTGCTACGTGACGGCTTCAAGCCCATCTATCACTATTTCCGTCAACGGTGGGGTTACGGTCCGATACGGGCGTTTCTGAAAACATATCAGAACCATTGCATGTTCGCACAGGTCGTCATCGACCGCTTCGCCATGTATGCAGGCCACCGTTTCGAGGTGACCGTCGAGGGTCTCGAACATTTCCAGCGTCTGGCTGAGCGTCCTGAGGCTTTCGTCCAACTGAGTTCCCACATCGGCAACTACGAAATGGCAGGCTACACCCTTGTGTCAGATCGCAAGCGCCTGAACGCGCTGGTATTCTCTGGCGAGAAACAGACTGTGATGGAGCATCGTACGGAGATGTTTGCCGACAAGAACATCCGCATGATTCCTGCCAGCGACGACATGAGCCACCTGTTTCTCCTCGACCTGGCCATCCAGCAGGGCGAGATCATCAGTATGCCTGCCGACAGGATATTCGGTTCTCAGAAATCAGTTACCATGAAGTTGCTGGGCGCGGAAGTAAGACTGCCATTGGGACCATTTAGCGTGGCTACCATGAGAGGGCTTAACGTGCTTACAGTCAATGTGATGAAAACCGCTACGAACAGCTACAAAATATACGTAAAGCCGCTTGACTACGACAAGCAGTCTCCACGCCGACAGCAAATCAGTCAGTTGGCTCAAGGATATGCCGCAGAATTGGAACGTATCCTCACAATGTATCCTACACAATGGTACAATTACTTTGAATATTGGAACGTTGAACATTGAACGTTGAACATTGAACGTTGAACTTTGAACTATGGAATTAAAAGCATCCAAACTCCTCGATATCCGCTTCTCTGAAGTCGACTCCATGAACGTCGTCTGGCACGGCTCCTACATGCTGTACTTTGAGGACGCCCGCGAATTGTTTGGCGAGCAATACGACCTCTCTTACATGGGTTATGTCCGTCATGGCTACTACGCTCCGATGGTGGAGATGAATATCCAATGGAAGAAGCCTATCCTCTATGGCATGCGCCCACGTATCGACATCATCTATCGCCCCACGGNNACCTGAACTACCAACTGGTGCTCTATAGTCCCAAGTTCTATGAGGAATGGCAACAGCGCTGGAAGGTGTTTGAGACATTGACCATTGAACATTGAACATTGAACGTTGAACGATGAACGTATATTGCATAGCTGACAACATCCTGTCGCCGCTTGGTGCGACCACTGCAGAGAACTATGAGGCTCTGCGGGCGGGTCGTTCTCTGACCCATGGTCAGAGTGTGGCGTTGCATTCTGCGCTGACATCGCATGCCAGCTATTCGGGCAGAAGTGAAGATAACTATGTTGCTTCGCGATTCAGTGACGAACAGCGTGAGAAACTGATGATTCATGGTTTGACGTGGTTTGAATCGCTATGCTACCACAGTGTAACGGACGCCCTTCGCCAGTGCGCCATCGATGTCGCCAGTCCTCACACCCTGCTCGTTGTCAGTACCACCAAAGCGAATATCGATTACCTCTCCGCTACAGATTACGCCATCCTTCAACCCGCAGAATCTGCCAAGCGTATTGCATCATTATTAGGCATCACTACCCCACCCCTCGTGGTCTGCAACGCCTGCATTTCTGGTGTCGCTGCTATTGTTACTGCCCAGCGTCTGTTGGACTGTGGCAGCTATGACACTGCGATTGTTGTAGGCTGTGATGTCATTAGTCATTTCGTCGTATCTGGCTTCCAGTCGTTGAAAGCCATGTCGCCAGAACCCTGTCGTCCGTTTGACATCGAGCGAATCGGTTTGAATCTCGGCGAGGCTGCCGCAACGATGATTTTGAGAAATTCTCTCACCTCTCACCTCTCACCTCTCACCTCTAAGGTTTGGTCAATAGTCCGCGGAGCCATCCGCAACGATGCCTACCACATCAGCAGTCCTTCCCCAAAGGGAGAGGGATGTGCCAATGCCATCCGCTATGTCACGGAAGGTGTCGATTCCCAGACCCTATCAGCTATCAATGCCCATGGCACAGCCACCATGTACAACGACCAGATGGAGTCCGTGGCCATTGCCGCCGCAGGACTCTCCGACGTCCCCATGAATTCGCTAAAAGGATATTACGGCCATACCCTTGGCACCTCTGGAATACTTGAGACAATTATCACAATGCACTCCGTAGCGCATGGAGAACTGCTCGGTACCAGGGGATTCAGTGAAATCGGCGTCTCTGGACGTGTGAACATCTCCGCTCAACCTATGCATATCAGCAAACAATCATTTGTAAAGGTCATATCGGGTTTTGGTGGTTGCAACGCTGCTGTCTATTGCGCACTAAATGCGCCAAGCCCATCTCAACAATATACTGCCAATACTTATTCTGTTGAACATCATGTACGTATAACGCCCCCCTCCGATCTCACAGAAATCTACAAACAACAGATAGGCAATTATCCCAAGTTTTATAAAATGGACAAGCTCTCTCAGTTGGGATTCATTGCAAGTGAACTCTTATTAAAACAGGAAAGCCCTCGTAAGGAGCAATGCGCTGACAGGGCTGTGGTGCTGTTTAACCATTCATCATCAGTGTGGGTTGATCGTGAATACGCAAAAAGCATTGCTGTTGGCGACGACTATTTCCCCAGCCCCTCGCTATTTGTATATACGTTACCCAATATCGTTTGTGGCGAGATAGCAGTGCGCAACGGTTATCATGCCGAGACATCCTTCTATATCTTGCCCCATAAAGATGAGAACATGATGCACCAAGTATTGGCATCGACTTTCCTCGACGAAACCATCCAAAGCATTCTGACTGGTTGGATAGATTATGAGGACGAACAACATTTTGAAGCAGAATTGAAATTAATAAAAAGATAAATATGGAAGAATTGATTTTAGATTGCAACGCCACACTTCGACCACTGGTCGAAGAATTAAAAGAGAAGATTATTGAAGCATTAAATTTGGAAGAGATGACCCCCGCGGACATTGATGCCGATGATGCACTGTTTGGTGATGGTGAGGGTCTTGGTCTTGACTCCATCGATGCACTTGAACTCATTGTGCTCATGGAGAAAGAGTATGGCATCAAGTTGGCTAATCCTGCTGAAGGGAAAGAAATCTTTAAGAGCATTCGTACAATAGCAGAATATGTAAGTAGTCATAGGACTAAATGATGAACAACAATATTGTCATAACTGGCGAGGGCATTATCTGTGCTATAGGACAGGACAAACCATCTGTTCTTGACTCCCTGCAACACAAGCATTCCGGCATTGGCACGATGCAGTTTCTCCGCTCATGCCATAAGGAATTGCCTGTGGGCGAGGTGCCTTTGTCGAATGACGATATGCGTAATCTGTTAGGAGTCAAAGATACGCTGATTAACCGTACCACGCTGATGGGAATGCTGGCAGTCAGACAGGCACTGGAAGATGCAGGCATCCCGTGTGACACCGTTAAGGAAAAACCGCTACGATTGGTACTTATTTCCGGCACGACAGTGGCAGGAATGGACATCACAGAGGATTTATTTGACCAGTTTTCGCACTCTGACGCCGCCCTGCAATGCCTGCGCTACCACAGTGCAGGGGCCAGCACCCGTCTGATAGCGGAGTATTTTGACATCTTTGCAGAATACACCACGATTTCCACCGCCTGTTCTTCTGCAGCCAATGCCCTCATGCTGGGAGCCAGAATATTGAAAGCTGGTGAGGCAGACATCGTAGTCGCTGGTGGTGCAGAGGCCCTGTCACTCTTTCATCTCAATGGCTTCCGCTCGCTGATGATTCTCGACCATGAGTCCTGCCGCCCCTTCGATGCTACTCGCGCAGGACTGAACCTTGGCGAGGGCGCTGCATTCCTCGTTATGGAAACAGAAGAAGGTGCCCGTCGTCGTGGCGTNNTTCAATATGTGAATGCTCACGGTACTGGTACTCCTAATAATGACTTGTCAGAGAGCATGGCATTGAAGCGTGTCTTTGGCGAAAACATGCCCCTCATTAGTTCTACGAAGTCGTTTACTGGTCATACTACCAGTGCCTCAGGCAGCATTGAGTCTGTCATTTGCCTGCTTGCCCTACAGCATCAGTTTGTACCTGCCAATCTCGGATGGTCGCAAGCTATAGATGGTGGCATCGTCCCCACGATGGGTGAAGACCACTGTCACCTCCAGCATGTTGTTTGCAATTCATTTGGTTTTGGAGGTAATGACACGTCACTTGTCTTTTCCCTTTCCCCTGCTACTGTCGAAGGGCAAAGTTCATTGGTTGAAGGGTCAAAGATCAACGTACTTTCTCAGGTTGAAATCACATCAGAAGACCAGTTGGCTGAGATTCGAGACTACGTAAAACCCTTGGAAGCCCGTCGCATGGGGAAAATCATGAAAAGTTCGCTACTGTCATCGTTGAAGGCACTACGTCAGGCTGGCATAGAACAGCCTGATGCCATCATCACTGGTACGGCTTTAGGATGTCTGGAAAATTCTGAGCTACTGTTAAGACAAATGGTAGAAGAAGGTGAAACGATGCTAAAGCCCACGTATTTCATGCAGAGCACGCATAATACGATCAGCAGCAATATCGCCATACGTTTGGGCTGTCATGGCTATAACATCACTTATACTCAGGACCAGGCCTCTTTTGACTGGGCCATACGTGATGCTGAGCTGTTGCTGAAAAGCGGCAAATGTAAAACGGTTCTCGTGGGATGCCACGACGAATCGACTCCTCTCTATCGCCAATTGATGCAGCGATTGGGCTACGACGATATTCCATCCGTAAACTCTAAAGCTATTGTGTTGTCATGTGGAAAATAGTACCATACGCCATTCTTCAAAGTATCCTGCTCACAGGAGGGCAGGTGTTCTTAAAGTTTGCCTTGTCGAAAATGCCACCTTTTGCGTGGACGCGTGATTTCTGGCTCTCCATCCTCACCAATTGGCAATTTGCTACTTGCGGACTGTTCTTTGGTGCTGCCTCATTGCTCTGGATGTATATCGTCAAGGTGTTCCCGTTCAGTTCGGCCTATCCGATGGTTAGTCTGAGTTATGTTTTTGCTATGCTGGCTGCCATACTGTTCTTTCATGAGGAGGTCTCTATGATTAAATGGTTTGGCGTGGCATTCATTGTTATTGGGTGTATGTTGATTGCTAAATAGTTAAGCTATGAAGAGATTACTGATTCTACTGTTTGTTTTCGTCTCCGTCCACCTATCACTGATGGCGCATTGCAACGCCACACTCTCTCCGAGAGAACAGAGCGAGGCCCAAATCCGTCAGGCAATCACTCAGGCTGCATCAGCCATGAAGACGATGCAGTGCGACTTCACACAAACGAAGTATCTTAAAATGCTTAACGACAAAATGACGTCGAAAGGTCGAATGTATTACCAGCAAACCAATCGCCTGCGCTGGGAGTACACATCACCCTACTCCTATACCTTTATACTCAACGACGACAAGGTGCTGTTAAAAAACAAACAACGTAATGATGTCATAGACGTGAACAAGAACAAGCTGTTCCGCGAGATTGCCCATATCATGATGAATAGCGTTGTTGGCACCAGTCTCACCGACGACAAAAGTTTTAAGAGCACCATTGCCACAAACGGCAACGAATGGATAGCATCCTTATTGCCTCAACGGAAAGACTTGAAACAATTGTTCCAGAAGATTGTATTGCATTTCAGTAAGAAAAATGCGATGGTGAAGCAGGTAGAACTAATAGAAAAGAATGGCGACAGGACAGTCATCGAATTGAATAACATCAGAACCAATGAGAAAATCAGCGCTGATATGTTTACTATTCGTTAGCCAATTAGCAGTCATGCAGCTATTTGCGCAATCTACATTCTCTGACCCACGGTCAGAGTGTGGCGTTGCAATTCCAGAAACGGAAGGTGGACGCATCCGCTATGCTGCCTCTATCGAAATGCCAAAAGCATACCTCAGCGGCATCTGTGTGTTGTTGCGGGAAGGTGACGTCGTACGCGGCAGTCTCTTCAATGAATTTGGTGTCACAGCGCTCGATTTCACCTATCATCCAGAAAAACAAAAAGTCAAGCTACATCATGTCATAAGCATGATGGACAAATGGTATATCCGTCGTGTCCTTCGCAAGGACCTTGCCCAACTGATGCTCCGTCTGCAACAGGGTGAAACAACGTATCACAATGAGCGTCGTCACATCACCTACCAACTTAAGGTAATGGATAATGGATAATGGACTAAGACAACAGCAATTATTACACGACCGCGGTATATGTGTCGTGATTCCAACATACAATAATGCTGGGACAATAAATGCTGTTGTCCGCCAGACCCTCAAGGAGTGTATGGATGTGATTGTTGTCAACGACGGATCAACAGACGGCACGTCCGCCATTCTTCATGCCATAGAGGGTGTTACCATCGTAGAATATACTCAGAATCGTGGCAAGGGGTACGCCTTGAAACGTGGTTTTCAGCGAGCTCTAGAGATGGGCTTTGCCTATGCCATTACACTTGATGGAGACGGGCAACACTATCCACATGATATCAGTCTCTTCCTCGAGGCGAATCGACAACATCCTGGAGCACTGATTATTGGTAGTCGCACGCTGGAGGGTGTCGATCGGCCAAAGGGGAGCAGTTTTGCCAATAAGTTTTCAAACTTCTGGTTTTATGTTCAGACAGGACGACGCCTACCTGACACCCAGACAGGCTATCGACTCTATCCGCTGAAAAAACTCTACGGGCTCCGTTTGCTGACATCACGTTACGAGGCAGAACTGGAACTCCTCGTATTCTCCTCATGGCATGGTGTAGAACTGGTTCCTATCAATATCGACGTATATTATCCACCACGTGAAGAACGCGTCAGTCATTTCCGCCCTGGTATGGATTTTGCCCGCATCAGCGTGCTGAACACCATATTATGTTTCCTGGCAGTGGTCTATGGTTTGCCGTTACGACTCTTCCGCCTATTGTCAAACATCGTTCGTACCGTTTATTCGCTGACGTTCGTCCTGTTCTTCTGCTGCTGTGTCTTCACCCCGATAGTATGGCTATATGTAAAGATTGGAAAGGTGACAGAACAGAAATGCCGCAACCTACATCGATTGATTTACCACGCCACGCGATTCGTCATGCTACGGCATGGTATTCCTGGTACTCGTTTTAGGTATAAGGTTGCTGAAGGCGTCGACTTCACCAAGCCCTCTGTGGTCATCTGCAACCATCAGTCGCATATTGACCTTGCCTGTCAGCTTATCTTTACGCCCAATATCATTTTCCTCACTAACCAGTGGGTATGGCATAACCCCATATATGGTCTGATAATACGCCATGCGGAGTTTTATCCCGTTGCCAATGCAACGCCACACTCTGACCGTTGGTCAGAGAATGCAACGCCACACTCTGACCGTTGGTCAGAGAATGGTATTGACGAGTTGATGCCCAAACTACGCTCTCTGGTAGAGCGGGGTTACAGCATTGCAGTATATCCGGAAGGCACCCGTTCAAGGGACTGTCGCATCGGACGTTTTCATCAGGGAGCATTCCACATAGCAGAACAATTGGGTTTAGACGTCGTGCCCATGTATCTCTATGGACCAGGAAGGATACTACCCCCGCGGACTTATCATCTGCGGAAAGGACCCATATACATTGAGGTGGGCGACCCTATACCTTTAAGCAAACTGCGACAGATGGGTGATACTAAAAAGCAGGCGTCCCAGTTGCGCAAGCATTACATCGAAAAGTATGAACAAATAGCGAACCGAATAGAGCAAGATGTGTAAACAGCGAGTAGTCATCATAGGCAGTGGCATGGGAGGCTTGTCGTGTGGAGTCATCCTGGCAAAGAACGGTTACGAGGTGACCGTTCTGGAGCAGGGTGCTCAAGTAGGTGGCTGCCTGCAATGTTTCTCTCGTCGCGGAGCACGTTTTGAGACGGGCATGCATTTCGTTGGGAGTGCTGCTGAGGGACAAACGCTGGATCGTCTGTTGCAATATCTGGAGATCAAGAAAGATATCGTGTTGGCACCGCTCGACAAGGATGGATATGATGTCGTATGTCTTGACGGACAGAGGTATCGCTTTGCGAATGGTCGCGTGGCCTTTATCGAGCAGATGGCCAGCTATTTCCCCCATCAACGTCAGCAGTTGGAGACGTATTTCGACTTGGTAGAACGCGTGGCAGGGGCATCGTCGCTGCATTCTTTGAAACATGCCGAGAGCGATGCCGCCATCAACACCGAATACCAGTTGCGATCTGTCAACGAAGTGATTGATAGTGTCATCACCGATCCTTTACTGGCCAAAGTCCTTGTTGGTTCTTTGCCGCTCTATGCTGCCGAACGCGACAAGACGCCGTTTTCCACCCATGCTTTCATCATGGACTTTTATAATCAAAGTGCCTATCGTGTGGTAGGGGGAAGCGATATGATTGCAGCGTCCATGGTGCGTACCATAGAAAAGTATGGCGGCAGGGTGTTGACGCACAATAAGGTCACTAAGATAATATGTGACGACACGCATGCAACAGGAGTGGAAGTAAATGGAAGTACATATATACCGTGCGACTATGTCATCTCTGACGCCCACCCCATGCGGACGTTGGAACTGACGGACTCGAAGCTGATACGTCCGGCATTCCGCAATCGCATCAACGCCATTCCCCAGACCATTGGCGGCTTCTCCGTCTATCTGGAGTTTAAAGACGAGGCTGTGCCATACCAGAACTACAACTTCTATAGTTATAACGAAGGATCTCCATGGGGTTGTGAGCAGTACGATGAGGAGTCGTGGCCCAAGGGATATCTCTATATGCATTTCTGTCAGGAGCCACAGCCGCGTTACGCAAAAACCGGCGTTATCATTTCGTATATGCAGATGAAGGATGTAGCGCAATGGGCTAATACAACCGTTGGTCATCGTGGGGACGATTACGAGGCTTTTAAGCTCCATAAGGCAGAACAACTTCTGGAATCTGTCGAAAAACAGTTCCCTGATCTCCGCTCACACATCAAACACTATTATACCTCTACGCCATTGACGTATCGTGACTATACTGGCACTGAAGGTGGCGGTATGTATGGCATTGCACGTGACATTCATCTTGGGGCGGCATGCAGGGTGCCGCACCGTACGAAGATTCCCAATGTGTGGCAAACAGGACAAAATATCAATTCGCATGGTATTCTGGGTGTTATCGTTGGCACCATCGTCACATGTAGTGAATTACTTACCGCTGAACGTATCTATCAGCAATGCAACGCCACACTCAGACCTTCAGGTCAGAGAAATCATCGAGGCCAGCAACATTGAACATTGAACATTGAATATGAAACAAAAAGTCGTCATCATAGGTGCAGGTTTAGGTGGGTTGTTCACTGGTGCCATCCTAAGCAAGGAAGGCTTCGAGGTCGTCATCTTGGAGAAGAACGCTACGATTGGTGGTGGGCTCCAGACCTTCCAACGCTTTGGCGAACATTTCGATACAGGAATGCACGTGATTGGAGGTATGCATCCTGGTGGTAATGTATGGAAAATCTGCCGCTATCTGGGTGTCCTGGATAAAATGAAGATTCGCGATGTGGATGACGATTGCACCGACCGACTGTATTTCTCAGAAGACCACACCTATTACGATATAGCTAAAGGCCAAGAAGGGTTTATCAGTTCGCTGTCAAAGTATTTTCCTGAAGAGCAAGGAAATCTGGAGCGTTATGTGGATGCCGTATTGGCTATCGCTGACAAGGTAGATTTGTTCAATCTGAGACCTTCTACAGGTCAGATGGGGCTCTTTGCTGAGTCCAATGACTTTCTGATGGCTGCTGATGCCTTTATTGCCAAATATATCAAGGACGAACGTTTGCGGAGTGTGTTGGCCTATATGAATCCGCTGTATGGCGGTCGTGCCCACGAGACACCAGCATACATTCATGCCATCATCAGTACGCTGTACATTCATGGTGCCAGCAGGTTTGTTGATGGCAGCGGTCATTTTGCACAACTCCTTTCTGACGTTATCACCACCAATGGTGGTCAGGTGATTGCAGGCGATGCCGTCGAGTGGATCAACGTTGTTGACAGGAAGGTGGAGTATGTTCGTACGAAGAGTGGCAAGCAATACACGGCCGACTACTACATCTCTGACGTTCATCCCTGTACGCTGATGAAACTGATGGACGAGAAAGCATTCCCCAAATCGTATCGTGAGCGTTTGGACACTATCCCCAACACCCATTCCGCTTTTGCACTGTACGTAAAGCTGAAGCCGGAGACGTTCCCATACATTAATCATTCGGAATACTATATGACGCGATATGCGGATGTGTGGAACTTCAGTCGTACAGACCGCCCCTGGCCATTGGGATTCCTGATGATGACGCCACCAAACTGTCATCAAGGCCAATACGCCACAAAGGTACTGATAACAGCCCCCATGCCCTTCGATATGGTCAGGCAATGGGAGAACACCACTGTAGGGCATCGTGGTGCGGAGTATGAGGCATGGAAGGCGAAATGTGCAGAACTGCTGTTGGCGCAGATAGAAGAAATGCACCCAGGCTTCCAGGCATGCATAGAGGCCATCAACACGTCGTCGCCACTAACCATCCGCGACTTCTATGGTGTGAAGGACGGGAGCATTTGTGGATATGCCAAGAATTGTCAGAATATCGTGTTGTCGCAGGTGCCAGTGGTAACGAAGGTGCGCAACCTGCTGCTGACGGGTCAGAACGTCAACCTGCACGGCTTTTGCGGTGTGCCCCTGACAGCCATCACGACGTGTGAGGCCATCTTGGGCAGAAACTATGTGGTTAATAAGATCAATGCGTCCTTCGGCCTAAATAATAAATAAAATATGAAACAAAAGATAATCATCCTATTACTGCTTGTCGCCATGAGGGCTGGCGCTCAGATAAACATCTGGGAGCATGACACGCATCACAAAAGTGTGATGATGATGCCATATCGAGCCGTAGGAGGCGACGGTACTACGGTGGTGGTATGTCCCGGTGGCAGCTATTTCTGGCACGACAAGGAGGGCGAGGCCAGCGACGTAGGACAGTGGTTGCAGGAGAACGGCATCACGGCATTTGTGCTGAACTACCGCACGGCGAAGGCACTGGCGTATGCCACACACTACCGACTAATATTTCGTGGCACCAGATATCCCGACGCACAGGACGATCTGCGGCAGGCCATCAGATATGTGAAGGAACATGCGGAGGAGTATGGTGTGGACACGACGAAGATTGGTGCGATGGGCTTTTCAGCCGGTGGACATCTAGTGATGTCGGCAGCAGAACTGTTTGACGCGGTGGACCGTCCAGCATTTGTCGTGCCGGTATATCCTGTGGTGACGATGACGGAGGAGTGCGTCCACAAGCGTTCGCGCCGTGGACTATTGGGTGACTCACGCACGGGGAACGAGGCGTTACGCGACCAGCTGTCGTTAGAGCGTCACGTGCCGACGGACTGTCCGCCAGTGTTTCTGGTAAACTGTGTGGACGATCCCGTGGTGGACTATCGTAACTCGGTATTGCTCGACTCGGCCTTGACAGCAGCGGGGGTGAACCACCGCTATGTGCAGTTCCAAACGGGCGGTCACGGCTTTGGTGCCAGCGAACGGAAGGGCACTGCGGAGTGTCGCCAATGGAAGCAAATGTTTTTGGAATGGATAAAAAACTATGATAAGTAAGTTTGACGATATTCGTCCGTATGACGAGAAGGAGTTTTTGGCAGCGATGGAGCGCATAGCGACGAGCGACGTGTTTCCGCTGCTGGCGTCGTTTGTATATCCGACGGAACCATTGGAAGATGTACGTCAGCGCGTCCGAGCGTTTAAGACTGTTCGTGAGTTTCAGCACGATGCAATGGTGAAGGTGAACGAACAGGTCATTGCGCGCAGCATGACGGCGTTTACCGTTTCCGGTCTGGAGCAGCTGTCGCCTGACAAGCATTATCTGTTTGTGTCGAACCACAGGGACATCATGCTCGATGCCAGTCTGCTGCAATATTGGCTGGTGAAGAACGGCTTTGAGACCACGGAGATTACGTTTGGCGAAAACCTGATGCGTCATCCGGTGGTGATCGACGTAGGCCGGAGCAACAAGATGTTCAAGGTGGCGCGGCCTGGGGGCGACATCAAGGAGTTCTACCGCCAGTCGCTACACCTGTCTCTTATACACATCT
>LXOW01456949.1_pt1 | contig 16913 bp, 16 predicted proteins | sample 1368591 | NCBI WGS metagenome assembly LXOW01 (sample SAMN04884650, study PRJNA319009) | bovine gut metagenome | isolation source: Cow rumen | host: Bos taurus | place: Italy: Legnaro (PD) | collected 2014-07-09 | reverse complement strand
TCCTCCATGGTGGTGTTCACCGACGGGAAGCCGGACAAGGACGCCTATCGGCGCTTCCGCATCCGCGCCGAAGCCGGAGGCGACGACCTTATCGCCATGGAGGAGGTGCTGACCCGGCGCTTCAAGAAGGGGCCGCCCTGGCCGGACCTGGTTATCATCGACGGCGGCAAGACACAGCTACATGTGGCGGAGAAGGTGCTGAACGAGGCGGGCCTCCCCTACCTGAACGTGATCGCCCTGGCGGAGAGCCAGGAATGGATCTATACCCCGGACAGCGACGAGCCCATCGCCCTCCCCAGGAGCAGCCCGGTGCTGCACCTGTTGCAGCGGATTCGGGACGAAGCCCACCGGTTCGCCATCTCCTACCACCGCTCGCTCCACCAGCGCAACGCCCTTTTAAGCGTGCTGGACGGGATCGAGGGCATCGGCGACACCCGAAAACGGGCCCTGTTCGACGCCTTCATCACCCGGGACGCCATCGCGGCCGCGTCCGTGGAGGAATTGGGGAAGGTCAAAGGCATGAGCCGACCGGCGGCGGAGGCGGTGTACCGCTTCTTCCACCCGGCAGAAGATACAAACGAAACCGAAACGAAAAAGGAAGGTTGAACCATGGAAACTAAGGAACAAAAACAGATCATCCTCACCGGCGATCGGCCCACGGGGCGGCTGCATCTCGGTCACTTCGTAGGGTCCCTCCGGCGGCGGGTGGAGCTGCAGAACTCCGGCAAGTTCGACGCCATCAATATCCTGATCGCCGACGATCAGGCCCTGACCGACAACGCCGACAACCCCGGCAAGATCCGGGAGAACATCGTGAACGTGGCATTGGACTACCTTTCCGCCGGTCTGGACCCGGAGAAGACCACCATCTGCATCCAGTCCCACCTGCCGGCCCTCCACGCCCTCACCTTCTACTATATGAACCTGGTGACCACGGCCCGGCTGTCCCGGAACCCCACCGTGAAGGCGGAGATGCAGCTGAGGGGCTTTGCGGACGAGGGCTTGCCCGCCGGGTTCTTCGCCTACCCCGTGTCCCAGGCGGCGGACATCACGGCCTTCGACGCCACGGTTGTGCCCGTAGGCGAGGACCAGCTGCCCATGATCGAGCAGACCCGGGAGATCGTGGAGAAGTTCAACCGTACCTACGGGGAGACGCTGGTGATGCCCCGGGCCATGATCCCGGAGAACGAGAACCAGCGGCGGCTCCCCGGCGTGGACGGCAAGGCCAAGATGAGCAAGTCTCTGGGCAACTGCATCTACCTCTCCGACGACGCCAAGACCGTGAAGAAGCAGGTGAACGGCAAGATGTTCACGGACCCCCAGCACCTTCGGATCGAGGACCCGGGCCACATCGAGGGGAACGTGGTGTTCACGTATCTGGACGCCTTCTCCACCGACGCCCACTTTGCGGAATTTTTGCCCCAGTACGCCAATCTGGAGGAGATGAAAGCCCACTATCAGAAGGGCGGCCTCGGGGACGGCACCTGCAAGAAGTTCCTTATCCAGGTTTTGGAGGAGACCCTCTCCCCCATCCGTGCCAGCCGCGCCAAATGGGAGGCGGACCTCGATACGGTCTACGACATTCTGGCGGTGGGCACGGCCAAGGCCCGGGAGACCACCAACGCCACGCTGGCCCGGGTGGAGAAGGCCATGCGGATCGACTACTTCGCCGATCGCCGCATCATCAAGGAGTGGGAGAAGCAGCTCAAGGCGGCGAAGCTGTAAGCCGTTTCAGAATATAAGGCATATAAAAGGGGCCGTTAAGAAACTCTTATGAGTTTCTTAGCGGCCCCCTCGATATAAAGCCCTGTGGGCTTTTCGATATACCCTCTTCGAGGGTTCGATATAGCTTTGCTTCGATATGCTCTGCGGAGCACGAGGGCTTTATATCCTATCGAATCGGAGCGCAGCGACGATATATCGAATTTCCACGGCAGTGGAAATATATCGAGCTGCGCCGGCAGCATATCGACATAAGCGCCTTTTTCCCGCAGCAACCATAAAACAGGGCTTCTTTCGAAGATCACGTCAGAAAAAAGTCCTGTTTCGCTGACAATTATACGAATCGGCTTTTTTAACGGCCCCTATTTTTTGCTTCACTGTTCCTTTGCGAAGGCCGCTGCCTGCTGCCCTGCGATCCGGCCAAACACCACGAAGTCCGCCACGGCGTTGCCGCCCAGCCGATTCCCTCCGTGGACGCCGCCGGTCACCTCGCCTGCCGCGTAGAGGCCGGGGATCGGCGCGCCGGACGTATCCAGCACCTGGGTGTTCTCGTTGATCGTGACGCCGCCCATGGTGTGGTGGATGCCGGCCGTCACGTGGATGGCGAAATAGGGGGCCGTATCCAGGGGCTGCGCGAAGCTGGTGCGCCCAAACTCCGGATCCTCCTTGGCGGCCACGCAGGCGTTCCAGGCGGCCATGGTCTCGGCGAAGGCGTCGGCGGGGACGCCCATAGCCTGGGCCAGCGCCTCATAGGTCTCGCCCTGGACGGTCAGGCCCTTGTCGATATAACCCTGGATCACGTTGGAGGCCTCCGCCATCTTCCCGTCCACCACCAGCCAGCTGCTGGAGCCGGTCTGGGCGATCTCGGCGGCGGAGACCTTGTCCCGGGTGGAGACCTCGTCATAGAACCGCTTGCCCTCCTGGTTGATCAGGATGGCGCCGTCCCCCCGCAGGCCCTCGGTGATGAGGGCGCCGGTCTCGGCCTGGACGGTGGGATGGATCTGGATCTGATCCATATCCACGGTGTCCGCCCCCACGGCCACGGCCATCTCGATGCCCTGGCCCTGGATACCGGCGGCGTTGGTGGTCATAAAGCCCTTGAGCTCCGGACGATAGGACTCCACCAGCGGGAGATTGGCGCCGAAGCCGCCGGTGGCCAGCACCACGGCCTTGGCGTGGATGGTGATGGTATTGCCGGTGCTGCCCTCAGCGCGGATGCCCACCGCTTTTCCGCCGTCCATGAGGATCTCCACGGCCTTGGTCTCAAGAAGCAGCGTTACGCCCCGGGAAGTCAGGTTCTCCTCCAGGATCGGCACCAGGTAGGTGCCCACGGAGACGGTCTTCCCCGCCGCGTTGACCGGGCGGTGGATGCGCTTTACGGAGGCGCCGCCGAAGCTGGATACGCTGGGCAGATGGGCGCCGATGCTGTCGAGCCAGGCGATGGCGTCGTCGCTGTCCTCGGCGAGGCGCCGCACCAGCTCCGGATCATTCTTGGCCAGGCCCCCGATCATGGTGTCCAGCTCGAAGAGTTCCGCGGAGTCAAAGTAGCCCACGGGGTCCTTCTGCCAGGCTTCCCACTGCTCCGTGACCGTCTGTGCAAGGGCCATGATGGCCTCGTTGTCGGCATACTGCAGCGCGGCGGAGAGCTGTTTTTCTACGCCGGCTTCCTCCGCAAAGGCGTTCTCATCCTGATACTCGGTTTCGGCCGCGTTGAGACCTCCTGTGGAGCGGATGGAGTTGCCGCCCACCATGGGCATGCTCTCCACCACCACCACGCGGCTGCCGGCATCGGCGGCTTCGATGGCCGCCGTCATCCCCGCGCCGCCTGCGCCCACGATCACCACGTCGGTCTCCAGGGTCTGATCCTCCGCCTTTTGCACCGTGGTGACGTCCCGGTCAAACACCGCGGGGTCCAGCCCGCCGGACGCAAGGGCGTTGCGGACAGCGTCCTTGATGGCGTTGGAGGTCAGCGTGGCGCTGGTCACGGCGTCCACCTTCAGGCTTTGCGCCTCATAGATCTTCTGGGGAATGGCGGAAACGGCGATGGAGCCGATCCCTTCCGTCTCCTTCTGATCTATGACCCGGATGCGATAGATTCGGTCCGCCGTCGCCACCACTTCCACGGTCACGTCCCCGTTCATGCCCCGGGCGGCGCCGGTCAGCGTCATCGCTTCGGCAGGTATCTCCCCCGCCTTCGCACCTACGGCGGAAGCCTTTTTGACCAGCGTGGCCTCTCCCACGAAACACAGGGCGATGCCTATGACGCAGAGCAGAAAAACGATCAAACTATTGTTCCTGATTCGCTTCATATTCGGTATGCTCCTTTTATGCAGTAGTGAAAACAAGTTTCGCTGTCAATACATGTCGCGTTCCGGCAGAAGTTTGCCGCGGGCCGTCTTCATATCCTGGATGCCGAAGACGAGATACTCTTTTGAACCGGTCCGTATGGCCAGCGCCGGCAGCGGCGAGCGCCGCGTCAGCTTGATCTCCCGGATGGATGCGTCCTCCACCTCCGAAAGGGAGATCTCAAAGGGTTCGCTGCGGCAGCTGCCCGGATCGGTGGATACGCCGGTGATCCTGTCGCCGCTTATCTCCAGACAGGCATGCTCCCAAGTCTTCAGCAGCCGGACGAACCGCACAAGGCAGTAGCCCATGTAGGCGCCGCACCCCAAACAGGCCGCCGCCAGCAGATACTTGGGCGGGTCCGCGAAACAGTTGCGTGCCGCCAGGCCCAAAGCGACGCCGATGAAGGCGATGTACACGATGACGTTCATTTTGAGGGTCTCGCCCGTTCGTGTATCCTTTTCAAATCTCATGGCTGATACAAAAACAGGAGGGAGAAGCCTCCCTCCTGATGGGTACGGTTTTATTCGTCCTCTTCGTCCTCGATCTTGGCCGCCTCGATGATCTTCTTGGCCTTGTCGCCGGGCACGTCCTCATAGCGAACGAACTCGCTCTTGAAGGAACCGCGGGCCTGGGTCATGGCCAGCAGATCCGTGGCGTACTTGGTCATCTCGGCAAGAGGCGCTTCGGCCACCACCTCGGTGAGGCCGCCGTCCACCGGGTTCATGCCCAGCATCCGGCCCCGACGACGGTTCAGATCGCCGATGATGTCGCCCACGTTGTCATTGGGCACCAGGATGTCGTACCGATAGATGGGCTCGATGAGGGCGGGAGACGCCTTGGCGCAGGCCGCCTTGTAGGCCAGGCGGGCCGCGGACTTAAAGGCCACTTCCTTGGAATCCACGGGATGGTACTTGCCGAAGTACAGGGTTGCCTTGACGCCGATCATGGGATAGCCGGCCAGGACGCCGTGCAGCATGGCCTCCTTCAGGCCCTTGTCCACGGCGGGGATGAACTCGCGGGGCACCACGCCGCCTACGATGGCATCCACGAACTCGTAGTCCACGCCCTCGTCGGCGGGCTCGAAGCGGATGTTGACCACGCCGAACTGGCCGCTTCCGCCGGTCTGCTTCTTATGCTTGCCTTCGGCCTCCGCCATGGAGCGGATGGTCTCCCGGTAGGGGATGCGCTGCTCGTTGAGAGAGGCTTCCACGTTGAACTTGTTCTTCAGCTTGCTGCACACCACGTCGATATGCTTCTCGCCCAGGCCGCACAGGAGCACGTCGCCGGTCTCGATGTTCTTCTCGATGGTGATGGTGGGGTCCTCCTCACGGATGCGGTTGAGGCCCGCGATGACCTTGTCGTCCTCACCCTTGTTCTTGGCCGCGATAGCGAGCGCGATGCAGGCCTTGGGGAAGTCGATGGGGGCGACCTTCACGATGTCGCTCTGCTCTGAGAGGGTATCGTTGGTGGCGGTGAACTGGAGCTTGGGCAGGGCGCCGATGTCGCCGGCGTTGAGCTTATCCACGGCCACGGTCTTCTTGCCCCGGATGAGCACGGGGGCGGTGGGCTTCTCGGCCTTCTCACTGTTCACGTTGTAGGGGGCCACGTTGATGTCCAAAGTGCCGCGATGGACCTTCACGATGGAGTACTTGCCGAACTGGTCGTTGATGGTCTTGGCCACGGTGGCGACCATCTTGCCGTCCCGGGTGAGCTCGATGGCGTTGCCGGCGGCGTCGGTGGCGGCGGGGAGCTTGGCGTCCGCAGCGGAGGGCAGGTAGTGGACGATGTTGTCGAGCAGGGTGAACACGCCCGCGTTGTTGAGGGCGGAGGTGCAGACCACGGGGGTGACGGTGCCTTCCTTGACGCCCTTGCTGAGACCGAACAGGATGTCCTCCTTGGGGAGCTCCATCTCCTCGAAGTACTTCTCCATGAGCTCCTCGTCCGCCTCGGCAGCGGCCTCGGTGAGCTTCTCATAGAGGGTCTGGGCCTCGTCGCTGAGGCCGCCGGGGATGGCCACTTCCTTCAGGTTCTTGCCGTCGAACATGTAGGCGGTCATGTTGATGATGTCCACGAAGCCCTTGAAGGCGCCGCCCTGCATGATGGGCAGCTGGATGGGCACCACGTTGGGGCCGAACTTCTCGTTGACCGCGGCCATGACCTTCTCGAAGCTGGCGTTCTCACGGTCCATCTGGTTGATGACCATCATGCGGGGCTTAGCCTGGGCCGCACACATGGCCATGGCCTTCTCGGCGCCCACCACGGGGCCGGAGACCGCGCCAACCACGATGAGGGCGCTGTCGGCCAAAAACGCGGCGGAGGCCACGTCGCCGTAGAAATCGTAGCCGCCCGGGGCGTCGATAAAGTTGATCTTGGTGTTCTTCCACTCCACGGGCTCCACGGTCATGTTGATGGAGCAGCCGCGCTTGGCTTCTTCGGGATCGAAGTCGGAGACGGTGGTGCCGTTCTCCACCTTGCCGATACGATCGACGAGGCCCGTGTCGAACAAAATGGTTTCCACGAGAGTGGTCTTTCCTTCGCCGGCATGGCCGAAGACGCCTACGTTGCGAATGGATTCAGCGGTATAGTTCTTCATCCTGTTTCCCCCTATCGGTTTGTTTCTCTAATGTATATCCTCTGTGGAGAAGGCCTTCTCCACGCAAATACCCATTTTAGCTAAAGCGTATAATATCACAGATATGGTGCTTTTGTCAAATGCTAAACCCGCCAGCTTTGCAAATAATCCGCCTGGATCGGGGTCAATTCATCCATGGACACGCCCATGGCGGAAAGCTTGCGGCGGGCCACCTGCTCGTCGATCCCGCGGGGCACGGCGTAAAGCTTCTTTTCCAGCTCGTCCCGATGCCGGGCGATGTGCCGGGCGGACAGGGCCTGGATGGCGAAGCTCATGTCCATGATCTCCGCCGGGTGCCCGTCCCCGGAGGCCAGGTTCACCAGCCGCCCCTGGGCCAATACGTAGACCCAGCGGTCCTCGTCCAGCCGGAACCCTTCGATGTTGGGCTTCATGTCCCGGCGCTCCAGGGCGTGCTCCCGAAGCCATTTTACGTCCACCTCCACGTCGAAGTGGCCGGCGTTGCAGAGGATAGCCCCGTTCTTCATTTTGGCAAAGTGCTCGGCGGTGATCACGTCCCGATCCCCCGTGACGGTGACGAACAGGTCCCCCACCCGGGCGGCCCGGGCCATGGGCATGACGCTGAACCCGTCCATGATGGCTTCGATGGCCTTCACCGGGTCCACCTCGGTGACGATCACCCGGGCGCCCAGACCCTTTGCCCGCATGGCCACGCCTTTGCCGCACCAGCCGTAGCCCGCCACCACGCAGGTCTTCCCCGCCACGATCAGATTGGTGGTCCGATCTATCCCGTCGAACACGGACTGGCCCGTGCCGTAGCGATTGTCGAAGAGGTGCTTGCAGTCGGCGTCGTTCACGTCCATCATGGGGAAGGGCAGCACCCCGGCCTTCTCCATGGCCTTCAGGCGGATGACTCCGGTGGTGGTCTCCTCGCAGCCGCCCAGGATATGCTCCTTCAGTTCGGGATGCCGGTCCATGACGGCTGAGACCAGATCGCCCCCGTCGTCGATGAGGATGTGGGGCCGATGGGCCAGGACCCGGTCGATATTCGCCTGGTATTCCGGCCCCGTGCAGCCGTGGAGGGCGTACACGTGCATGGGAGCGCTTTCCCCGTTTCCGTGGACGAGGGCCGCCGCCACGTCGTCCTGGGTGGACAAAGGGTTGCTGCCGGTGACGATCATGTTGGCGCCGCCCGCCTGGAGCACCCGGCACAGATACGCGGTCTTGGCCTCCAGATGGACCGACAGGCCCACGGTGAGCCCTGCGAAGGGCTTCTCCTTCTCGAAGTCGGCCCGGATGCCGTTTAAGAGGGGCATGTTGCGCCGGACCCACTCGATCTTGTTCTCACCGGAGGGGTACAGGGAAATGTCTCGGATGACGCAGTCCATACAGGCTCCTTTCCTTACTGACAGAAATCCAGGATGATATAGGCGATCTTGTCGCTGTGATCAATATAGCTGCCGTGGTCCTCCCCCGGCAGGATCAGCAGCTTAGCCCCGGGAATGGTCTCGGCGATGAACCGGGTGTTCTTTTCCAGGATGATGTCCCGGCTCCCCGCCACCACCAGCGTCCGCTTCTCTATGGCCGCCAGGTCCTCGGCAGGGATGTGGGGCTCCATGAGCAGGATGGTGTTGTAGATGTTGGGGTCCTGCCGATGCTCCCGGCGGATCTGCATATAGGGCCGGCGCTTCAGGGCCCTCGGGCGGGTGTTGGCCCCGCAGACGATGAGATCCGTGATCCGATCCGTCCACCTGGCCGCCATCAGGGCCACGATGCCCCCGTCGGAATAGCCGCAGAGGACCGCGTCCCACAGGTCCAGCTCCTCCAGAAAGGCCAGCACGTCCGCCGCCATGTCCTCATAGTGGAGCTCGTCCACCATGTCGCTGTCCCCGTGGCCCCGGCTGTCGATGGCGAAGCAGGTGAAATGCTCCCCCAGTATCTCCATGGCCTCGTGGAAGATGGTATGATCCTCCCCGTTGCCGTGGAGCAGGATCAGGGGCCGCCCCTCCCCGTATTGCTCATACGAGAGCCGTATGCCGTTCACAAAAGCGTCCATGGGCTTACTCCTTAAAAAAGCCGCCCCCACAGGCGGCGTCGGCGCGATGCTTCATCGATCCAGCCCCTTGAGATATTCCACCGCCGCCTGCAGCTGGGTGTCGCTCTCATAGGGAATGGAGGGGATGTTGTAATAGGTCAGATCCTCCGGCAGCTCTACGACGTGATCCGGGGTGATGCCCGTGCCCTGGATGCACACGCCCGAGGGGGTGTAGTAGGCGTCGGTGGTGAACTTGATGGTGCCGTCCCGGCCGAAATTGATGTCGAAAAAGGTCTGCACGATGCCCTTGCCGAAGGTGACGGTGCCGAAGAGCTCCGCCGCGCCGTTGTCCTTCAAGGCGCCGGAGAGGAGCTCGCTGGCGGAGGCGGAATAGCCGTTCACCAGCATGGCGATGGGCATATCCACCCCGTCCGAATGGGTGCGATAGACGACCTCCTTGTTGACGCGGCTGCGCACGGTGGTGATCACGCAATTCTTGGGCAGGAAGATATCCGCAATGTCGCACACGTCCGAAAGGGACCCGCCCAGATCGTTCCGCACGTCCAGGACCAGCTCCTCCATGCCCTGCTCCCTCAGATCCGCCATGGCCTCCTTCACCTCCCGGACGCACTGGCCGTGGAAGGCGGAGATGTAGATGTAGCCGATCCCATCATCCAGCATCCTGTAGGTGACGTAGGGGGAATAGACCTGGCGCATGGAGACCGTGAAGGTCAGCTTCTGACCCTCCCGAAGCACCACCACGGTGTTTATATCCCCTTCCTCGTGGGTGATGTATTCCAAAAACTCGTTGAGGGTCTTCCCCGCCGCCGGCTCCCCGTTGGCCTCGATGAGCTGATCGCCCACCCGGATGCCCGCCTCCTGGGCCGGGGTGTTGTCGTAAACGTCGGTGATGATGAAGGTGCTCTCGCCCTGATCGGACACCAGCACGCCCATGCCGATAAAGTTGCCGGAGTTGCTGGAAAGGAGCTCGTCGTACTCAGCCTTGGTGTAATACTCGGCGTAATCGTCGCCCATATAGGCGGAAAGGCCCTTGAGGGCGCCGGTGACCATGCTCCTTTCGGTCTCGTCGTCGAAGAAATAGTAGTTCTTCTTCACCAGGTCGATGACCTCGGATACGCTCTGGAGCTCGGCGTACCGCCGCACGTAGTACAGCGACGTAAAGAGCACGGCAAAAACAGCCGCCAGCACAGCGCACAGCAGGCAAAGCCATGGGCTGACACGGCGGCTTCTCTTTATTTCCGCACAGGAGGGTTCAACGAAAAAGCGGTTTTCTTCCATGGACGGCAACGTCACGCCAGCACGTAGGGCCCCATGCACGCCGGCAGGTCCTCCCGGCCCTTGCTGACGGAGAGGATGACGTGGAGGGAGTGCTTTTGGGCCAGGGCCTCCAGCTGCTCAAAGAACCCCTTGAGCTGGCCCAGGTCCGCGTGGATCACGTTCTCGAACCGATCCACGAATACATATTCAAGATCGAAATCCGACGCGCACAGGCCGCACAGGAACCCCAGGAACATGTCGGGGTCGTTCACCGCGTAGTCCGTCACGTTGATGAAGCGGATGCTGTACCCCAGGTCGTACATGTAGCTGTTGTCGTCGTCGATGAACACCATGCTGCCCTTGGCTTTATCGGAAATATCATTGGCCAGAGAGATGATCCTCTTGGTCTTCCCTGTCCCCTTTTCTCCACAGATGATCTCGATCAATTCATATGCCTCCTTCGGTTGATAGTAGTATTGTACGCTGATTCGGCTTTTTTTGCAAGCGGGGAATACTTTTCTTCCCAAAATGATTCAGCGGGCCTTCTCCTTCTGTTCATGGTAGCTCTGCTCCGTGTTCACCGACCACAGGGCGCTCCTGTCAGCGCCGCCTTTCTCCAGAATATCCACGGCGGCAAAGGCCGTGGCCATGGAGTGATCCATGTTGTTGTAGCGGTGCTGGCCGTTGCGGCCGATGCAGTACAGGTTCTCGAAGCCGTCCAGGAAGCGGACGATCCGATCCATGTGGGCGTAGCCGTCGAAATAGGCGGGATAGGCCTTCTTCACCCGCTCGGCGTGGGCGTCCAGCACGTGGGCAGAGCGGGCGATGCCGATCTTCTCGATCTCCCGCTTGCCCAGCTCTATGAGCTCGGCGTCGCTCATCCGCCAAAGATCGTCTCCCTCGTCCGCAAAGTATTCAAGGCCCATCCACACGGTGTTCTCCGGGTCGCTGACCATGTAGGGGGACCAGTTGTTGAAGATCTGGACCCGGCCCAGCTTCACGTCCTTGTCCTGAACGTAGATCCAGCAGTCGGGCACCCGGCCGCAGATGGTGTTCCGCCTGGTGTCGTTTTGGATCAGAAGCTCCTTCACCAGCAATCCCACGGTGATAAAATCCCGGTAGGGCAAGGCGCGGGCGGCGTCCGTCACGTCCTGTGGGATCGTCGTCCCCTCCATGTCCTCCACCAGCTCCCGAACGGGCATGGAGGAGAACACCGCGTCGGCTTTAAGGCGCTTCTCCTCCCCCGCCTCCCGGCAGCGAAGGGCCAGGATGCGGCCCGGCTCCGTCTCCAGGGCGGTCACAGGGCAGTTCATCCGGATCGTGCCGCCCAGGGCCTTCACCTCCGCCGCCGCCAGCTCCCAGAGCTGTCCGGGACCCAGCTTCGGATAATAGAACCGCTCTATGAGGGAGGTCTCCACCTCCCCCCGGGTATGGAAGGCCTTTCGCAGGATGTCTTTGAGGATGGAGCGGATGGACAATCCCTTCACCCGCTGGGCGCCCCAATCGGCGGAGATCCTGGACGGGTGACGGCCCCACACCTTCTCGGTGTAGCTCTCGAAGAACATGGAATAGAGGACCCGCCCGAACCGGTTGATATAGAAATTCTCCAACGAGGTCTCGGGGAGCTTATGAACGCAGGACCAAAGGTAGCTCGCCCCCGCCCGGACCGTGGTGAAAAAGCCCATGTTGCGGATGGTGGACCACTTCATGGAGATGGGGTAATCGAAGAAATGGCGCTGAAAATAGATGCGGCTCACCCGATCCCTAAGGAGCATGACCCTGTCCGTTTTCTCCGGGTCCGGGCCGCCGGGAGCATAGTCCTTCTCGGCGTGCAGGCGCTTATCGTCCCAGGCGGGAGCGCCCTGCAGGGGCATGCGCTCAGCCCACCATCGATTCACCCGCTCGTCCTTGCTGAAGAAGCGGTGACCGCCGATGTCCATCCGGTTCCCCCCATGCCGAACGGTCTGGGAGATGCCGCCGATCCTGTCGGACGCCTCCAAAACGGTGACCCTGTGGCCCCTCTTCAACAGCTCTATGGCGGCGGTGAGGCCCGCCGGCCCCGCCCCGATGACCACGATGTTCTTTGCTTCCATATCCGTATCATACCCATAGAAAAAGAGATAGTCAATAGACCACCCCTTTCTTTACCGTTCGTTTGCTTTCTTGCCCGATTTTGGATAATTATCCCATTTGCAGGGCCGCCGGCCGGCTATTCAGCTTGGCGATGGAGCCAGGTCGCGCTTCAGGATATGACGCCATCCAATCGACGTACGTTCCCAAGTTCCAATCCCGCCGTTTCCATGCTGACCTCGCAGCGATAGCCCCGGCAGTTCTTCAAAAGCCAGCTGTAATAGGGCGCTTCGGGTTTAGCGAACCGGTGCATGATGGACATGATGGCCCCCCCGTGGATGACGAAATACAGGCTTTCCTCCCCGGCGTCCAGCGCCCGCTCCACCTCCTGCCGGAAGGCGGCGCACACCCGATGCTGAAAGATCAGCGTGGCATCCCCGTGGGGGCAGGGGCCCATGCATTGGGTCCGCTCCACCCAATAGCGGTAGTCGGGATCGTCCGCCATCTGGGCTGCGGATCGGCCCTCGAAGGCGCCGAAGGTCATCTCCCTGAGGCCAGGGCAGATGCGCTGCCTGGCGTTGGGAAAGAGGATGGCGGCGGTCATTTGGGTACGCATAAGCGGGGACACGACCACCTCCCGGACGGCTGGGTCGCTGCCGGCTTCTCGGGCCGTATTTATCCCCAGATCGCAGAGGGGCTCGTCGGTGCTGCCCACGTATTTTCCGGCGGCGTTCCCCGCCGTCTGACCGTGGCGAAAGAGGTAGACGATCATCTGTCCTGCTCCTTGATGACCACCGGGATGCCCGCCGTCATGCGGATCACCTTGTCCGCCCGGGCGGCCAGCTGCACGCACAGGCGGCCCGTAGCCTCCCTGGCCTGCCGCTGTTCATACCTAAGGGGGATCACGCCGGAGCCCACCTCACAGCAGGCCACGGCCTCCTTTTCCAGCAGGGCGGGAAGGAGCCTGGATGCGCTCTCCGGGTCCGCGGCCACCAGTTTTTCAAGGCCGCACAGGGCCTTTTTATCGTCCAGAACGCCGTCGGCTATATCCTCAGGTTTGTACCCGAGGGATTCAAGATAGGTCCGTTTTCCCGAGACCGCGCCGCCAAGTATGAGTATCATAAAACGCTCCAAATTCTAAATGTCAGCACGAGAAGTCCCAGCATCACCAGCTCCGCCACCTGAAGCTGGAACCCGGCGATGTCCCCGGACATGCCTTCGAATTGCTTCATGGCCATGCGGCGGACCAGGAACAGCGTTACGATCGCGCCCAGGGCCATGACGCTGCCTGTCAGCGGATCTATCGCTACCAGATACGCAGCGGACAGGATCACCCACAGGACGGCCATGATCCCGACTTTCTTGTCCGCCGCCTGGCGGAAGAAGTTCAGCGTCCCCTCCCCCGGCCGCACGGGCAGCAGGGTCCCGGACACGGCGGAGAGGCCTCGGCTCATGACGTGCATGGGGATCATGAATCTAAGGGCTACGGGGCCAATATCAAACCACAGGGCAAAGTAAGCCAGCAGATAACAGCCGAGGCCTATGGCGGCGAAAGCGCCAACGTGGGGGTCCTTCAAAATAGCCCGCTTTTTCTCCGGCGACGCGTGGCTCTTGAAGGCGTCCACCGTGTCCATGAAGCCGTCCAGATGGATGCCGCCGGTCAGCAGGATGGGGATCAGGGTGAAGCCTGCGGCTCTGAGACCTTGGCCAAGTTCCAGCAGATCCACCAGCACCGCCCACAGCCATTCCGCCGCGCCGATGACCAGGCCCACGAAGGGCAGGCACACCAGCATGTAGCGGATCTTCTCCTTCTCCCAGGGCACCTGCGGGGCGGGCAGGGCGGAGAACATGGAGAAGGCGGCGCAGAGGGAATAGAAAAAGTTCATGCCTGCTCTCCTTTCAAGCAGAGGGGGATACCTGCCACCAGCTCATAGACCCGGTCCGCCATGGCCGCCACCCGGGCGTTGATCTTCCCCAGGGCGCGGATATAGGCGCGGGTCTCGTCAGAGTATTCTTCGTTGTCGCTGCCCACGTCGTTGGTGATGACGATTAGGGTGTCCGTCTGCTGCCGTAGGTTCTCCACCCCCGATACCACCTTCTCCACCGGGTCCACGGGAGATCCGGGCTGTATATACATCTCGTTGGCGGTGAGGTTGCAGAGGCACTCCAGCAGGGCCGTGCCGCCCCTTTGGGGCAGTTCCAGGCTGTCCACGGCCGTATACCGCTCGATGGTGAAAAAGCCCTTGCCATCCCGCAGGGCCCGGTGGCGGGCTATCTTTTTCAGGCACTCCTCGTCAAAGGGCTGCATGGCGGCGATGTAGTAAAGGGGCTTCGGCCCCCCCGCCGCCAGTTTTTCCCCGTATGCGCTTTTACCGCAGGCGGAGCCGCCGGTGAGCAGGATCAGCATTTCGTCCCTCCCTGGGGCGTGTAAGCGTCGATGCCCACCTCATCGAAGGTGGTCCCATGGTATACGGCCAGCGCCATATCGAGCAGCGGCAGCAAGCATACGCCCCCCGTGCCCTCGCCCAGGCGCATATTGGCAAAGATGACCGGCTCCTTGCCGAGAGCCGCCAGCACCCTTTTGGCGGCAGGCTCCTCGGAGCAATGGCTGCTCAACATGGCGATCCGCGCCCCGGGACAGAGCCGCTCCGCCATCAGGGCTGCCACGGCGCTGATGAACCCGTCTATGACCACGGGCACGCCCCAGATGGCGCCGCCGATGAACAGGCCCGCCATGCCGCAGATATCCAATCCCCCCAGCTTGCTGAGCACGTCCAGGGGATCCTTGGGATCGGGCCGGTTCACGGTGATGGCCCGCTCGATGGCCCAGATCTTCCGCTGGAGCCCCGCGTCGCTGAGGCCTGCGCCCCGGCCCGTGACCGTTTCCGCCGGCAGATTCATGCAGGCCGCCACCAGCGCGCTGGAGGTGGTGGTGTTGCCGATGCCCATCTCTCCGGAGATCAGCAGATCGTACCCCCGTTCCTTCAGCTCCTTCACCAGCTCGACGCCCGCCGAAAGGGCTTGCAGGGCCTGCTCCCGGGTCATGGCGGGGCGGCGGGCCATGTCGTTGGTGCCGTCCATCACGTGGCGATCGAGAACGCCTTCCACCCTATGGACCATGCCCAGATCCACGGGGATCACGTCCGCTTGGGCCACCCCGGCCATCCGACAGACGGAGGAATGCATGCTGACCATCTCCCCCGCCATCCGGGCGGTCACCTCCTGACCGGTCTGGGTCACGCCCTCGGCTACCACGCCGTTGTCCGCGCAGCAGACCACCACCGCCCGCCTGGAGACGTCCACGCGGGGATCTCCTATGAGGGCGGCCACGTCCATGACCATCCGTTCGAGGGCCCCCAGGCTCCCCAGGGGCTTGGCGATGCTGTCCCACCGCTTTTTTGCCTCACTGCGGGCGACCTCGTCCGGCGTCCTCAGGCTGCTTTGCCATTGTACAAGCTGTTCTTCCATGACGATCCCTCCGATTCATATGGGATGGTACGATAGATCGGCTGCGACGATTCCCCGAGCCGCCATGCGGGGATCGGCGCCGAAGAAACAAAAAAACGCTCCCCGCAGTCGAGGAGCGATGCAGCCTTCGGACGATACATCTGACGGTTCGCTCGATCAAAGCCGCTGCCGATGCAGATCGGAACGCCCTGTTCAACCGATGCCATTATAGCCCCCCGGCCCCGCTTTCGTCAAGGTTTCCGAGTCCCATAAAAAACTGCCGCGGCGCGACAGTTTTTCTCGTCCTCTGTTTTACTGTTCGTTCAGCGTCCGGCGGTGTTCCTGCCCGAGACTGTAATAATGCATGGCCTGTTCCTTCCGCTGTTCGAGGGAGCTTTCCGGCAGGGTTTTCACCACCCTGGCGGGGCTTCCCAGCACCAGGGAAAAGGGCGGGATCACGGTGTTCTTGGTCACCAGCGCCCCCGCGCCCACCACGGCGCCCTTGCCGATAACGGCCCCGTCCATGACGATGGCGCCCATGCCGATGAGGGCGTAGTCCTCCACACGGCAGGCGTGGAGGATGACCCCGTGGCCCACGGTCACGTAGTCCCCCACCACCGTGGGAAGGCCCCCCGCAAGGCCGCTGCCCCGGCCGGAATCCTCATGGATCAGCGTCCCGTCCTGAATGCTGGAGTACCGGCCGATGATGACGTGGTGGACGTCGCCCCGGATCACCGCGTTGTACCACACGGAGGAGCCTTCGCCGATCGTCACCCGGCCCACGACCATGGCCCCGGGGCAGAGCAGCACGTCAGGTTCGATCTGGGGCGTCACGCCCTGATAGGGATAGATCGGCATGAGGTCGCTCCTTTTTGACGCTTACTTGAAGATGTTGCGGATGCTGCCCTTCTTTTTGGAGGGCGTGGAGGCTTCGCCGCTGAGGGCCGCGTACTGCTGCAGCAAGGCGCGCTGCTCGTCGGAGAGCCGCCGGGGGATATCCGACTCCACCGTCACCAGCAGGTCGCCCTTGCCCTGGCTGCTGGCGTTGGGGATGGGCACGCCCTGCTCCTTCAGGCGGAAGGTGGTGCCGTTCTGGGTGCCGGAGGGGATGGTGTAGCGGACCTTCTCCTTCAGGGTGGGTACGGTGATCTCGCCGCCCAGTGCCATGGTGGTGAAGGGCACCTTCAGATTCAGAAGGAGGTTGCACCCGTCCCGGGTGAAGAGCTTATGGGGCTTCACGGTGACGGTCACGTACAGGTTCCCTCTGGGGCCGCCCTTGTAGCCCGCTTCGCCCTCGCCCCGCATGTTGATGGTCTGGCCGTCGTTGATGCCGGCGGGGACCTTCAGCTGGATGCGGGTGTTCTTGCGGACCCGGCCCTTGCCCCGACAATCGGGACAGGGCTCCTTGATGTATTTGCCCGTGCC
>LXOW01321381.1_pt1 | contig 16916 bp, 15 predicted proteins | sample 1368591 | NCBI WGS metagenome assembly LXOW01 (sample SAMN04884650, study PRJNA319009) | bovine gut metagenome | isolation source: Cow rumen | host: Bos taurus | place: Italy: Legnaro (PD) | collected 2014-07-09 | reverse complement strand
TCGGCGGTCGTCGGGCGGCTCGCCGGCGGGAAAAAGGGATGGCGCTCCCCTCAGCAGCCGAACAGCTCCGCCGTTTTGAGCATCCGGTCCGCCACCGGGACACCGAAGGGGCACCGCTCCTCGCAGCCCCGGCAGCCGAGGCACGCGGAGGCCGTGACAGGCAGGGCCCTGTAATGCTCCAGGACGCTTTCCGGAACGGCGGGCTGGGCAGCGGCCAGATCATAGAACTTGTTCACCATGGCGATGTCGATGTCCACGGGGCAGGGCTTGCAGTGGCCGCAGTAGGTGCACTGGCCGGAATAGGCGTGGAGCGGCGCCGAGGCGATGACCGAGGCGTAGTCCTTCTCCTCGTCCCCGGCGGTCTCGTAGGCCACGGCAGCGTCCACCTGCTCCTTCGTGTCGTAACCACACAAAACGGAGGCCACCCCCGGCCGCGTCAGGGCGTAGTGGATCAGCTGGACCGGCGTAAAGGCCACCTTGAAGGGAGACTGCTCCGCAGTGAACAGCCTGCCGCCGAAGAAGCCCTTCATAACGGTCAGGCCCACGCCCTTCTCCTCGCACAGGCGATAGAAACCGGCGCGCTCCGGGTCGATGCCGGCTAGATCGTCGTCGTCATACCCCTGAAACATGGAATCCAGGTCCTCGGTGGCGGGCCGCATGTCGAAGGCGGGGTTGATGCTGAACAGGATCGCCTCCACGAACCCGGTCTCCACCGCCAGCCTGCCAATGACTGGATTGTGGGTGGAGAGGCCGATGTGCCGGATCACGCCCTTATGGTGCAGTCCGTGGACGTAGTCCATAAAGGGGCTGTCCATGACCCGCTCCCACTCCTCCCGGGAATCGATGTAGTGGATCATGCCCAGGTCGATGTAATCCGTGTTCAATCGCCGGAGCAGGTCCTCGAAGGCGGGCTTCACCAACTGCATATCCCGGGTCCGAACGTACTGGCCGTCCTGCCAGGTGGAGCCGATGTGGCCCTGCACATACCAGGAATCCCGGCAGCCCTCCATGGCCTTGCCGATGATGTCCCTGGATTTTGGGTCCGGCATCCAGCAGTCCACGATGTTGATCCCCTGCCCATGGGCGTACTTCAGCAGTTCCACGGACTCCGCCGCCTCGTGCCGTTCCAGCCATTCGCCGCCGAAGCCGATCTCGCTGACGCTCAGCCCAGTCCTCCCCAATATTCTGTGCCGCATGTTGACCTCCCGAGAGAATTCTTTCGGCATCGATTGTATCAGCATTCCGGGCAAAAGAAAAGACCCGTCTTCCGGCGGGCCTTTGTGTGCGAAGGGTTTACAGCATAGCCTGGACCTCGGAGAGGGTGGGCATGGAGCGCAGGGCGCCCTTGCGGGTGGTGACGATGGCCGCGGCGGCGTTGGCGAAGCGGAGCATGGCGGCGAGGCTCTCCTTGGACCGGTCGTCGAGGCCGTTTTGGAGCACGTCGTGGAGCATGCAGGCGCAGAAGGTGTCCCCGGCGCCGGTGGTCTCGATGGTATGGACCCGGAAGCCCGGCACGAACACGTGGCGGTCGCCATAGAAGCAGTGGCTGCCGTCGGGACCGGCGGTGATGCATATCATGCGGATGTTGGGGAAGCGCACCTTCAGGATGGCGGCACCCTTACTAAAGTCCGTCTCGCCGGTGATGAACAGCACCTCGTTGTCGGAGATCTTCAGGATGTCGCACTGCCCAAGGCCCCACTCGATCTGGGTCTTAGCTTCCGACAGGCTGTCCCACAGGGGCTCCCGAAGGTTGGGGTCGAAGGACAGAAGGGCGCCGGCGGCCCGGGCGATCTCTACGGCGGCCCGGGTGGCGCTGCGGCTGGGCTCGTCGGTCAGGGACAGGGAGCCGAAGTGGAAGATGCGGCAGCCCCGCAGGATGTTCTGGTCCAGCTCCTCGGGCCGGAGCATGATGTCCGCCCCGGGCTTGCGGTAGAAGCTGAAGGTGCGGTCGCCGCCGGGCAGGGTGTGGACGAAGGCCAGGGTGGTGTGGACGCTTCGATCCCGCAGCAGGCCCCGGGTCTCCACCCCGCACTGGGCCACGGCGCTGGAGAGCAGGTCCCCGAAGGTATCCTGGCCCACCTTGCCCAAAAAGGCGGTCTGATGGCCCAGGTTCTGGAGCATGCTGAGCACGTTGCAGGGAGCGCCGCCGGGGTTCACCTCCAGCAGGGGGTTCCCCTGGGGACTGAGGCCGCTGTGGGTAAAGTCGATGAGCAGTTCGCCCAGGGCTGTTACGTCATAGGGTTTCATGGCTGTCCTCCGATCCGTTTCGTCCCTTTCAGGGTACCATTTTCCGAGGCGGCGGTCAAGCGGAAAAACGGGCCGAGCCTACCCCTTCCGTCCCTTCGGGGCACCTCCCCCATTCCACATTGTGGAACAGGGGAGGCTCCGGCTGCTGCTGCATGCTCGATCGTTGTAGGGGACGGGCTTGCCCGTCCCGCAAAAAAGACCCGCCGAAACGACGGGTCTTTTGGGCACAAGGGATATTAGAGGGGCATGTTACCGCGGACGCGGCCTTCCCGCTTCTTGTTCTCGAAGAGCTCCAGGGCGTCGAGAACGTACTCGCGGGTCTCGGCGGGCTCGATGACGCAGTCCACATAGCCGTGGGAGGCGGCCACGTAGGGGGTGGCGAACTGAGCGGTGTACTCCGCGATCTTCTTCTGGCGGACTTCCTCAGCGGCGGCCTTGGCGGCGGCCTCGTCGGAACCGGCGGCCACGGCGTTGTCCTTGGCGGCCTTGATGTCCTTGGCGAAGATGATGTTGGCGGCGCCCTCCGCGCCCATGACGGCGATCTCAGAGGTGGGCCAGGCCAGGACCATGTCGGCGCCCAGATCCTTGGAGCACATGGCGAGATAGCTGCCGCCGTAGGCCTTGCGCATGATCACGGTGATCTTGGGGCTCTCGGCTACGGAGTAGACGTAGAGGAGCTTGGCGCCGTGACGGATGATGCCGCCGTACTCCTGGTTGGTGCCGGGGAGGAACCCGGGCACGTCGACCAGGTTGATGAGGGGCAGACCAAAGGCGTCGCACATCTGGATGAACCGGGAGGCCTTGTCGGAGGCGTTGATGTCCAGGCACCCGCCCATAATCATGGGCTGGTTGCAGATGAAGCCAACGCTGCGGCCGCCGATCCGGCCGAAGCCGGTGACGATGTTGGTGGCGTAGTTGGGCTGCAGCTCGAAGAAGCTGTCCTCGTCGGCGATCTCGCCGATGACGGTCCTGACGTCGTAGGCCCGGCGGGAGCTGTCGGGCACGATGTCGTTGAGGACAGGACGGTACTCGTCGCCCCGCTCGTACTCATAGACGGGGGCTTTGTCCCGGGCGCTGCTGGGGAGGTAGGAGAGGATCATCCGGATGAACCAGATGGCCTCCTCCTCGTCGGCGGCCATCAGGTGCGCAACGCCGGACACGGAAGTCTGGGTGTTGGCGCCGCCCAGCTCCTCCTCGGACACCTTCTCGCCGGTGGTGGCTTCGATGACCCGGGGGCCGGTGATGAACATCTGGCTCTTCTGATCCACCATGATGATGAGGTCGGTCAGGGCGGGGCTATAGACCGCGCCGCCGGCGCAGGGCCCCATGATCACGGAGATCTGGGGAATGAGGCCCGAGGCCAGGGAGTTGCGGCGGAAGATCTGGCCGTAGCCGGAGAGGGCGTCCACCGCCTCCTGGATGCGGGCGCCGCCGGAGTCGTTGAGGCCCACGCAGGGGCAGCCGGCTTCGAGGGCCATATCCATGACCTTGCAGATCTTGGCCGCGTGCATTTCGCCGAGAGCGCCGCCCACGCTGGTGAAGTCCTGGGCGTAGGCGAAGACCTTCCGGCCGTCCACGAGACCGTAACCCGTGACCACGCCGTCCGCGGCCACGACCTTTTTATCCATGCCGAAGTTGTTGCAGCGATGGTTGACGAACCGGTCCACCTCCTTGAAGGTGCCCTCGTCGAAGAGCATGTCGAGGCGCTCCCTTGCGGTGAACTTGCCCCGGCCGTGCTGCTTGTCTACGGCCTTCTCCCCGCCCATGGCGAGGATCTTCTCACAGCGTGCCTGAAAATCGTAGATCTTTTCTTGGGTCGTCATGCTGATACCTCGTTACATCCGCTGGGTGAGCTCCAGGAGCACGCCGCCGGTGGCCTTGGGGTGCACGAAGGCGATGCGGGCGTTGCCGGCGCCGTAGCGGGGGACCTGGTCGATGAGGCGGACGCCCTGGGCCTTCAGCTCCTCCAGGGCCTTGTCGATGTCGTCCACCCGGATGGCGATGTGCTGGATGCCGGGGCCGTTCTTCTCGATGAAGCGGGCGATGGGGCCGTCGGGCTCGGTGCTCTCGAGGAGCTCCACCTCGCTGTCGCCGCAGGGCAGGAAGGCCACCTTCACCTTCTGCTCCGCCACCACCTCGTAACCCGTGGCCTTGAAGCCCAGGCTCTCGTAAAACTTCACGGACTCGTCCAGATTCTTCACGGCGATGCCCACATGATCAACGCGTTTGAGTTCCATAGTCTGTCCTCCTGTTATGATTCAAATGTAAAAAGTCGGAAGGCGCACGAAAGGAACGTGCGCCTTCATGGTCAATATGCGCCGGTGAGCCCGCAGCGCCGCCGCAGGAACTCCGCCATATCGGTGACGGACGCCCCCGCGGGGAACACGGCCTCGAGACCCGCCTTGGCGAGGGCGGGGATATCCTCCTCCCGGATGCTGCCGCCGCCGAAAAGGACCACGTCCATGGCCCCCTGGCTGTGGAGGAGGGATCGGACCTGTTTGGCGAGATCCGCCTGGCTGTCGTCCAGCAGGCTCAGACCCACCGCGTCCACCTGATGGACCACGGCGGTGTCCACGATCTGGCTGGGGGTCTGGCGAAGGCCGGTGAAGACCACCTCGAAGCCCTGCTCCACAAGGCCCTGGGCGATCTGCTTGGCCCGCCGGTCATGGCCGCCCAGGCCGGGCTTGGCGATGAGCACACGCGTTTTCAGTTTTCGTTCCATGGCGTGTACCTCCTAATACCCGGCTTGAGGGGGCGGTGTGTGTGTCTTACAGCAGGCTGGCGCCCACTTCGAGAGCCTTGAAGTTGGCGGCTTCGGTGCCCTTGGGGATGCGGGCGGCCACGGCCTCCTTCAGCACCTCGGGGGGAACCAGATCGAGGAGCTTGTTGATGACGGACACGGCCACGATGTTGGCGGTCTGGGGCTTGCCCACCTGGTCGATGGCGGCCTGAAGGATGGGGGCCTGGTAGACCTTTCTGCCCTCCAGCCACGCGGGGATATCCAGGGAGCTGTCCACCAGGATCACGCAGTCCTCGGGCAGGTTCTTGCCGTACTTCTCCAGGGACTGTTCGGTGAGGGCCATGAGGAAGCTGGGAACGCGGACCTTGGGGAAGCCAAGATCGCCGTTGCTGATGACGGCCTGGGCCGCGCAGGCGCCGCCGCGGGCCTCGGGGCCGTAGCTCTGGCTCTGAGCCGCGTTCTTGCCGGCGAGGATCGCCGCCTCGGCGAGAATGACGGAAGCAAGGATGACGCCCTGGCCGCCGCTGCCGACGAGCCGCAGTTCTTCTCTGTTACGCATACGTTTATCTCTCCTTTACTTCTTCAGTCTTTCGATGAGCTTGGTGTACTCCGCGGTGTACTCGGGCACGTCCTGCTCGTTGCGGAAGCAGCCGATGACGGCCTTGCCGACCAGGTCCTCGGGCTTCATGGTGTCGGCCTTGGCCTTCAGGATCACGTTCTCCTTCTGCCAGGTCATCATCTTCACGGCGTCGCCCTTCTTGTTCTTGCGGCCGTAGTAGGTGGGGCAGACAGCCATGCAGTCGATGAGGGCGAAGCCGTTGTGGGCGATGCCGTCCTGGATCAGCTTGGTGGTCTGGGGCACGTGATAGGCGGAGCCGCGGGCGGCGTAGGTAGCGCCGGCGCCCATAGCGAGGGTGGGCAGGTCGAAGGTGCGGTCGATGCTGCCGTAGGGGGCCGTGGTGGCCAGAGAGCCAGTGGGCGTGGTGGGCGAGAACTGACCGCCGGTCATGCCGTAGATGTTGTTGTTGAACACGACCACGGTGAGGTCGATGTTCCGGCGGGCGGCGTGGATCAGGTGGTTGCCGCCGATGGCGGAGCTGTCGCCGTCGCCGGTGATGACGATGACGGTGAGCTCGGGCTTGGCCATCTTGATGCCCGTGGCGAAGGCGATGGCCCGGCCATGGGTGGTGTGGAGGGTGTTGTAGTTCATGTAGCCGGCGGCCCGGGAGGAGCAGCCGATACCGGAGACGATGACCACCTTGTCGCGGTCAAGGCCCAGATTGGTGATGGCCTGGGCCACGTCCCGCATGAGGATGCCGTTGCCGCAGCCGGGGCACCAGATGTGGGGCAGGTTCCGAAGCCGCATGGTGTTGTTGATCAATTCGCTTGCCATAGCTTATGCCTCCTCCTGCAGTTTCGCGAGCACTTCGCCGGGATCCACCACGGTGCCGTTGAACCGGCCCAGGAAGTCCACGGGCACGTTGCCGGCATGGGCCTTCACTTCGATGACCATCTGACCGGCGTTGTTTTCCACCACCAGGAAGCGCTTGGCCTTCTTGGCCAGCTCTTCGATGGCCTTCTCGGGGAAGGGCCACACGGTGATGGGACGGAACAGACCCGCCTTGATGCCCTGCTTGCGGGCTTCCAAGACGCCTTCCTCCGCGGAACGGGCGGCGCCGCCGAAGCTGACCACCACGATCTCGGCGTCGTCCAGGTACTTCTCTTCCCACTTCTCGATGTCGTCCCGGTTCTTCTCCACCTTGTCGAGGAGCCGGTTCATGAACTTCTCGTAGCTCTGGTTGGTGCCGCGGGGGAAGCCGGACTCGTCGTGGAACAGGCCGGACACGTTGTAGTGCATGCCCTCGCCGAAGGGCGCCATCTCGGGAGCGTACTTGCCCTCGGGGATGGAGTAGGCCTGCTCGTCGGTCAGGTCCTTGTTGACGATGCGGTCGAAGACCTCCACGTTCTCGGGGATCTCGATGCCCTCGCGGAGGTGGCCCACCATCTCGTCCATGAGGAAGATGACGGGGGTGCGGTACTTCTCGGCCAGATTGAAGCAGCGGACCGCCTCAAGATAGGTCTCCTTCACCGTGGCGGGGGAGATGACGATGGCGGGATGGTCGCCGTGAGTGCCCCAGCGGGCCTGCATGAGGTCGCCCTGGGCGGGGCTGGTGGGAAGGCCGGTGGAGGGGCCCACGCGCTGCACGTCCACCACCACGCAGGGGATCTCCGCCTCGGCGGCGTAGCCGATGTGCTCCTGCTTCAGGGAGAAGCCCGGGCCGGAGGTGGCGGTCATGGCCTTGACGCCGGCCACGGAAGCGCCGATGGCGGCGGCGGCGCCGGAGATCTCGTCCTCCATCTGGAGGAAGCGGCCGCCCACCTTGGGCAGCTCCTGAGCGGAGATCTCAGCGATCTCGGTGGAGGGCGTGATGGGGTATCCGGCGAAGAACCGCATACCGGCGGCGATGGCGCCCATGACGCAGGCTTCGTTGCCCTGCATTAAAACTTTCTTACCCATTAGTTTGCACCCTCCTCAACTTTTTCCAGATAAATGGCGTAGTCGGGACACCTCTGTTCGCACTGCCCGCACTTGATGCAAGCGTCGGGATTGGCCTTGGTGACCTTCCCCTTCTTCAGCACGAGCACCTGCTTGGGGCAGAAGGCCACGCAGATACCGCAGCCCTTGCACCACTTTTCGTTGATGATCAGCCGTTTGTTAACCATGAGTTTCCCCTTTCCATGATAAATAACGGAAGTATAAAAACATCCTGCCCCTATGATACCATGGCAGGATGGGATGGAAAAGCAGTTTTATGGGCAGGTGAGTCACAACCTTTTGGTTGTTAAAAACGGAAGAATTGAAACCGAATTGCAAGGCATCCTGCAACGTGTGCCAAATCCTGCAGGATTTCCTGCGGGAATACCCCTCATCCACCGCAAGCGGTCCCACACCTGCTGCAAGACCCCTCATGCGCTGAGGTGCCCCTCATCCACCGCTTGACCCCTCGTGCGCTGAGGTGCCCCTCATCCACCGCAAGCGGTCCCACACCTGCTGCAAGACCCCTCATCCACCGCAGGCGGTCCCCCTTCCCCCAAGGGGGAAGGCAAAGCGGTATACTTATTTGGAAAAGGGGAGGCCGGGGAGGTGTTGGAGGATATCTATGCACACCTGATCGAAATTCTGTCTCACTTCCTCGTTGGAATACCGCAGGACGATCATCCCGTGCTCCCGAAACCAGCGATCCCGTTCTTCGTCTCGCCGGTGCGCCTGCTCGTCCAGATGCTGACCGCCGTCCACCTCGATCACCAGCGTCGCGGAGGCGATATAGAAATCCGCGATATACCTGCCGAACACCTTTTGCCGGTTGACGGTACAGGGCAGCTTTTTGAGAAAATCGTACCACAGCCGCTTTTCTTCCGGCGTCATCTGCTTCCGAAGACGCTGGGCAAAGGGCGTGAGCTTTTTGTTCTTGACTGTATTCATACTATTGCCTTCCCCCTTGGGGGAAGGGGGACCGCTTGCGGTGGATGAGGGGCAATGAGGGGCTATTCCTCCTGCAGTATTTCCTGGGCCTCCTCAATAAAGTCCCGGGCGGCGTTGGAGAGGTACTTCTCCGGATGGTAGGCCACCACGATGGTCTGGGCCAGATCCGCGTCCAGGGGGAAGGTGTCCACGGTGTCCCGGGCGGCCTCGGCGGAGGGGAGCAGGGAGCGGCTGGAGAGGAACAGCTCCGGGTAGATGGTGAGGCCCATGCCCTCCATGGCCAGGGCGAAGGCGGTCTGTATGTTCCGGGTCTCCAGCAGGACCCGGGGGGTGATGTCGTAGCGGGAGAAGAGCCGGTTGGCCATGCGCCGGACCCGGTCGTCCCGGTCGAGAAGGATGAAGGGCATGTCCCGGAAGGCGCGGATGTCCACGCCGTCGGCGAACGCCCGGCGCATCTGGTCGGCCTCCTCCCCGAAGAGCTCCTCCATGCACCGCTTGGGCACCACCAGGAACAGCCGTTCCCGGCCCAGCTCGGCGGCCTCGAAGGCGTCCAGGTCCCGGGGCACGTAGCCGATGAACAGGTCGATGCGGCCCTTGGCCAGGTTGTCCTGCAATTCCGCGGAGGAGCCCTCCAAGATGGTGACGGTGATGCCCGGGTGCTTCTGATGGAAGGGGGGCAGGAGCCGGGGCAGCAGCGCCTGGCCCCGGGTGTAGCTGACCCCGATGCGCAGCTCCCCGGTGTTGTTGTTGGTAAGGTCGTCCAATTCAAGGTGGAGCTGCCGCTCGATGTTGCCGATCTGCTCCGCGGCGGCCTTCAAGCGCTTGCCCGCGGGGGACAGGGTGAACCGGGGGTTCCGCTCGAAGAGCTTCACGCCCAGCTCCCCCTCCAGCTTGCCGATCTGCCGGGACAGGGCCTGCTCGGAGATGTGGAGGCGCTTGGCGGCCCGGGTCACGTTCATCTCCTCGGCCACCGTCAGAAAGTATTGCAGATTCTGAAAATTCATGCCCTCGCCCCTTCATGCCTTATTATATAGGTAGATTATACGTGCATTTCAGGCGAGTGTAAAGCCCCTTTGCCCGCAGGGAGGGGTCATTCCGCCCCGTCCGGGGCGATCACCGTGCCCACGAACAGCAGCGTGCCGTCCCAGCTCTCCACGGCGTAGAGGAAGGGCCGGGTGAGAAAGAACTCCGCCTCCGGCAGCTGCTGAGGCAGCATGCCCCGGGTGTTGATCTCCACCATGGTGTAGGCCGCGGCCTCTACGCCCCCCTCGTCCACGGCCATGTAGGATTCCTGGAGCGCCCGGGAGATGCGGGCGTGAAAATCGCCCATGCCGGAGAAGTCCGCGTCCCAGCTGAAGGCGATCCCTCCGCCCAGGGCCGTGAGGGCGGCCTCCAAATCGTACCGGTCCTGAAAGCTGAACTTGGGGAGCTTTACCCGCACGTGGGCCAGCATGCCCTCGCCTCCGTGGAGCAGGGCGTCCAGGCCCTCCGCCGTGCCCAGCAGGTCCGAAAGCGCCACGCCCTCGTCGGGCAGCACGAAGGTCATCTGCCCCACCTTCTTCAGGGGGAGGGAATAGCGGGTGAACCCGTCGCCCCGGGCGATCACGGCCTCCCGGTCCGTGCGCTGCATGTAGCTCACCGTCGTCTCCCCCTGGGGGCCGAAGAAGGTCCCCGGCGCCGTCAGATACGCTTCGAACCCTTTTTCCCAGGCGTCCTTCAGATAGACGGTGTTCACCAGCACCGCCGCCGTTTCGGGGCTGAACTTCATGGCGTCCGGGGAGATATCTATTTTGCCCCGGGTCTTTTCCCGGATCCAGGCCGCGACGATGGCCCCGGCCGCCGGGTCGGCAAAGTCCGCGGTCCCGGCCTCGGCCCGGTAGATCTCCGAAAGGGCCTGCAGATACTCCTCCCGGAAGGTGAGCCGGCCCCTCTTGTCGTCCACCCAGAAGGCGTCGGCAAAGGCCAGGACGCTTTCCTCGTCCTCCCGGGAGAGGGCCTCCAGCATCTCGTTGCAGCGGGCGCGCAGGTCCTCTATGCTCTTAGCGCCCAGCACCTGCAGCAGGGCCCGTTGTGTCTCCCCCCGGGCCCCCTCCGCCGCCATAGCCAGGGCGAAATACACGCTGACGGGGGAAAGGCTGCTGTTTTTGCTGCCGTCCACGAGCCGGGCGGCCAGGGCCAGGCTGAAATCCTGACAGCTTTCGATCCTCTCGGCGGGGGCCTCCGGCTTCTGAGACGCCCCGGGCTCCGGGGCGGCGCTGAGGGCCCGGGCGGGGGCGCAGCCTAGCAGCAGCAGGGCGACGATGAGCAGACAGAGGGCTTTTTTCATGGGGCGAACTTCCTTTCCTTCTTTGCCCATAACACCGGGCAGAAGGCCCTTCGGTTGCAGAGAAAAACAGTTGACTTTTCACCCGGTATACAGTAGCATAGTAAGGACAAGTGAACACCGTTTTCACTGCAAGGAATTCCGGTGAGAATCCGGAGCAGTCCCGCTGCTGTCAATGGCTGCGAGGGCGCAAGGGCCACTGCGCATATCGTGGGAAGGCGCGTCCGAGGGAAAAGCCATGAGCCAGAATACTTGCCGTAAAACGACGGCGGTCCGCCCCGAGGAGGGATGGCGATCGTCAAAAGCGAAGGACCCGGGGGCCAACGGCGAAAAGAGACCCCCTGTTGAGTCCTTTTGGGCGTTTCTCACGGAGCGCCTCCGTTGCGGCAGTATCGGCGGGAAAGCGCGGCAGCACCCCCCGGCGATAGTGATATATAATTGTAGAAAGGATGTTGTGATGGATACAAGATCTAACACCGAACCGTTGGCTCCGGTGACCTTCGACGAGTTTGCCCCCACCTCCTACGAGACGTGGAAGGCGGCGGCCGTCGAAAGCCTGAAGGGCGGCATCTTCGAGAAGAAGCTGTTCACTAAGACGCCGGAGGGCATCACGCTTTCTCCCATCTACACCGAGGCGGAGGCCGCCCCCTATAAGGAGAGGCTGGGCTTCCCCGGCGCCAGCGACTTCCTCAGGGGCACCAAGACGGCGGGCTACGCCGAGGAGCCCTGGAAGATCGCCCAGCAGGTGGAGGCCGGCGACCCCGCCGAGGCCAACAGGGTCCTGCTGGAGGAGCTCAACAAGGGCGCCAGCGCCGTGAACTTCGACGCCGAAGCCGTTCAGCTCAACACCCTTGGAGACGTGGAGACCCTTTTGAACGAGGTCCAGCTCCGCTACGCGCCCCTGTCCGTCTACGCCGGCGCCACCGCGCTGCCGCTCCTTTCCGCCATCGCAAAGCGTCAGCAGAAGGCGGGGGACGACGCGCCCCTCACCGGCTGCGTGGGCGCGGACCCCATGGGCGAAGCCGTGAAGAACGGCGGCTTCGACAGCAGCTTTGACAGCTACGTGGATCAGATGGCCCTCACCCTCCGGTACGCGCTGGACAACGCCCCCGAGCTCAAGGTCATCTACGTCCAGAGCTCCGTCTATCACAACGGCGGCGCCAACGCCATCCAGGAGGCCGCCGCGGCCCTTTCCACCGCCCTTTGCTACATCGACGCTTTGACGGAAAAGGGCTTCACCGTGGACGAGGTGGCCGAGCACATCCGCTTCAACTTCTGCCTTGGCCCCAACTTCTTCATGGAGATCGCCAAGCTCCGGGCCGTCCGGGTGGTGTGGGCCCAGCTCATGCAGGCCTACGGCGCCGGCGAAAAGGCCCAGAGGATCGACGCCTTCGCCGAGACCTCCGAATTCACCACCACCCTGTACGATCCCTACGTGAACGTGCTTCGGGCCACCACCCAGGCCTTCTCCGGCGTGGTGGGCGGCGTCAGCGGCATGAAGATCCTGCCCTTTGACGCGGCGGTCCGCGACAGCGACGCCTTCTCCCGCCGCATCGCCCGGAACATCCAGGTGATGATGCAGGAGGAGTTCAACCTCCTTTCCCCCGTGGACCCGGCGGGCGGCTCCTGGTACGTGGAGACCCTGACGGGCCAGCTGGGCGAGGCCATCTGGAACCAGATCCAGAAGATCCAGGCCCAGGGCGGCATGCTGGCGGCTCTGAAGGCCGGCACGATCCAGTCTGAGATCGCCGCCACGCTTTCCGACCGGTTCAAGCGGCTGGCCACCCGGCAGGATCGGGCCGTGGGCAGCAACATGTACCCCAACATGTCCGAGAAGCCCCTGGAGGGGAAGAAGACCCCCAAGGCCCAGAAGAGCGCGGGCAAGGCCCTGGAGAACGTCAAGTGCGCCATGTGCGCCGGCAAGGCCCTGGAGGAGGGCGCGACGCTCAGTGACATCGCCGCTTCCTTCAACGACGGCAAGGCCGAGGCCATCCCCGCCATCAAGGCCCACCGCTGGACCGAGCAGTACGAGGCCCTTCGCAAGGCCACCGAGGACTATATCGAAAAGACCGGCGACAACGTGAAGGTGTTCCTGTGCAACATGGGGCCCATCCCCCAGCACAAGGCCCGGGCGGACTTCTCCGCTTCCTTCATGGAGGTGGCCCACTTCGACGTGCTTCGGAACAACGGCTTTGCCACCGTGGACGAGGCGGTGGACGCGGCGGCCGCTTCCGGCGCGGACGTGGCCATCATCTGCTCTACCGATGATACCTATCCCGAGCTGGTGCCCCCCATCGCCCGCGGCATCAAGGCCAAGGCTCCCGGCATGAAGGTGTTCCTGGCCGGGGCCCCGGCGGCGGAGTTCAAGCCTTCCTATGACGAGGCCGGTGTGGACGAGTACATCCACGTCCGGGCCAACTGCCTCGCCATCCTGACCAACATCCAGAAAGGAAAGGGGATCATCTAATGGGCAAAGTAGATTTCAGCAACATCCCGTTCCGCCAGGAGGCGGTCAAGGGGATGACCTATGAAGAGTGGCTGGACAAGCTGAAGAAGGAGACCGGCAAGACTCCCGAGGATCTGTACAACCACACCATGGAGCAGATCGACATCCGGCCTCTGTACACCGAGGACGACTATAAGGACATGAACCACCTGCACTTCATGGCGGGCGTGCCCCCGTATCTTCGCGGGCCCTACCCCACCATGTACGTGACCAGGCCCTGGACCGTCCGGCAGTACGCCGGCTTCTCCACCGCCGAGGAATCCAACGCCTTCTATCGCCGGAACCTGGCGGCGGGCCAGAAGGGCCTGTCCATCGCGTTCGACCTCGCTACCCACCGGGGTTACGACTCCGACCATCCCCGGGTGGTGGGCGACGTGGGCAAGGCGGGCGTGGCCGTGGACTCCATCCTGGATATGGAGATCCTGTTCAGCGGGATCCCCCTGGATCAGATGTCCGTGTCCATGACCATGAACGGCGCCGTGCTCCCCATCCTGGCCTTCTACATCGTGGCGGGCGAAGAGCAGGGCGTGGATAAGAAGCTGCTGACCGGCACCATCCAGAACGACATCCTGAAGGAGTTCATGGTCCGCAACACCTACATCTATCCCCCTGCGGCGTCCATGCGGATCATCGGCGATATCTTCGCCTATACCTCCAAGAACATGCCCAAGTTCAACTGCATCTCCATCTCGGGCTACCATATGCAGGAAGCCGGCGCCACCGCCGACATCGAGATGGCGTACACCCTGGCCGACGGCTGGGAGTACCTCAGGACCGGCGTGAACGCGGGCCTCACCGTGGACCAGTTCGCTCCCCGTTTGAGCTTCTTCTGGGCCATCGGCAAGAACTACTTCATGGAAGTGGCCAAGATGCGGGCTGCCCGTATCCTCTGGGCCAAGATCGTCAAGACCTTCGATCCCAAGAACCCCAAGTCCCTGGCCCTGCGCACCCACTCCCAGACCTCCGGCTGGTCGCTGACGGCGCAGGATCCCTTCAACAACCTGGCCCGTACCTGCATGGAGGCCATGGGCGCGGCTCTCGGCCATACCCAGAGCTTGCACACCAACGCTCTGGACGAAGCCATCGCCCTGCCCACCGACTTCTCCGCCCGTATCGCCCGGAACACCCAGCTGTACATCCAGGACGAGACCAGCGTCTGCAAGGTGGTTGACCCCTGGGGCGGCTCCTACTACGTGGAAGCCCTCACCAACGAGCTGGTCAAGCGGGCCTGGGGCCACATCATGGAGGTGGAGAAGCTGGGCGGCATGTCCAAGGCCATCGACTCCGGGCTTCCCAAGATGCGTATCGAGGAGGCCGCTGCCCGCCGTCAGGCCCGCATCGACTCCAACAACGAGAAGATCGTGGGCCTCAACTACCTGCCCCTGGAGCAGGAGGAAGCCATCGACATTCTGGACGTGGACAACATGGCCGTGCGCCAGGCGCAGATCGAGCGCCTGAAGAAGCTCCGCGCCAACCGGGACAACGAAGTCGTGCAGCAGAAGCTGGACGCCATCACGAAAGCTATGGAAACGGGAGAAGGAAACCTGCTGGAGCTGGCCGTGGACGCGGCCCGGGCCCGGGCGTCCCTGGGCGAGATCTCCTATGCGGTGGAGAAGGTGTGCGGGCGGCATAAGGCCGTGATCCGCAGCATCTCCGGCGTGTACTCCTCCGAGTACTCCGACGCCGCCACCATCGAGGAGGTCAGGAAGATGACCGCCGAGTTCGAGAAGAAGCACGGCCGTCGGCCCCGGATCATGGTGGCCAAGATGGGCCAGGACGGTCACGACCGCGGCGCGAAAGTGGTGGCCACCGGCTACGCCGACATGGGCTACGTGGTGGACGTGGGTCCCCTGTTCCAGACCCCTGCCGAGACCGCTCAGGACGCCGTGGACAACGACGTGCACATCGTGGGCATGAGCTCCCTGGCCGCCGGCCACAAGACGCTGCTGCCCCAGCTCGTTGAGGAGCTGGAGAAGCGGGGCCGCGGGGACATCATGGTCATCGCGGGCGGCGTCATTCCCGCCCAGGATTACCAGTTCCTGAAGGACCACGGCGCCGCCGCCATCTACGGCCCCGGCACGCCCATCCCCTTCGCCGCCAAGGACATGCTGGAGATCCTCAACAAGCGGTTGGACGAAGAGGAAGAGTAAGACGAAACGACGAACCGTTCCGGGCGGCTTTTGCCGCCCGGCGGTTTATATTGTCGATATGCCGATATATTTCCCCTGTGGCGGAAATTCGATATGGGGCCGCTGCAGGGCCCCTCGATACGCTATACAGCCTACTTGCCCGCAGGCATATCGGATCGAAGATATATCAAGCCCCGAAGGGGCATATCGAACAGCCGGCAGGCTGTATATCGAGAAAAAAGGAGGTTGCCGTGGGAGAGGAATACACCACCTACAAGCCCGAGTGGATCGACAAGGAGAAGCAGGGGGATTCTAAGTTCGCCAGCTTCGTCATGACCGGCATCACCAAGAGCAACGAGGAGCTTCGCCGGGCCCACGACGCCACCCGCTCCGCCCGGCCCCCCAAGATGACCATCGACGACTACGTGGAGGGAGTCTTGGCGGGGGACCGCATGAAGCTCTCCCGGGCCATCACCATGGTGGAGAGCAACGCGCCCAAGCACTATACCATGGCCCAGGACATCGTCCAGCGGCTCCTGCCCTACACGGGCAAGGCCATCCGGGTGGGCATCACCGGCGTGCCCGGGGCGGGCAAGTCCACCATCATCGAGGCTTTGGGCACCAAGCTCTGCCAACAGGGCCACAAGGTGGCGGTCCTGGCCGTGGACCCCAGCTCCTCCGTCACCGGCGGCGCCATTTTGGGCGACAAGACCCGCATGGAGCAGCTGGCCAAGGAGCCCAACGCCTTCATCCGCCCCTCCCCTGCGGGCGGCACCCTGGGCGGCGTCACCCGCAAGAGCCGGGAGACCATGCTCCTTGCGGAGGCGGCCGGGTACGACATCATCCTGGTGGAGACCGTGGGCGTGGGCCAGAGCGAGACCACCGTTCGGTCCATGGTGGATTTCTTCCTGGTGGTGGTTTTGACCGGCGCCGGCGACGACCTGCAGGGCGTGAAGAAGGGGGTCATCGAGCTTGCGGACGCGATCCTGGTCAACAAGGCCGACGGGGACAATCTGCAAAAGGCGCTGCTGACCCGGGCGGACTACGAGCAGATCCTCCATTATCTCATGCCCGCCACCGAGGGCTGGACCACCAAGGCCTACACCTGCTCCGCCTACACCGGCGAAGGGATACAGGAGATCTGGGACGTGGTGCTCCAGTACATCGATCAGATGAAGAAGACCGGCCAGCTGGACAAGCGCCGGGCGGCCCAGAATCTGACATGGCTCCAGGAGATGACACAGGACTACCTCATGAACCTGTTCCTCCACGACCCCGACGTGTCCGCCGCCCGTGAATCGGTGGAAGCTCAGGTCAGGGCCGGCACCCTGGCCCCCACCAAGGCCCTGAGCCTCATCGCCGAGGCATTGGATAAAAGATTCAAAGGGGAATAAGTTACCTTATTTGCCGCTTTTTTCTCTTTCGACTTGAATTGTCAAGTCAAGTGCAACGGTGTTTGGAAAAGGACTTCAAAGGGTGAAAGATAG
>LXOW01458768.1_pt1 | contig 16921 bp, 14 predicted proteins | sample 1368591 | NCBI WGS metagenome assembly LXOW01 (sample SAMN04884650, study PRJNA319009) | bovine gut metagenome | isolation source: Cow rumen | host: Bos taurus | place: Italy: Legnaro (PD) | collected 2014-07-09 | reverse complement strand
AACGCGATCGTTATCAATTCCGAATCGAAGAGCTGGACTTACAACGGACAGAACCACAAGCACGAAGTTTACACTGTAACTTACAACGGAGTTTCTGTGTCAGCTGATTCGACCGGAAAGGTATTCACACTTTCTACCGGCGATACGATCACGATCACCGCTACTGCTTCGGGTGTGACGTACGTTTCCGATAACGCTTCGAACAACAATACCTACACCTACGTTCTCACAAACGCCAATCAGTACGGCAGCGTGAGCGCATCGTACGGAACGCTTTCAATAACAAAGGCGTCTCTCACGATCACCGCCGACAGCGCAAGCAGGGCTTACAACGGCTCCGCCCTTACCGACAGCGGCTGGAACGATACTCCTCCTGTAGGACTGCAGGGAACAGACGCCGTCGAAAGCGTAACTGTGACCGGAAGTCAGACAACGATTGGATCGTCCGCAAATACTCCGAGCAACGCCGTTGTAAAGAACGGAACGACCAACGTAACGGCAAACTACAATATCACCTACGTTCCCGGAACGCTTCAGGTCACTTCGAACGCAAACGCGATCGTTATCAATTCCGAATCGAAGAGCTGGACGTACAACGGACAGAACCACAAGCACGAAGTTTACACTGTAACTTACAACGGAGTTTCTGTGTCAGCTGATTCGACCGGAAAGGTATTCACACTTTCTACCGGCGATACGATCACGATCACGACTACCGCTACGGGTGTTAAGTACGTTTCCGATAACGCTTCGAACAACAACACATACACCTACGTTCTCACAAACGCCAATCAGTACGGCAGCGTGAGCGCATCGTACGGAACCCTTTCGATAACGAAAGCCTCGCTGACCATTACCGCCGACAGCGCAAGCAGAGCTTACAACGGTTCCGCACTTACCGACAGCGGCTGGAACGATACTCCTCCTGTAGGACTCCAGGGTACAGACGCCGTTGAAAGCGTAACCGTGACCGGAAGCCAGACTACGGTTGGATCGTCCGCAAATACTCCGAGCAACGCGGTCGTTAAGAACGGAACAACCAACGTAACGGCGAACTACGAAATCACTTACGTTCCCGGAACGCTTCAGGTAACTTCTAACGCCAACGCGATCGTCATCAATTCCGAATCGAAGAGCTGGACTTACAACGGTCAGAACCACAAACACGAAGTTTACACTGTATCTTACAACGGAGCAACGGTAACCGCCGACTCGACCGGAAAAGTCTTCACGCTTTCTACCGGTGATACGATCACGATTACCGCTACCGCTACCGGCGTTAGGTATGTTGCTGACTCCGTTGCAAATAACAACACCTACACCTACGTTCTCACAAACGCCAATCAGTATGGCAGCGTGAGCGCATCGTAGGGAACCCTTTCGATAACGAAAGCCTCGCTGACCATTACCGCCGACAGCGCAAGCAGAGCTTACAACGGATCGGCTCTAACCGACAGCGGCTGGAACGATACTCCTCCTGTAGGACTCCAGGGAACAGATACCGTCGAGAGTGTAACCGTGACCGGAAGTCAGACAACGATTGGATCGTCCGCAAATACTCCGAGCAACGCAGTCGTTAAAAACGGCACGACCAACGTAACGGAAAACTACAATATCACCTACGTTCCCGGAACGCTTCAGGTAACTTCTAACGCCAACGCGATCGTTATCAATTCCGAATCGAAGAGCTGGACTTACAACGGACAGAACCACAAGCACGAAGTTTACACTGTAACTTACAACGGAGTTTCTGTGTCAGCTGATTCGACCGGAAAGGTATTCACACTTTCTACCGGCGATACGATCACGATCACGGCTACCGCTACGGGTGTTAAGTACGTTTCCGATAACGCTTCGAACAACAATACCTACACTTACGTTCTCACAAACGCCAATCAGTACGGCAGCGTGAGCGCATCGTACGGAACCCTTTCAATAACGAAAGCCTCGCTGACCATTACCGCCGACAGCGCAAGCAGAGCTTACAACGGCTCCGCTCTCACCGACAGCGGCTGGATGGATACTCCTCCTGTAGGACTGCAGGGAACAGACGCCGTCGAGAGTGTAACCGTGACCGGAAGTCAGACAACGATTGGATCGTCCGCAAATACTCCGAGCAACGCAGTCGTTAAGAATGGAACGACCAACGTAACGGAAAACTACAATATCACCTACGTTCCCGGAACTCTTACAATAACGAAGGCGTCTCTTACGATCACAGCAGACAGTGCAAGCAGAGCTTACAACGGATCGGCTCTCACCGACAGCGGCTGGATGGATACTCCTCCTGTAGGACTCCAGGGAACAGACGCCGTTGAAAGCGTGACTGTGACCGGAAGCCAGACAACTGTTGGTTCTTCCTCCAACGTCTCAAGTAACGCCGTTGTAAAGAATGGAACGAACGACGTAACGGCAAACTACGAAATCACCTACGTACCCGGAACGCTTCAGGTAACTTCTAACGCCAACGCGATCGTTATCAATTCCGAATCGAACAGCTGGACCTACGACGGTCAGAATCACAAGCACGAGGTCTACTCGGTTAACTATCAGGGCAACGCTCTGACTGCCGATTCGACCGGAAAAGTCTTCACGCTCCCGACCGGTGACACGATCACGATCACGGCTACCGCTACAGGCGTTAAGAAGGTTGCAGATACTGCCGCGAACAACAACACCTTTACCTACGTTATTACGAACGCAGATCAGTACGGAAGCGTCAGCCCAACCTTCGGAACCCTGACGGTAACGCCTGAGTCGGTGACGGTAAGCACCGGAACGGCAAGCAGGGCATACAACGGAACGGCTCTCACCGAATCTACCGCGGCTATCTCCGGACTTGTTACCGGAGAAAGCGTAACGCTCACCGCAACCGGATCGCAGACAGAGGTCGGATCGAGTTCGAACTCCTATTCGATAATCTGGAGCGGAGCTGACGCAGGCAACTATACCGTCACCGAAAATCTCGGAACGCTTACGGTGACCGGGAACGATACCGTCATAACCTTTACGGGGTCGAGCGCTTCGAAGGTGTACGACGGAACGGCTTTGACAAGCGCGGACGTTACCGTGACCGGACTTCCCGATGGATTCACTTATGAAGCCGCGGCGAGCGGCAGTCAGACTGATGCAGGCAGCTCCGCCAATAAGGTGAGCGCCGGATTCGTCATAAAGAACGCCGCCGGAGAAGACAGGACGTCATCATTTACAAACGTCAGCCTGGTTGACGGAACTCTTACTGTCGAGCCCGCCGTACTGACTGTCAGGACGGAAAGCGCGACAGCTAATTACAGTGGTCAGCCGCTGACGGCGGACGGAGAGCTTCTCGGGCTCGTCGAGGGCGAAACCGTGACCTTCACCGTGACCGGAAGTCTCGTCGACCCCGGCACAGCCGTCAACACTTATTCGCTTGTGTGGAACGGCACCGCGAAGAAAGTCAACTACGTATTATACGAGGTGCTCGGTCAGCTTAAAGTGATTGACAACAGTATTGCTCCGCAAACCGGCGACAACGGTCGGATCAGACTCAGGATCGCTCTCTGCGCCGTCTCCGGAATCTGCATGCTGACTTCCTTCGGCTTCCTGAAGAGAAGGAAGAAAGAGCGCTGACCGCGATCGACTTATAGCGAAAAAACTGAAATAAGGATAATTCCTTAAAGCAAATCCCCGCAGGGAAACAAGATCTTTGTCTTGAATCCCGGCGGGGATTATTTCGGAATAATTATGAATTTAACTTGGGTAATTGCAAGGAGACTCGACGCTGTTTGAGCCGGCGCCGTCGATCGCCGTTAACTGTTTATCTCGATAAGGTATAATATTTTTCGCAAATTCGAAAACGGATAAAAAAGATGGACATCTCAACGTATTTGTTGACGATCTCTTCAAGCGTACTTTCGGGCATTTTTTCGATATGCGCAAGCGCTCCGTCCAAATACAGCGCGGGAGCAAAGGCAAAACCGCCCTTTGCGATATTGAGCGTCCTTATCTGCCCGGCAAAATCATAGAGCCCGCCGAAAATGTATCCGTGGATCTGCTGCAGACCTTTCGCCGTTCCGACTTCAATGTTGTCTATGAAGCCGCTCTCAAAAAGCTCGTACGCCTTTTGCTTGCTTTTTTCGTCAAGCGAGGTCTCCATGTTTTTCATCCAGCGGGCGAAGACTTCGGATTTTTTGCTCGGTATCAGCGCGATGACCGTATTCAGACCGGACTCGTCCACAACGTCGGTATTGTAAAACTTGCCGTCCCGCGCTTTTAATTTCAGTTGTTTGCAATTTGCAAACAACTCACTGTTCCTTCTTTTTACCGTCGCCCAATACACCCGCGGATTTTTGCTTTTCGTCAGCGCCTCGGCAATATCCGCAGCGCAAAACCACCATTTGGAACTTTCTTCGTCCCAAACGGCCCGCACCGGTATATCTTCAAAAAAACGTATAGATGTTTTTTGCATAATTATCTCTCGCTTTTTCAGTATTGATTACTCGAAAATCTTATAAATACACTTCTGTTGGTTATTGTTGCAGCGCAGAACGTATGTGCTCCGCGAGCGCGTGATCCTCACAATATATGAAGCAACCCTTTTGGCCTCTTGATAGGAGCGTCTTATTATTTCTTTTATCCTCGTTTCCTTCAACCCAAGGATTGTCTGCGCTTCAGAGTTGTTAATCGAACCATTTTGGGCAATAAAAGCGAGTATTTTATCGATTATATCGGCGTTTATCGGCGTTTTATCGGCGTTTATCGGCGTTTTATCACCGCCGATATCAGNNCCGCCGATATCAGTACTACTATTCTTTCTTCATATCAGGCATTGTCTTTTCCTCCAATCACTATTTTTTCTTCGGAATCAGAGTCGGCAAATACTATTTTTTTCTTTTGCATATCGATATGGACTCCTTATCATACTTTTTCCCGTTCAAAATACCCAACCGGCACTTCTTTTGTCATCCAGACGCCGTTAACCGACCTATAAAACCTGAAACCGTCCGACGACATCTTTCCTGACTTTATGCGAAAAACGACCGGCTTTCCGTGGCGCGAGCCGACTTTCACAGCCGTTTCATAATCTGCCGACAGATGGACGTACAGCCGCGTTTTCGGCAGAATGCCCTGTGTCTCGATAGAAGAGACGTATTTTTCTCCGGTTCCGTGATACAGTACTTCGGGCGGGACGAGTTCTTTGAGTTCAACGTCAACGCGTATGGAGTGCCCCTGGTTCGCGCGGATCAGCGTCTTGTCGCCGTTGAAGGAGAACCGCTGCTTTCCATCGGTTCTGACGATTTCTTCAAGATCCGCCATCGTAAACGGACGGCTCTTTCCGACTCCCGCAATCAGCTCGTCGACCTTCGCCCATCCGTGCTCGTCAAGCGCGATACCTATCGTTTCCGGCTTGTGTCGGAGAATTAGGGATATGAATTTGCTTGTGTCTTTTAAGGACAACGGGATTACCTCGTTAGCAAAGAACTGTAATCAACAGGCGGCGTCATGTTCTTTTCCGTATGAAAATCAATATAACGCTTTACGCTGTTTTTGATTCTGTCAAAGGATGCAAAACCCATAATCGTGTCTACCCGGTCGAGCATAAGCATATTTACCCACTCCGCATCCTTATCGGAAATGCTCTGGACCGTATAAATGAATTCATCGTCGTCCTTATAGACCGGTTTCCCAAGCAGGACCATTACGTTTGGAGATTCGTTCTTCTCAAACAATCGCTTGTTCTCAATATGAGTAGGCCATATGGAAGGTCTGGTGAGCTTTTCTTTTTTGTCGTAAAGTCTGAAAAACGGATTGACAGTAACTATCATTCGCTTTTTTGAAATCGGAAACATATAGAAATTCTCAGGAAAAATAAACTGATTTTGAAGAATCTGTTCGTAAACTCCACGCCTATCCAAGCGTGTTTCACGTCGGATAAGATAGTCAAGATAATCCTTTTTCTCGTGCTCATACGCGTCAATGAGAACCGAATCCTCTCTCTCCGACGTCATACCGATATCGCTGATCAGGAAATCGGTATTTGAAGACGAGCAATCCCAAAAAGCGAAGTAACCTGAAAGAAATATTTTTGCCCAGCGAAGCACCTCATAGGTACAGAGCTCATGCTTGTAGACCTCTCGCAAGTCACCTGTCTCGATTATCACCCGTAAATCTCTATGCCAGCGGGATTCGATAGTTTCATCGGGTAATTCTTTCTCTTTGAAGTCAAATCCAAGAGATTGCTGAGGAAAAAACTGACTTCTGAAAATATTGGCTTTTTCGGTTTCGACGCGCATCATTTCAAGCAAAAAGAACTTTTTCATCAAGAGGAGTTCTTTCCGCATCAAAGTTATCTTGTCGCCCGGAACGCCCTGCATAAGCTTGTTGTGAAACAACTTGGCGAAAGGAGCTTCAAGCTTGTAGCCGATATCCTTTTCCAAATCAGGCGGATATATGCTTTTCTCTGTGAAAACGACGTTCGTTTTCCTGTTCCGTTCGAGGGTTTGTTCTCTCACGTTGAAAACATTAATCCGGTCTCCGAATTCACGGAGGATGAACTGCGGTATGTAGTGATTGTTTTCGTATGCCATAAGAATTATTGGTTTTTATCTTCCTCTTCCGTCGGGATGATTGCGCTCGGATTGCTCTCGGTAAGGCTCCCCGACATACTGCCCGACCCGATCCCGAAGAACCGTTCAAAGAAGGCTTTCAGCTTTTCGATAACCGTCTGCTTTTTCTTCGTACGCGCGCCGCCGAAGCGGGTGACCGGGGGCATTATCTTGTCAATATCCGTGCCGGTAGTCCTGATCTCGCCGTTGCGGAATGAATCTTCGAGGAATTTCCGAGTCTCCGCCTCGTTCAGATTTTCTTCCTCAATAATCGTGCGAAGCTGTTTTTCTTTTTCCTCGGCAACGAATGAGCTCCACTCCAGAAGCACGTCGTCGACGTCGTTGATACCGGCGATGAAAGTCTCGATAAGCGCCTTTTTGCTGCGCAGTTCAGGGCTGGCGTCAACCGCCTTGCGGATGGTGATAAGCACCTCTTTGTCCTGGCAGTGGCTGTCGTGGAACTTTTTGACAAGCAGCAGAATGTAATCGATATTGATCTCTATCTGCTTTATCAGTTCAATTTCAAAAACGATATCGTCGGTTATGTCTTCCTTTTCTCCGCGCTCGCGCCGTCTGTTCCACTCGTCGCGTAGGTCCTGGTATCTTCCGAGATAATCCTGCAGATCGCGCTCGGAAATCAGTTCTTTCCCGGCAAATTCGTCAAAGGAGACAAGCAGGTTCCGCATCCGGAGAATGGCGCCGAACAGGGCGATGAAGTCCTTCTGATTCTGTTCGCCCTCAATCCGCGGCTCGTCCAGAGGATATTTGGCGCGCAGATCGTTGACCATATCCACGTAGCCGGGATGCGTCCTGCCGTCGGCTCCGAGGAAACCATTGTAGTAATCTTCAAAACGTTGCATCAGCACGATTCCGGACGCGTCTTTGTCGCCGAAGAGCGAAATGGCGTCGTCAACTCGCTTCTGCAGATTGCGGAAGCAGACGATATTTCCGAACGTTTTGATTCTGTTAAGAATACGGTTTGTCCTGCTAAACGCCTGAATCAGTCCATGCAGCTTGAGGTTTTTGTCCACCCAGAGCGTGTTGAGCGTCGTCGCGTCAAAGCCGGTGAGGAACATATTGACGACGATCAAAAGATCGAGGTCCTTGTTCTTCATCCGGAGGGAAACGTCCTTGTAGTAGTTCTGGAACTTGTCCCCGTCGGTCGAATAGTTGGTATGGAACGTCCGGTTGTAATCGGCTATTGCCTCTTCAAGGAAATCGCGCGAGGATTTGTCAAGCGCGGACGTATCCTCCGAGTTTTCCTCTCCGAGAAGGCCGTCCTCCTCGTCTACCGCCTCGTTTGCCGCGTAGCTGAAGATTACCGCGACCTTAATCGCTTTTGAGGGATCGGCGGCCATCTGCTTTTTGAATTCTTCGTAATAGAGCCTTGCGGCCTGTACCGACGAAACACAGAAAATCGCGTTGAAACCGCTGACACGAAGACGCTGTTTGATTTCTCCAATCTTTCCCCGTTCGGCAGATGCCACCTCTGCTACGTTCATGAGTTTGGAGAAGGTATAAGTCTGGTTGCCGCGGTACGTCTTCTGATCATAATGATCGAGTATGTATTTCGTGACAAGCTCAATGCGTTTCGGCGCCAGGAAGGCTTTTTCGCGGTCGATATCCCAGACTTTCGTGTCGTCGATATCCGGATCGCTGTCCATAGTTTTGATATAATCGACGCGGAAGGGAAGTACGTTCTTATCGTTTATCGCGTCAACTATGGTATAGGTGTGCAACTGGTCGCCAAAGGTCTGCTCGGTTGTGAAAAATGTCTGTGTATGGTTTGCGGCGGTATTGATCGCAAAGATCGGCGTGCCTGTAAATCCAAACAGATGATACTTTTTGAAGTTCTTTACGATAGCCGCGTGCATGTCGCCGAACTGCGAACGGTGGCACTCGTCGAATATGATAACGCAATGCTTCCCGTAAACCTCGTGGCCGGGGTTCTTCTTAACAAATGTTGACAGTTTCTGGATCGTCGTGATTATGATGCGGCACTCCAGATTTTCAAGCTGTCTTTTAAGAATCGCCGTTGACGTGTTGGAGTTGGCAGCGCCTTTTTCAAAGCGGTCGTACTCCTTCATCGTCTGGTAGTCGAGATCTTTCCGGTCGACGACAAACAGAACCTTATCGATATAAGGCAACTGGGAAGCAATACGCGCAGTTTTGAAGGACGTCAGCGTTTTGCCCGAACCGGTGGTGTGCCAGATATAACCACCGCCTGCGATGCTGCCGTATTTTTTGTAGTTTGTAGCAATTTCGATACGGTTGAGGATGCGCTCGGTAGCTGTAATCTGGTACGGGCGCATAACGAGAAGCATATTCTCCGACGTGAAGACACAGTATTTCGTCAGCACGTTGAGAATCGTATGTCGGGCGAAAAACGTCCGGGTGAAATCGATCAGGTCGGGAATAACGCGGTTGTTGCTGTCAGCCCAGAATGACGTAAACTCAAAACTGTTGCTTGTGGCCTGTTTCTTGCCGAGGCCGGTCTTGTTTTCGTTAATATGGTTTATACGCGTGCTGTTAGAGTAGTATTTCGTATTCGTGCCGTTGGAAATAACGAATATCTGCACGTATTCAAACAGCCCGCAGCTGGCCCAGAAGGAATCGCGCTGATAGCGGTTGATCTGGTTGAATGCCTCGCGTATTGCGACGCCTCGTCTTTTCAGCTCGATATGAACAAGCGGCAGACCGTTGACAAGCACCGTTACGTCGTAGCGGTTGTCGTGCCTCGCGCCTTCGCTCTGGCTGATAGCGTATTGGTTTATAACTTGGAGGAAATTGTTGTGAACGTTCTTTTTGTCGATAAGGAGAATGTTCTTGCTCGTACCGTCGTCGCGCCGCAGGACCTGAACGAAATCCTCCTGAATCTTCCGCGTTTTTTCAACGATATGCTCGTTGGGATTGGCGACGGATTCCTTGAGAAAACGATCCCATTCGCTGTCGGAAAACTCGTAATGATTCAAAACGGACAGCCGCACGCGGAGATTTTCTAAAAGCTCCGCTTCGGTATGTATACGCAAATATTCGTACCCCTGTTCGGTTAGCATACGGATAAACTCCCGCTCAAGCTCCGCCTCGCTTTGATAGTTTTCCGAGCGGGTCTTGACGGGTTCGTATTCTGTTACGACGGTGTTTTCCGTTGTCTGGGCTACGATGTTAAAGTACGGCATAAGATCGACTCCTGATTATTTTTTCGCGTCAATTGCGTCTCTTATATCGGTAAGACGCTTACCTTTGTATGTGAACCACAGTGTTCCCTGGACGGCATGATCAAATGCTTTTAGCTTCTTTGCAAGCGCGGAGCACGACGTGGTTTCACCGTCGTATTCAATATGCCTGTCGTCAACGACCGTGGCTTTTATATTGTTGTCTTCTATAAACTCAATGGATGCGCCGATCGGTATCCCGCAGTCGGTAAAGCGGAAAGGTCCTTTTCTTGCGGTTTCGCGGACCTCTTCGGCAATCTGCTCGTCGATAACTTCATGCCCTTCGGGCGTCATTCTTTTCAGCGCGTCGGTCGTTCCGCTTATCTTGGCTATACATTCCAAAAGAGAATAGGCGTCTTCCGCTGACATGGCATAAAACTCTTTTACACGTTCTTTTCCGTCGAATGTTTCTATTGTCCGAAGTTCGGGATTAAGCGCGTCGATAAGCTTATGAAGTTCTTTATCGGTAAGCTCGCTGTCGACCTCATATACGGCATACGCTCGGAAAGCAAAAGGAACGGTCTCGCTGCGGTTGAGCTGTTTCAGCCGCTTTTCAAGATCGCGGGCGTATCCGATTTTGATGTAATCCGGAAATGAAGGATTTGTGAGTATGTAAATAACGCCTTTTTTCATATTTTCCTCCAGGTAAAATATCTAAAATCCAATCAAGGTTTCTTAGCAGTTTTTCGCTTACGTATAACCACAATTATCGCGACGCCTATGACAGCAATCGCGCCAAGTGAAATGAGCACCCAAATCCAATTCGCCTTTATGAAGTTGACTATTTTTATGATAATGCAGACTAATAGCCAAAGGATGAGATAAAGCGGGAATCGTACAGCCCAGTGCAGCGCTGAACGCCCTGCTCTGCTGCTGGCATTTCTCCCTGCATAGGAATATGCCGCCCAATATGCTATTTCGCCGATCAAAGCCATAATCACAAAATCCCACAAAGGATTTATTGGTAAACTCAGTGGAAGTGTAATAAAATCATACAACGCTCTCAATCTTATTTAGTTCTCCTTGAACGATAAGAGTCTGTCTCTATAGTATTCGTATTGTCTTTGCCTCGCCTCGATCTCAGCAGGAAGGCCTTCAGTTATGTCGTTGCACAGCGTGTTGAAGCGATCAAGTAGCTTGACGACTTCTTGTTGCTTTTGTAATGGCGGAAGAGTTATTGCTATGCTGCGAAAATCTCCTTGATTTAGCTTTGGAATATTTCCGTGAATCAATCCTGCCACGTTTACAGTTTGAAGGAAATAAAACAGGAATCGTGTTTCTGCGAGTTCGTTTCCTTTGATGATATGAGCGTGGTTGTTAACCCATATCTTTCCTTCAGCCCAAGCAACGACCGGGTGCCCGCTCGGTGTTACTACGCTTCCATCCTCACCTACAAGAACGAAAATGCCATCGAAAATGAAATCTGCCACGTAGTCCTGTATTCCGTTAGCGCCGTAATAAGGATATTCACCTTTTTCACGCGCTGCTTTTGTAACGGGCTTTCTTTTGCTGTCGAGTATTGTGCAGCATTCTTCCAAAGTTGTAATGGCATATCCAAACACATACTGTAGCAGTTTTATCTCGTCACTTCGCTGTGCTCCTGCTCTCTCTCTCTCTCTCTCTCTCTCTCTACGTTACCAAATTGTGAACTGTCGAAGGAGAGGAGGAGATCACGGTAATAAGTGTACTGTTTGTTCCGCGCCTCGATCTCCGCCGGAAGACCGATGTTCAGGTCGGAGCAAATAGCGTCGAAGTTGTCGAGAATATCTATAGTCCTTTTTTGAACATCCAAAGGTGGCACAGGCACCGAAAACATTCGAATTTTTTCCATTGGAATGTTCTGCATTGAGGATGCCTGCAGTAGCTTTCTGACTTGAGTGTTCCAAAAAGTACTGGTTTGAAAAAAGTACATCATATAGCGGGGCAAAAGTTCTTGCGTCTGAAGCCTAATAAGTGCTACGTTTGGTGCAAGATAATATTTGTCTTCCTCGTCTATCAAAGCAACCTGTCCAACGGTTCCAACATAAGTGAATAGCATATCACCGATGTGTAATTTGCTTCTTTCCAGTTTACTGAAATCACTTTTATCTATGTATTTGACGTCAGTTGTATCCAGTTTTCCGTTCTTAACATTAAGCCCACGCAGAGCTATGATTTTTCCATTATCCGAATACGTAACATAGTTAGTAAATTCAAATCCCGCAAGTTTAGTAACAATTGCGATATCCCCGAGCTGCTTCCAAAGACGGTTACTTTCCACCCCCCCCTATTTTTTCGAAATTGAGGAGCTGGTCGCGGTAGTATTCATACTGCTTTTTTCTCGCTGTAAGCTCCGCTGTAAGCTCCGCTGTAAGCTCCGTGAAATTGTCCAGTATACGGACAATTTCACGCTGTACCTCGATGAGAGGTACAGGGATTTCTAACTCCAGTACAGCTTTCATACTTGGATGCTGAATCCCAGAACCTCTATAAAAACTTCCAATTACTTTAATTTGGCTTTGCATCCAATAAAACAGATATTTGTTATCTAAAATGTTAGTATCAAGGGAGGTAGCTATTCTGTTATCACCTGTTACAAACTTGCCATTATAATATTTGACATTAGGTGTACCACCCCATGGAATACAAACAACTTCGCCTTCACAAAGATGTTCTTTCGCCAGTTCCACCGTAGTGTATCTGTTTATTCCGCTTGTTCCCGTAGAAAGATAGAAGACATCTCCGTCTTCTCTTTCTACCTCATCAAATTCCGCAGAAAGATAGTACTTATAAGAGATGACTTTGTCTTGCATCGATCGGTCTATGCCGTTGAACCTTTTATCCCAAGCAGTCAACGACCATAACGGCTTTTTTTCAACACCGTGGGGGCAGTATTCTTTTAACAGTTCTTCTAATCTGCTCATTCCGCTACCTCAATTTTCCTCGGAAGCAGAATCGCTTCTTTTCAATTCGGCCTCGATTTCTTCTATTGTCGGCAGATTCCCTTTGTATTTTTCCGGAAGAAATGTACTGATATCGTATTCCGAAATACCCATCGGCTGGCTGCTTGCTTCGAGAGCGTATCTTGCCTTCACGTTGTCTTTCGAGCGGCAGATAAGCAACCCGAGAGTGTGCCCGTCTTTTTCTCCTCTCAGCTGATGATTTACGGCCACCATATAAGTGCCGAGCTGTCCCATATCTCCGGACTTGAATTCCTCAACCTTAACCTCTATTACAACATAGCAATGCAGTTTTATGTTGTAAAAAAGCATATCTATGAAATTCTCGGTTTCACCGATCTCCAGTCTGTATTCACGTCCGACGAAAGCAAATCCGTTGCCGAGTTCGAGCAGGAAGCGGGCGATGTTATCCATAAGCGCGTCTTTCAGCTCTTTTTCGTCATACTTTTCGCGAATCATCAGGAAATCGAAATTGTACGGGTCGCGTGTGATGGCCTGAGCGAGATCGCTTTGAGGAGCCGGCAGCGTCAGATCGAAATTGGTAATCGCCTTCCCCTGACGCGAGAAAAGATCGGTATCGATAAAATTCATCAACACCGCTCGCGACCAGTTATTCTCGATGGTCTTGCGCACATAAAACAAAGCTTTCTTGGAATCGTTCCTGAATTTTCCGAGAAGAACGACGTGATGCCCCCACGGAATATTAAAGACGCAGTCGTTTCCCAATACGTCAACAGCTTGTTGACGATTTCCGGAAATCGGCAAATTGTCAACAGCCTGCTGACGGTTTTCGGCGTCCGGGTAGGTCTCATAAAAGTAACGCATGTATTTTAAGTTGGTAACGGAAAAGGAATGAATATCGGGGAGGAGCTTTTGCAGATCCGCGCTTAATACTTTGTAAAAGCCGCTGCCGTACTTTGCTTCCATACTCAAAGACGATATGTCTTTCCCTATCGACCAGTAAAGACGGAGCATTTCACTGTTAACAGCCACAGCCGCTTTGAGTTGGCTTTGTCTGAAACGTTTGCAAATATCCGATATCCAGTTTCGATAGGAAGCGTCAAAATTAACAATATGCTTGTCCATCTTATCAATTTCCCTCAATTTCCCTGATAATAGCATCGATATCGGCTCTCAGCTTTGCCTCGCGTGCGACGATTTCGTCAATCTCAGCGTTGAGCTTCTTTATATCAATCTTTTCCCGCTTGTCTTCCGCTTCAACGTAGGTGGAAACAGAGAGGTTGTAATCGTTCTGCGCGATTTCCTCATACGACGCCAGGTGTGAAAAGTGTTTTTCTTCGATGCGTCCGGCAAAGACGGAAACGATCTTTTCGATGTTCGCCGGAGTCAGTTTGTTGTTGTTCGTAACCTTTATGCACTCGTTCGTTGCGTCGATGAACAGCGTATTGCTGTCGGCTTTGTTCTTCTTCAGCACCATGATGCAGGTGGCGATGGACGTGCCGAAAAAGAGATTGCTCGGCAGCTGAATGACACAATCAACGAAGTTGTTGTCTATAAGATATTTTCTGATCTTCTGCTCAGCGCCGCCGCGGTACATGATACCTGGGAAGCAGACGATCGCCGCCGTTCCGTTGGAGGCAAGCCAGGAAAGCGAGTGCATGATAAACGCAAGATCCGCCTTCGACTTCGGAGCCAATACGCCGGCGGGAGCAAAACGTGGGTCGTTGATCAGCAACGGATTTTCGTCGCCCGCCCATTTTATCGAATACGGCGGATTTGAAACGATCAGCTCAAACGGCTCGTCATCCCAGTGCTGCGGACTGATGAGCGTATCCTCGCAGGCGATGTCGAATTTGTCAAAACCGACGTCGTGGAGGAACATATTGATACGGCAGAGGTTGTACGTTGTGATGTTGATCTCCTGACCGTAAAAGCCGTTGCGTATGGCGTCTCTGCCGAGCACCTTTTCAGCTTTCAGGAGCAGAGAGCCCGAGCCGCAGGCCGGATCGTAAACCTTATTGATTTCGGTTTTGCCGACTGTTCCGAGGCGTGTAAGCAGTTCAGACACGTCCGCAGGGGTGAAGAACTCGCCGCCGGATTTTCCCGCGTTTGAAGCATACATTGTCATCAGATACTCGTATGCGTCACCGAAAGCGTCAATATCGTGATGCTTTACGTCGCCGAGATTCATATTTGCGATACCGTCGAGAAGCTTTACGAGCTTTTCGTTGCGCTTTGCGACTGTCGCTCCGAGCTTGTTCGAGTTGACGTCGAAATCGTCGAACAGACCGGCAAAGCTGTTTTCAGACTCGCTGCCTCGTGCCGATTCTTCAATGTGATTGAAGACACGTTCAAGCGTTTCGTTCAGGTTATCGTCCTTCGGCGCACGGGCTCTGACGTTGCAGAAGAGTTCGGACGGGAGAATAAAGAAGCCCTTTTCATTGACAAGATCTTCCCGCGCCTGTTCCGCTTCAGAGTCAGGCATTTTCGCATAGTCAAAGGAAGCGTTACCCGCAGCGGTTTCGCCATCGTTTATGTAATTTGTGAGGTTCTCGGAAATATATCTGTAGAACATAGTGCCGAGCACGTAGTTCTTGAAGTCCCATCCGTCTACGGCTCCGCGAAGTTCGTCGGCGATAGCCCATATTGCGCGGTGCAGTTCCTCGCGCTCCTGTTCTTTCTTCATATCAGCCATTGTTGTTTCCTCCGATCACAATTTCTTCTTCGGAATCAGAGTCGGCAAATATAATCTTTTTGGAAGAGCAGAACTCATAAAAAGCTTTTGACCCCAAAGCGCTCGGTTCTTTTTTTCCGGTTTCCCACCTGTTTACGGTTGAAAAACTGACGCCGAGTTCTCTCGCCAGACCTTCCTGAGAGAGATTTAGACGTTTTCTGACCTGTTTAACTTTGTCTTGAAACAGCATAATACACCTCATTGTTAAGAGATGCTTATATTATAGCACGTGTTAGTGCAAATGTCAATGCGATGGACAAAACAAAAAGTCTATCTGTTGATGCCTGATTTGTTTTTGAAAGGTATTATCAGTTGGAATAATGAATAGACTCAAACCATAGGATCGAGTTCAAAGAACAAGGAGTGTGAGCATTGTTTTTTACATTTCGAAAATCTCTTTCCTTTTTTCGCTGTTGTTTTTCGGGGAGGAAAGTTGTATAATATAAAAAACTGCCCCAAAAAGCAAGTATTGTTATGAAGCCCTCAACAATGGAACGAAGGACAATGGAAGTAAAGTGCATTTTCAGCGACGTATCCGAACATGATATGGATATACTTTTCCTCGAAGAATTTGTCTGCTCAACCGATTTTGTGAAGATTTTTACAGAAACAGCCGGAATCGAATCCTCCGGAGTGTTATCGGTATACTCGTCAAAAACGGATGTTGCTCTCGGGGAATCAGATATGACTGTAGTCATTAAATCCGGTGATGAGAAAATCGGATTGCTTATCGAAGATAAGATTGACGCTCTCGCTATGCCCGAACAGGCAGCGAGGTATACTTTGCGCGGGGAAAAAGGTGTAGCGCTGGGAGAATATGACCGGTTCTTCGTTTTTATTATTGCACCGAAAGAATATCTTTTTCAGAATGCCGAAGCTCAAAAATACCCTTTCAAGATTGAATATGAACAGGTCCTTGATTATTTTGAAAAATTGCAGCAAACTGATCGTCGGGCAGTTTTCAAGNNACAGAAAAGGGGATATCAAGTGGAGGAGGATACGGCTGTAACTGAATTCTGGAGCAAATATTCCTGTTACCAAAAGAAACACTTCCCAGGTTTGTTACTTGTATATAACGGCGAGATCAAAGGTGCGAACGCTAAGTGGCCGCAGTTCAACACAGTTACAGACGGACTGTATATGTATCACAAGACGGAGCAGGGCGTCGTGGATCTGACGTTCGATAGATGCGCGGACAGAATCACGGCGGTTGAACGATTGCTTTCCGATGCCGTCGGAGATTATCTTAACAAGGGGTTTACAGTACACAGAACCGGAAAATCGGCTGCGATTCGTTTAACTGTTCCTGCTTTGAATCTTCACCATTCATTTGAAAGTCAAGAAGAATACATACAACGCTGTTTCGAAGCGATACAGAAAATGACTGATACTGCAAAGCTTCTCCCGTTTGAAACAGTATTTAATCTTTTGGTTCTTCATATTTTTGTGTGTTTAGGTAATCTTCCTCGGGATTGAAAGGTACTTGAT
>LXOW01010845.1_pt1 | contig 16924 bp, 15 predicted proteins | sample 1368591 | NCBI WGS metagenome assembly LXOW01 (sample SAMN04884650, study PRJNA319009) | bovine gut metagenome | isolation source: Cow rumen | host: Bos taurus | place: Italy: Legnaro (PD) | collected 2014-07-09 | reverse complement strand
GGATGATATTACGCATGAAGAAGCTGTAAATAGTGACTTTTTGTACCGGGCTTATTGTGTAATGAATACCCAAGACAGAAAGCGGCGTGATGCCTTGATTGCATCTGAAGGGTATAGGTTCGTGTGGAAAAACAAAGAGTTAGAGCCTGTGCCAGGGCTGTTGTCTGGTGAGCAATTGTGTGATATGGCAAATCGCTGTTTGGAACAAGACCTGAAGCGTGCTAAAGACATCAATGCTTATGAGGATAGGGATGCACGACGTTGGCGGTTGAATCCGACTTTTGATGACTTGATGGCTGATTTGGAGAAAAGTGATGACCAGGCAGATTATTATCATAGAGATATGGGGTATGGTATGCTATGTTTCAGTAACAGGTCATACGGTAACAAGCAGATTTTTATTGTCAACCCAGCTTTAAAGAAAGTCTATCCCATCTCAGAAGCAAACGGCAAATTGGTTGGCTTTACTCACGATGATATTGATTGGGACAATGTCAATCAGTTGGAACATAACGGTGATGCCGAAAGACTTGTTGCCGATTATGGTGGCCTTAGTATAGAAGGCTATCAAGATGGAATTGCCCGTGTTGACTGGATGTTATATCCCGACGGACGATACTTCGCTGATGAAGATGGCTTCGGAATGGAGGATAATGACGAAGTGAATATCACTGCCTATATTGATACGCAATGTCGCGTAGTTGTCAAGTTCCAGGCCATGGAAGATGAAGGGAAACGTAGAATGCTTCGGGAAGAGGCAATTAAGACATTATTTAGATAGCTTTTTAGATGACTGGTACAACTTTATATTTAGTAAGGCATGGGGAGACGGTGGATAATGCCAATCAGATCATGCAGGGACAGACGCAGGGGGAGCTCAATGAGAACGGCATCCGTCAGGCGCAGGAGTTGAGTGAGGTTTGGAAAGACCGTCCCATCGACGTGGTGATTGCCAGCGATCTGAAGCGTTCAATCGATACTGCCCGTATCATTGCAGAGCCTCATGGCCTGGAGGTTGTCACCACGCCTTTATTGCGTGAACGCGACTGGGGTGGCTTTACAGGACGCTTCATCCCTGATCTCAAGAACGAAGTGTGGCCTGATGATATCGAGACATTAGAAAACCTTCTTTCCAGGGCTGGCGAATTCATCGCTTATGTCAAGAAGACATTCCCAGGAAAGAAGGTGCTGGCTGTAGGCCACGGCATTATCAACAAGGCCGTACAGGCAGTATATTATGGCAAAACTATGAGCGAGGTACAGCGCATGATGAATGCAGAGGTGCGTGTGCTGGAACTCTGAGCTTAACGACGGCCACCCATGCCTCCATGTCCGTGAGAACCGCCACTGTGAGAACCTCCACCACCGTGTGAACCACCACCGTGAGAGAACGAACCGCCTCCGCGTGAACCGCCATGAGAGAATGAACCACCTCCACGTGAGCCACCACTAAATGAGCCGCCACTGCGAGATCCGCTGAAGGATCCAGTGCTGCGTGTGCTACTGCCACGGCTGCTGCTGAAATCTACAGAACGTCCTCTTTCTACCCCACGGCTTTGACCTGCACGAGCACTTTGCGAACGGCTCACACGGCCTTCATAGCGAGTGGTGTTACCTGAGCGGCTACCGTTGAAGTTGCCGCTACCGCTACTACCATTAGGGCGGTTGTGTACGCCTCCGTTATTGGAACGATTGTCAGCACCACCGTTGTTGGGACGATTGTCTGCACCTCCGTTGTTGGGACGGTTGTGAACGCCTCCATTATTAGAGTGATTGTTGTAGTCGCCGTTATCGCGGCGTCCGTGGAAGTTTCCACTGCCACTGCTGTTGCCAACTCTGTTATGTCCATCGTGATGCCCTGTAACGCGGGTAGAGCTGTTGTGGCCTGGACCACGGAAATCGCCACGGTTCCAACGGTCGTGCATGCCGAAGTGCTCTCTGCGTGGGGCGTGGAAGTGCTCTCTGTGTCCATGATAATATCCATGTCCGCCTACACGATGCCAGGCATGTGCGCCACGATAGGTCACATAGAAATGAGGGCGACCGAAGTAGAAGTAGTCACGATACGGATAACGGCGATAGATGCCGAAGTGCCAGTAACCAGCCTCCCAGTAGAGTGGACGATAGAAATAGGTGGCTGCTACAAAGGCGTTCCACTGCCACTCGAGCAGGATATAGCTCAGGTCGAGGTTACGACGCTCCCAATAGGTTCCGAACACATTGTCGCGTCCTGTCACTCCCATCAGGTAGTCGAGGTTGATCTCATAAGCTGCCTCGTACTGCTCGTCAGTCAGATTCAGCTCATAAGCCATCTTATCAGTGAGGAAGAGAGCCTCGTTGCGGGCCTGCTCGTAGCTCATTGCGTTTACTGAGATGCTGACTGTCAGCATGGTCATCAGTGCGAAAAACATCTTCTTCATAATCGTATCATTTTTGATCGTTCGACATTCGTTTTATTTGATTCTCGCTGCAAAGGAACGACAAAAACGGGAGGTTTGCAAAGGATTTTCCCTAAACGGGCAGGGGAAAATCCCTATATCCCTATTTTTAGGCTTATATTTTTGGTGATTTGGGCTTTTTACCTTACCTTTGTGCGCAGTTATGAGACGATTATTACCTCTTTTATTATGTCTATGCAGCGCAGGGGCTGTTGTTGCCCAGGAGCGTTCGCTCTTCGATTCGCTGCAATATCGGGCTGAGTTGCAAGGCACCTTGTCTGGTGGCGACCATACCCCTCTGTGGCTCAATGCCAACAAATATGGTCTGAGTTCTTTGAAGAAAGCCAATGGCTATGTCAGAGGTGCTATCATGCGTCCCCTCTCTAACGATGACGGACGCCGCTGGGGTGTGGGCTATGGTGTTGATATGGCTTTGGCAGCAGGCTTCACCAGTACGTTCATCTTGCAGCAGGCCTATATCGAGGCACGTTGGCTCAAGGGTGTCCTCACCGTAGGGGCCAAGGAACAGCCGATGGAGTTGAAGAACCAGGAGTTGAGTTCAGGTTCCCAAACGCTTGGCATTAATGCCCGTCCTATACCTCAGGTACGGATTGCCCTACCTGACTACTGGACGATTCCCGGTACTCGCAACTGGCTTGCCCTGAAAGGGCATATCGCCTTTGGCAAAACCACCGATGACGGTTGGCAGAAAGACTTTGCTGCTCCCTATACCAAACGTACGGAGAACGTCCTATATCATAGTAAAGCGGGTTATTTGAAGATTGGTCCAAGTAGATTCACTGCAGAACTGGGATTAGAGATGGCCAATCAGTTTGGTGGTCGTTCCTATCGTGAAATAGGAAGCGGAAACTGGCAATGGACTGATAATGAGAAGGGTATCAAAGCCTTCTGGCATGCTTTAGTACCTGGTGGATCTGAGGTGGGCGAAGGCGTGTATGGCAATGCCGGTGGTAATCATCTAGGTTCGTGGGTAATACGTCTGAACTATGAGGCTGATGCTTTTGCGATCGGTACTTATCTCGACCATTTTTTCGAAGATGAGTCAGCGATGTTTCAACTCGACTACGATGGCTATGGCAAAGGCGACGAATGGAATTCGAAAAAGGACAACCGCTTTGTTCTCTATGATTTCAAGGACATGCTCTTAGGGGTAGAGCTGAAGTTGAAGCATTTTTGTTGGTTGAATGACATTGTTGCGGAGTATCTCTATTCAAAATATCAGAGTGGTCCTATCTATCATGATCGTACACCTGCCTATAGCGATCATATCGGAGGTAACGATAACTACTATAATAATTATGTATATACAGGCTGGCAACACTGGGGGCAGGTGATGGGTAACCCTCTCTATCGCTCGCCGCTCTATAATGAGGATGGTACTATTCGTGTGGCCAATAACCGTATGGTGGCATGGCACTTAGGACTGAGTGGAGATCCTCTACCGTCACTTCATTATCGTGTGTTGGCAACTTATCAGACAGGTCTTGGTACCTATGACGATCCATTCGTTTCACCGCAGTATAATTTCAGTCTTTTGGCAGAGATGTCTTGGCAGCTATGTCAGGGGTGGAGCCTCCGTGGGGCCTTTGGTATGGATCAGGGAAAATTGCTGGGTGACAACTATGGTGCCCAATTGTCGATTGTTAAATCAGGTATCTTCGCAAAATGAAAAAGTTATTCTATCTTTTTATAACTCTGCTTCCGCTCCTTACATCTTGTGAGCTGGAGACTTCAGATAATGGTGATTTCGATGGCTTCTGGCATCTGATGAGTGTCGATACGCTGGCAAATGCCCAGCATCAGGACCTTTCACAGAAGCGTATTTTCTGGGCTGTCCAGCTGCATCTAATTCAGTTGAGAGGTGCCGACCGCAAGGATGAAGGAGGGGATGGTCGCGAATATTATGAGCAGTTCAAACTGGAGCATAACCAGCTGACGCTTTTCAATCCCCACGAGAAAAACCGTGAGGCGGGCGATCCTATCGTTACAGAAGACCATCTTGACGAGATTCGTCCATATGGCATCAATGCGCTGACGGAACACTTCGATGTTTTGCTTCTGAATAAGGATGAGATGATTCTGAGGTCATCCACCTTGAAATTGCAGTTTAGAAAACAATAAACTTAGAATTTCTTGCCGAAGGCGATGTAGAGAAAGGTCTGTGCTAGGATCTTGGCATCGAGCAACAGTGACTGGTGCTCTAGATAGTAAAGATCCATCTCCAGACGGGTGAGCATCTTTTCCATTGTGTCTGTGTAGCCGTTGTGCAGGGTGGCGTAACTGGTTACCCCAGGGCGCAATTGGTACAACTGTTCGTATCTGGAATCCTGCTCCATAATCAGGTCGATATAGTATTTCCTTTCAGGACGTGGTCCCACGAAAGCCATGTCGCCCTTTACAACGTTCCATAGCTGGGGCAGTTCATCGAGATGGTGGTCTCTCAGGAATCTGCCTACACGTGTCAGATTCTCGTTCTTTTCATGTTTGAAGAGGGCGTATTCATCGCGGTTTCCATCCATCGTCATACTTCTGAACTTCAGGATATCGAAAGGCTTCCCTCCCTTGCCAATACGCTCCTGACGGAAGAAAGCTGGCCCACCATCCTCCAGGCGGATGGCTATGTAGCACACTAGGAAGAGGGGCGAGAAGAGGATGAGGCAGACGAGTGCCCAGCAGAAATCAAAAGAACGTTTCATAATACCAGACTTTTTAACGTTAGGAAGATAATCTTGAAGTATTCGATCAGGTTGTAGTGCTCCAGATAGCGCATGTTCAGTTTGATTTTGTCAGGCATTATCTTCTCAATGTAGGTGCGCTCAGGATCCTCAGCCTGACTCAAAAGCTCGTTCTCATTCACGTATTCTATCGATGCATAGTCGGTGATACCAGGTGTCACGCTAAGCACCTTCCGCTGTTCCTCTGTATAGAGCTCCACGTATTTTCTCACCTCTGGCCTTGGTCCTACCAGACTCATCTCGCCCTTCAGTACATTCAGCAGCTGGGGCAGTTCGTCCATCTTTGTCTTGCGGAGAAAGTAACCAATATGAGTGATTCTCTGATCATGTTCTCCCACGGTGAGCAGTCCTTCGTTGTCGGCACCAATGCGCATCGTACGGAATTTATAGAGTCCGAAGGGCTTGCCGTCTTTCCCTATGCGCTCCTGGATGTAGAAACAGCCACCTTTACTACCCAACTTGATTTTCAGACAGATGGCAGCAAAGACGGGTGCGAGAACGACCAGTCCCAATGCGGAGAATATGATGTCGAAGAATCTGATCAATGTATGATGTCCTTGAAGTTTTCCAAAATATAATCCGCTTGCTCGTCAGTCAATTTCGTGTAGAGGGGTAGAGTGATCTCGTTCTCAAAAAAGTGATAGGCGTTAGGATAATCGTTCATTTTAAACCCGAGCCGCTTATATGCAGTCATCATGGGTAATGGCTTAAAGTGTACATTTGTTGCAATACCTCGCATGGCCATCTCTTTGATAACCTCATTGCGCTCTTCATTCTTTCGCCCCAGCAGTCTGACGAGATACAAATGACCTGAGGAAGTATAATCATGCGTATAATGGCTTAATACGCTAATATTTTCATCCTTTAATACTTCGTCGTAATGTGATATCAGTTCCTTTCTGCGTGCCAACATATCAGGGAAGCGCTTTATCTGCACCAATCCGATTGCAGCAGTGATGTCTGTCATATTACGTTTGTATCCAGGATAGATGATATCATATTCCCATGAGCTATGTTGGCTCCTCTCAAGTGCGTCTTTACTTTGTCCGTGGAGTGATAACAATTGAAATTCCTTATAGAGGCTTTGATTATCAATACCAGGTATATTCCGCCATGTTAGTGCGCCACCTTCACCAGTGGTGAGATTCTTTACAGCATGGAAACTGAATGCTGTGAAGTCGGCAACAGCCCCCACCATCTTATCTCTCCATTGAGCCCCAAAAGCATGGGCACTATCAGCAATGACTGCCACGCGTCCAATAGCTTTCTGAATCTCGTTTCCAGGATGGAATAATTCACGTCTGCTCTGAACTGCAGCAAAGATCTTCTCGTAATTGCAAGGTACGCCTGCGATATCTACAGGAATGACAGCCTTGGTACGTTCGTTGATACAATCTGCCATTTGTTCATAATCCATCTCAAATGAGTCCTTCTGTGTGTCAACGAATCTGATTTTGGCTCCAACATGATTGATCACACTGGCTGTTGCCGTATAGGTATAGGGAGTGGTAATAACTTCATCTCCACTACCTATACCAAGGATTTGGAGTATAGACTCCAAACAAGCAGTGGCGGAATTAAGACACACAGCCTTTTCTACACCACAGAATTGGGCAATTTTCTCTTCAAACAGTTTGGTGCGTGCTCCAGTTGTTATCCATCCTGATAGAAGGGCTGCCGTCACTTCCTGAGCTTCCTGCTCTGTGATATCTGGGGGGGAGAAGGGTATTTTCATCGCGTTATCTGTTGGGGGTGACCTTACTCGAACTGTTGCATAGCACGTTGAAGATACCAACGAGATAACCAATGCCGTAGCTCATGTGAATATTGAAGAATACGTAAGGCATCAGCAATACCAGTAGGGGCTGATGCATGCGGATAGCACTCATGCTGCCCACCACGATGCCGATAAAAAGATAGAGCACCAGGAACGTCGTGTAGGCATGTAGGATAAATGGCGAGAATATGCTGGCAGTTCCTCCAATGATTAGTAACAAAAGGAATACCAGTGGAAAGAACTGCCTAACGGTTGCTGGCGCCCCCAGTTTCTTGTTCACCAGTGGTTTGTAGAGACCATATTGGTAATACATTTTCCGCATCTTGCAGAGAGTGTCACGTGCCGTATAGTTGATGATGACTTGTGGAATCAGGTAGATTTTGCCACCCAAGTTATGTAAGCGTCCGTTGAACTCATCGTCCTGGTTTCTTACCAGATCAATATCGAAGGGTCCTGTCTTCTCAAATATCTCACGCTTATAGCAGCCGAAAGGCACCGTATCCGTCTCAATGATCTTCGAGGCACCAATCTTGTGCATTGAACCGCCTACACCGAAGGGATGGCTCGAAGCCTGGGCAATGGCCTGACAGATGGGTGTGTCCTTTGCGGGTTGGGTGTTCCACACACCGCCCACGTTATCAGCATTCAATTGGTAGAGGTATCTCACGAGTTCCGAGATGTAATTCGTGGGGTAAGTGCAGTGTCCGTCGAGTCGCATAATCACCTCTCCTTTTGCAGCCTCCAGTCCCCTGTTCAGTGCATAGGGAACGATACGCTCTGGGTTATCAAGCAGTTTGATAAACGGATATTGCCTCATATAGCGTTCGATAATCTCGCGTGTCTTGTCAGTACTGCGTCCATCGACGAATAAAACCTCCATCATATCCTGCGGATAATCTTGTTCGATGATAGACATAATGCATGCTTCAATGAATTTTTCTTCATTGAAAACAGGACAAATGACTGACACCTTTCGAACGTTCATTCTATATACTTAAACGTACTTTTTTCGTAATTAGTGCGCAAAGGTACGACTTTTTTTTGTATTTTTGCACCAAAATCGCAAGAAATGAATAAAATCGAGCAATTTGTTTACCAACGTGTCAAAAATAACTATGTCCTGAAGGATTTTTTGAGGAATCTTTATCAGGGCTTTTATGATTTGCTGCCTAACTATGAGTCACGATTTCTCCAAACACCCATAGTCCTTAGCGATAGTTTCTTCGGCTTCCACGATGTGAAACCTTTCAGTCTTAATAACAGCATGCTGCTGGCCAACCGTCTGATGATTCCTCTCCGCATGCCTCAAAAAGATGATGCCCTTCAAGTAGGCTATTACTCAGGTAAGGATTATGCTGAGTGGCATCCCTTGGGAGAAACTTATGCCTGGAACTATCATAAGGGCTGTCGTCTGCAATGGTGTGGTGACGATAACCATATGATTTATAATATATGTGAGGACAATATGTTAAAGGCTGCTATCTGCGATATTAATTCAGATGAAACACGACAGGTCGGATGGCCTATTGATCATGTGAGCACTGATGGCCGTTGGGCTACATCCTTCAGCTATGGCCGTCTGGAGATATTGATGCCTGGCTATGGATATGTGGTGGGCGATAATGAAACTTTTGCTGAGGCTTATGCGCCAGAAGAGACGGGCCTCTACCTTGTTGACCTACAGGCTAATACTCGTTGTATGCTGATGAGTCTCAGACAATTGGCTACCCTTCAGCCTGAAGAGGATATGACAGATAAATTCCACTTTATCACCCATACCGAATTTTCGCCTGATGGTCGATATGTAGCTTTCCTTCATCGTTGGTATAAGGGCACTTTCCAACGTACACGGCTGGTGGTTTATGATTTGCAGACGGACCATATTCATATCTCCCCAACTACAGGTATGGTTTCTCATTACGTGTGGAATTCTAAAAATGCACTTGTGGCCTATTGCCGCATAGCGGATATCGATTCCCATGTGTTTTTCTCCGATCCAACGATGTGTGAGTGGAAACGTTGTGGCTACCCCTTGTTGAATTCTGATGGACATCATCATTTCATCGATGATGATAACTTTGTGGTAGACACCTATCCTGACAAGTATCGCCATATGAAGCTATGGCAGGTGAATGTGAATACGGATGAGGTCAAACTATTGGCTGATGTGAAGAGTCTGAGGCGTTTCGTGAATCCAGACGATAACCATAACTGGAAGTGCGACCTCCATCCACGAGTTAGTGCAGATGGCAGTCTGGTTTCTTTCGATTCCACCCATACTGGCCAGCGCAGTCTCTGTGTGATGAGGATTCAATAAAATGTCTTGATGATATATTGCATTGCCTCGTAGTTACATCGGCAGTAGAAGCTGTGCTTCATTCTGCTTGTTGAAGCATGTTCTGAATCTGTGACCTTGATTGTGGGTACATATTCAACACTCAGACCTGCTTTCTGACACATCTCTGCCAGATAGATTTCTTCACAAAATAGAAAAACTGGATAATTAATTTTGCCGCATTGTTTGAAGTACTTGTTTGTCAGGATGATCAACGAACCATGTCCAGCATAGATTTTTCCCGCAGGATGGCTCTCGTTTTTTTTCTGACGATAGAAAGTGCGTGTATATAGTGTGTCCAATATTGGGAATTGGTAAAACGCTTTCAGGATGTTCAACTTTCTCAGAGAATAACGGTTCAGAATCTTAGGATTCTTATCTCTCTCCTCAAGATGCGACCATATCTGTGGAGCTATCCAGCCCGTATTCTCCTCACATGTATAATCTGCTAGTTTCAGAAAGAAGTCCTCTTCAACGATCAAATCTACATTGCTGATAATGATGTAATCATAAGTTTTGACATCAACAGCCTGCATCAGTCTTTTGACAGCTCCGAAGTAGCCTGGATTATTATCTTTGGTATTGTTTGCCACATAAATTTCCACATTGACTTTGTCTTTAGCTTTCTTGGCTGCCATGTTGATAGAAACCAGAAATATATCACGCTCCTTGTCTGACTGGTATGATACACAGAATAAGGCAATCTCTTTCATTTTACTTATGTTGTGATTTATATGACTTTTTGCCCATGATACCTTTGTGATAATGGTGAATACCAGTGAACATGTAGCGCAACTTCTGCCATTTATCTTGTTCGAAACAGACGACAATCAGCATACGCTTAACAACCTCAATAGCCCAATGAAGTCGTTGATGATGTTGACTGCCGATGTAGAGATAGTTTCTGGCGATGTAATAGAGTCGCAGGGGTGAGTGGTTAAGAATAGAGATCTGTTTGTGGAAGGGTAGGGGGATGGCTTGCCCATGTCCCACTTCTTGCAACAGGAAAACATTGTTGGTGCGCAGAATTTTGTAGCCATGCTCCTGAAGCTTTAGGCAGAAATCAAAATCCACCCCATCGATAAAAAGTTCTTCAGTGAATCCTCCAACGGTCTGCCACGCAGAGAGTCTGACGAGGTTCCCTGCAGTGATACAATGCTCAATAAACTCTGTGCCTTTGTCGCTACGGGCATATTGACGTCCCATGTTTCTGTCCTCTATGCGTGGGCAGATAATGGCGATATCGTCCTGATTAGTATAACGTAAGAATTCACTGAGTGTGCCTGCCTGCATGATGGAATCTTGATCCAGTGTTACCACCCATTCATAGCCCAAATCTAATGCTTGTTGACAAATCTGGTTCAGACCATTGGCCATACCCAGATTCTCACCTTTGTTGTTGTCGGCAATCACAATAGCGCCTGCCTCGGGTTGTGCCTTGGCAGCTGCAATGTTCTCTTTCAGCCGTTGTTCATCAGGCTGATAGGTAACGATACCGATAGCGAATGTCTTATGCATGGTCTGAAATTTTGAGTATGACGTTAGAGATAGACTTGATGATGCCTGTCTGATAGACTTTTGTCTCAAGTATTGATGCATAAGTAACAAACAGAGGAATACAAAGGAGAATCCTGATGACGGGCTGATGGGTTATCATGAGCACCAGCCAACCCATTAACAAATAGGGTATGGCAAAGCCGACAGACAGGAACAGCTGACGGAAGGGGAAGCATATTCCTAAAGAGCGGTTGGTCTCGATGGTGGCGATGATGAGTACCGTTATCTCTGCTGCCACCCAGACAATCGCCGTTCCCATGCTGGTAAATTTTGGAACGAGCAATATGGTGAGCAATGTCCATACGATCACACCAGCGAAGCCGGCCTTCACTATCGTATTGTCCTTCCTGAGTGGTATCAACAATTGCAGTACGATGATCTTTTCTGCACCAATAACAATTAGCTGTAGCATAATAATGCGCATGGGCATAATGGCACCTTCGAAGCCTGTTCCTGCAAACAATCGGATGATATCTGGTGAAAAGAGCTCTATGAAGCAGATAATGGGGAATGAGAACAGAAACAACAATTTGAAAGCTACATCTGTGTATTCCCTGACCTTGTCGATTTTATTCTCCTTCATCAGGACACTCATTCTTGGAATCATGACTGCCGTCAAGGTGCTGATCAGCGCAATCACGACCTGATAGACGCGAGTGGCTGTTGCATAGTTGCCTGCCTCCTGATTATCGGTGATGAAACTGAGTACAGGTAATGACAACTTGAAGTAGATTGCCGAAAACATGGCAAATATGCCCAGCATAAAGAAAGGCTTGAGAAAGCGTTTGATATTGGCGCGTCTAAGATTCCAGTGGAGATAGCTGCGCTTGTGATACCAGTTACAGACAGCATTGCCAACGGTGATTCCAGTGAAAAGTGCGTAATAGACCGTTACATCGGTTTCACAATGTACCAGCAGGAACACTACCAGAACGAAAATCGTGCGCAGGATGATAGATCGCAAAGTAATATACCTGAATTCTTCGAGCCCTATATAAAACCATTCAATCCAGAAAAGGTTGGCGGTCAGTTTGAGGATGCCGATGGGAATGAGCAAACCATAGTCCTGTAATGTGGGAGAGAGTGCTACGATTAGGACAAACATTAATGCGATGAAGGCTGTCGAACATAGGTTGAGCGCAAACAGATCCGTAAAGGTCTGACTCAATGCCTCTGGGTTATCCTTGTTCTTGGCGATCTCCCTCACGCCGACAGAGGTCAGTCCCATCATTGAAAACAGAATACAGTAGTCGATCATGTTGTCTATCGTATCCACGATGCCAATACCTCCAACCCCCAAAGTCCTGCTAATATATGGGAAAACAATCAATGGTACGAGATACGTACTCATCGTGAGCAGGGTGCTGTATGCAAGATTCTGCTTAACGCTGGCCAAGGGCTACCTCCTTTCTTGATATCCAGGCATAGAATAATACTAAAATTGGAATCTCTATGAAAGAGAGATGGAAGAAATAGAATTCAAACCACCCCATCGCCAGAAGCCCACAATAATAGAATAGGATGGTGTGGATATACACGTTTCTGAACAGCACTGCTAGCACCTTCCATGTATAGACCACAGAACTGATGATGATGGTATAGGTGACAAATTCGATAGCGTTGGTATAGACGCAGATCGTGCCGAAGAATGTGCGAACGTTGGTATATGAGATTCCTGTGTTCCAGTAGATATGGTTCACAGGTGATATCAGTTCATTGCCTGCAAGTACGTTGTAGATATTTACAAATGGTGCAAAGATGTAGGATATGTCATTGCGGTCAGGTATGCCTTGGTCCAGGTCATAACTCCATCCCAGTGTGCCGCTGGTGAAATAGTGTACGAAATGTCGGGCAATGAATTCTACCAGATTCATATTCGCCTCACCATCGTTGCCCAAAAGAGGAATCACCAAATAGATCATGTAAAACACCAAGACTGCACCTATGATGACGCCAAGTACCAATGTGATGTTCATGTGGGTTTTGCCTGTATAAAGCCGTATGAGCAGGGCTGACACAACCGCAATAATAATGGTTCCCTTTACCATATAGCTGAACAGGATAACCAGCATGAGGGCAATGAGTATCCAGAGCAGAAAATCTTTCTTTTTGACATAGTAGAGCGAGAGAATCAGTAGCGGCATAATCATCTCCCTGAGATGTGCCCAGACGCCTTTGCCGCTGAACTCCTCAGTAAACTCTTCTGTTCCGAAAAGGTTAAAACCATGAGAGATAGTTTGATAGAGTTTGAAAAGTAATGCAGCAACCAGTATGGCTCCTATGACCATGAGGTTAGGCGACAATTTCCCCCTATCGTCGTCGATAGTTGTCTTTACAGGCAAGTCGTAATGCTGCAGCAGGGCAGAGGCCATATAACTGGGCAGTGCAAAGAGCGGTAGTCCAAAGATCCATATATAGATGCTGTCGTAGTTGAAGTTCACAAACCCGAAATTGCCAGCTATTGAAATCGTTATTAGCAATACGGCGACATAAGGTAACATCAAAGCACATAGCGGCGTATAGAACGTTTGCCATGCCCGATACTCAAGGTATGTCAGACACGATACCTCCATCAGGAGAATCATGACGATAGATAACTGGCTCAGATCAACCACTTATTCTCTTTTGAAATGTGCGCGGAAAACGATAGAACAGGCAGGGATAAAGAGGCCCAGCAGAAATGCACAGAGGATAATGATCTTCTTGTTGGGGGAACTCTGTTCCTTAACGCCGAGTGGGGGAGTCAGGACACGGATGTCAGTTTTCAGTGCCTTGGTCATCTGTGCCTCCTCACGCTTCTGTAACAGGAAAATACGTACCATACTGAGCACCTTCAGGTCTTCTTCGTCTGTTAGACCTTCGATATACTTCTTTGGTGCTGAGGATATCAGTTGTTTGCCTTCACTCTCTTTCGCTGTCACACTCTTCAACTGCAGCTTCAGCTGGGTGATGGCATTCTCGGCAGAGGCCAATACGGCAGCGTGCATCGATGCGAGTTGCTGGTCGATATCTTTCACTAGCGGGTTCTCCTTACTCGAACTGGCCACAATCTTCTGACGTTGTAGCTGCAACTTGTTGTAATTGCCTACTTGTTCACCCAGTCCTCCATCCTTTTCCGATATCAGAAGAGCTGGCAGCAACTCGCTTTTTTTCGATTCGTCCTTCAGATAGTCGCGGATGGTTTCCACAGCGTAGAGTTTGTTGTTCAGTTCCAGCAGGGCTTCCGAAATATCCTTAGCACTCTCAGCATACACTTTGGCCATCACTTCGATATCAGGTATCATAGTCTTACCTTTATAGTCGGCTACACGCTGACCGATGGACTTCAGTTCATTCTCTAGCGAGGCCAGTCGCTCGATAACATAGCGCTCCGACACCTGTGTCTCAGCCTCTTTGTCCTCTTTAGCCTCCTTGCGGTATTCTGCTATTATGGCATTGATGACATCAGTGGCACGACGTCTTGACACATCCTTATACTGAATGTCGATAATCGAAGCCTCACGATTGCTGACAGCCATGGTCAGCTTGTTTTTTTTCAGGTGTTCCACCAACTCCATTGGTTCAGTTCTTTTGATGGTGATGGTAACCTCATCATCTTTCATGTTCGAGAGGTATGGAGTCGCCTTGATTTCCACCTGGCCTATTGATGTCTTAAATGTCTGACCTACTTTACCAGTTAAGTCATCATCATATTTATCATCATTCTTCTTGAATTTATAGATCCTGACATTCCCGTTTTTATTCAGATCTATTTTCATTCTCACATCGTCTTCCTCTGTGATGTCCTTGAAATCCACGATGACGGGCTGTGTCTCGGCATAGAGATCCTTGTTGCGAATCCCCTTGATCGTATAGCTCATGTCAAGATGCAGCTGGTGTACGACATTAAGCAGCAACCAAGGTGATTGCATGGCATAGAGTTCATTATAAACATTGGCAGAACCCAAGTTTAATCCAACGAGTCCTCCTAATTCAGCCAGTCCCCCGAGCTGGCTCATCATCGCTCCCATTCCACCTTCTTCCTTGATGAGTACCTGGGCTTTCCTCGTATATTTGGGAGGAGTTACCACCAGATAGATGATGGCCAGTAGCATGATAATGACGACTGAATAGCAGAACCATTTCCACTTTGCAAGGCATTCTTTCCAGAATTCGCCTATCGTTAATGTGTTATTTTGAGCCATTTTGCAGCTTTTTACTTTAAGATGAGTACTAAAACAGATGTTAGCACGGATATGGCAGAAAGCCAGAAAGAACCATTGGTTATATCACTCGCAATAGCCGATTGACGCTTGCGATAGTTGTTGGGTTGAATATATACCACATCATTCTGTTGTAGGATATACGCTGGTGATTTCATAATAGATTCTGCATCCTGCATGTTGAGGACATAAGCCTCTTGACCTCCATGATCAGTTTGTCTGATAACCTTTACAAAATTCCTGTCCCCATAAATCGTCATGTCGCCAGCTTTACTGAGCGCTTGCAATATGGTAAGTCTATCGCTGTCAAATAAGTAGAAACCAGGATTCTTGACCTCTCCAAGTATGGAAAAGCCGAGGTTGATGTATTCGATGGTTACAACTGCGTCTGTTGCAACGTTTTTTTCCGCCATAGTACGCTTCAGCAATTCTGCCAGTTTTGCACGGCTCATACCAGCTGCTTTCACTTTACCGATCAAAGGAAAATCTATAAAACCATCTTGATCTATCGTATAACCGGAGGCACCCCTACTTTGATAAATTGACTGTTGCTCCGTATAACCGATAATCTGAGATGTTACAGGTAGGTTCAATACGTTATTCAGTTCTACCGATTTGGTGTTTACAATGATTGAAAGCTTATCGGCAGGCTTTAGCAATATCCCTTCACTTTCCTTGACTATCATCTTGTCTCCATCAGAAAGATTTGGGAAATATGATACAGTTTTCGGTGTTACACATGAGGAAAGAATCATCGCGCCCCAGAATATAATAATGACATTTTTCAGTTTCATTCTTATTGTTTTTTATAATTAAAAACGCATTTCCCACATTAATATTATGAGATGCGGCTGCAAAAATACAACTTTTTGTTGAAATATCATCGTAATTGGGATTTTTTGCGTATATTTGCCACAGATTATTTTACTATCCTATTAATGACAATGAAGAAAATACTGATTTCTACACTCCTCCTGCTATTGACAGGATGGAGTTCAGCTACCGCCCAATGCGAGGACGGTAGTCGATTGTGGTTGCGCCTTGAGACCACCAATGCCGCAAAGGCGATTACAGGTGTGAAGGGCACTGCTATGACAGAGTTGCAAACCTATTGGAAGGGTGGCCCTGTGGTGCTGAAACGCCAGAAGGGTATTGCTGCCGATGGCTACACCATCCAAAGTCAGGGTGGAAAGACCGTCATCGCTGCTGCCAGTGATGCAGGTCTGCTCTATGGCGCCTATCATCTGCTGCGCCTGCAACAGATGGATGCGTCAACGGCCTCATTGAATATCAGTGAGAAGCCCATGTACGACCTGCGTATCCTGAACCACTGGGACAATCCCAACGGCACGGTGGAGCGTGGTTTTGCAGGAAAGAGCATCTTCCTCAATCCTGATCCTGCCCGTATGAAGATGTATGCACGTGCCTGTGCCTCCATCGGTATTAACGGTTCGGTACTCAACAATGTGAACGCTAAGCCTGAGGCCCTCGCGACGGAGAGTCTGCAGAAAACCAAGTCGATTGCCGATCAGTTGCGTCCCTATGGCATCCGTGTCTATCTCTCCATCAACTTCGCTTCGCCTATCAAGGTGGGTGGTCTGAAGACGGCTGATCCCCTCGATGCAGAGGTCATCAAATGGTGGAAAGACAAGGTGGACGAGATATACAAACTCATTCCTGACTTCGGCGGTTTCCTCGTGAAAGCCAACTCTGAGGGAGAACCTGGGCCGATGGACTTCGGACGTACGCATGCCGATGGCGCCAATATGCTGGCAGGTGCACTGAAGCCCCATAAGGGTATCGTGATGTGGCGTGCCTTTGTGTATAATCCCCAGAGCAGCGATCGTGCTAATCAGGCC
>LXOW01305137.1_pt4 | contig 16927 bp, 16 predicted proteins | sample 1368591 | NCBI WGS metagenome assembly LXOW01 (sample SAMN04884650, study PRJNA319009) | bovine gut metagenome | isolation source: Cow rumen | host: Bos taurus | place: Italy: Legnaro (PD) | collected 2014-07-09 | reverse complement strand
CATCGCGGCTTATAGCCATATCAATAGCATTATATGGCGGAAAATGAGTTAAATCACTTCCTTCGCTTACCCAACGCCCACAGCGTTCAAAGCCAGTTTTATCTGCTTTTAATTCATACCAGTCTACTAATGATTTTTTATTTGAACTATAGTTAGCATTATTGCTTGCAAGAATTATAGCTCCACCACTGTTGGTGCCAATTACCTTCCTTATAATCCAATTATCTGATAATTCAATAGGAGTAGAAGGGTCTATTCTCGCACTATGACAATAAATTGGATTTGATGTGTCCTTTCTCCAATATGCTCTAGCATATTTATATTCACTTGAATCAGCTGGCTTATATTTTTTGGATAAAATTAAATTAGTGTCAAAAAGACTAATACTAGATAAGTCATCTGTTTTTCCACACAAATAAGTATCAAAAAAATATCTTCTGGCAATACTACCGTTTTTTGTTAATTCAGCTAATATATCTCCATTCGGCGACAAAGCAACAGAAGTAGGATTGTTTTCTAACTCAATTTCAAATTCTTCATTAAATTCTTTTAAACCTGTATCTATAGCTTTTAGTTTATATTTGTTATTTTCATCCTTAGAAGTAGTGTAAATTATTTCTGGAGTTCTAGCAGAATGGTGCGTTATTATTGCCGAAGAATCATCTATTTGAGCTATGCTGTGATTTACAGTAGCAGTGCTTCCACTAGTTGGACTATTTTCTAAAATATCGTTATAATCTATAGAACGCAATATAGGCTTATCTGCGTTATCAACAATAAAATGGCCAGTTAATTTTGAATAGATAGCATATTCAGAGCCAGAATTTATTTCTGAATCGCTAAATTCCGCCTTATAGTCGTCAAGATTAATAGGATTATTATTATCTAAAAGGCTGGTTTTTAAAATATAAGCTACGCGTTTACCATTAGGATTTGCGCCATCATTGTCTATACAAGACAAAACAATAAACCTGCCGTCTGCACTTATTTCCATATCGTTTACTTTTATTTCTGTGACTGCATTTATATTCAAATTTATTGATTTTATATAGCTAAATGTCAAAGAATCAAATAAAACTATTTTACTATCGCTATAATCATTTTTTTTATGCCATAAAGTATACACTATTTTACTATCTGGGCTTACGCATGCCGCTGCAGAATACAAGTTTGAAACAGAACTTGGAAGTTTAGCAGTCTCAACAAATTTTAAGTTCAAAGGTGTATTATTATACATAGGATGACGTTTAATAGAATTATCGTCAAAAGGCCCAAAATATAAAAATCCGTCACTTCCAGCAGTTAAGAATAAAGTTGCTGTATCATAAATACTACCTAAAGTTCCTACTCCAAACCATTGACAACTAGCCCAGCTAGTTGTTAAACCATCAGCATAATATCCTTTTATACCACTACTTGTTTCTATTTGAATTGCATAAGCTCTATCGCCATCTGGTCTTAAAGCAAACTTTGTTTTATATAAAGCATTTTCTCTGTTAAGACTAGAACCATTCCCTGTCCTGTTTATAGTCCCTTTTTCTCCTATAAATTGTGAATAAGTTGTTGAATTTGGGTCTATATCAAATAATCCTATATTACCTACACTACTATCTGTTCCACCAAATAAAAATAATTTTTTGCCGTCAGGACTAGGAAAAACCGCTTGATAAAGTTTATCTCCTGGTAATTTATATTTTTTGCTCATCATCCCCGTAACAGGGTCAAAGCTACAGACAGCATTATTTTTTATATCTAACGCATAAACATATTCTGATGAAACTTCAGGCACAGTTACAAGAGAAACAAGAGAATACTGCTGTACATAGTCGGGGGGGGGATTGAGAGATATAGAGCCCATTTCAGCCAGATATTTTTCATCTACTTTATATTTTTCATTTCCTGTTGGATAATTGTTATCGGTAAGAGAATTATCTTCTAAAATATAAAACTGCCCGTCTTCGCCAACTATTTGGGAAGTTACCACAACCTGTTTTAAGCCTTTAAAGTCTGCATCGTTTTCCATAGTGCCGTCTGATTTTTCTGATTTTAAAATTACATTATCTTTAACTTTAACGGCTATTCTATAAACTCTGAACATATTTGTAACGCTGAAATTTGTTGCAGTAGAAAATTCATTAGGAGCAGAATAAGTTGCAACAGATTGAGGAAATTTGTCGCCATCATTTTTATACCATTCGTATAACCAGCCTGTAGTTTCGTCTATATATTTTTGTTCGTTATTAGCTCTTGAGGTTTCAAGGTTCATTCTTGAGCGGGCAAGCATTTGCAGTTTGTTATCGTTTACCATGCGTTGAGTCATAGATTCGGCATTTTGCATTGTTCCAACAATGGGCATAATGCAAGCGCCTACCAAAACAGTAGCAATCAGAGCTTCAATTAAAGTAAACCCTCTCTTAGCCATTTTCCTAAATAAAAAACTACAAACGCCCATATAACTCCCCCACAAATTATGCTTTATTTATTATAGCATATATAAATTTAAGCCGCTTCTGCTTCTTGTTTTTTTCTACTGCAAATTTTTCTGTATTCTTTTAAGATACTGGAAATTTCAGATTTTGATTTTTCTATAATTTGATCTGGGCTTAACTTCTTTATTTCCTCAGAATGTTTGCATCTTATTTCATGTATTTCGTCACAATCAAAATTACTCATTTAAAAACCTCCTAACATCATAGATGGCGGTAAAATATGCACTTCAGGTAGGTTATATTGCTTATTTATTGCATTTACCGCATTTATTGTTTTTGGATTAGCAAAATGCTTAAAGTTCCAACTTAATATATAACTACAACCATTATTAACCGCAATAGAAATATGTCTTAAATCATCTAAACTTTTGTTTGTTAATACATTATTAGTTAAATACAAATTAGCAAGTTGAATATCATCAACTGTTTCTTCAACATATTTTAAAGTATTTTCACTCATTCTTTCCAAAAGTAATATTTTTTTCTCTTGTTTACACCTATTTATTTCTTCAAAAGTTACATTTGATATTAATAAATTTNNTTTTTTCGGGAGCATCATTTTGCTCTAAATAACTAATAAAAGATGTATCTAAGTATATAGACGTTTTACGCATAAACTCCCCCACAAATTATGCTTTATTTATTATAGCATATAAAAAGCCATATTCCCCACATATTAACAAATTAAAAAAAATAAAATTGCCAATACTTTTATCATCTGTTATTATCAATTTTGCTAAGATAAAAAAATAAAAAACTTGGCGGTATGATAACCGATTGGTGGTGAACAATGATTGATACTGTTTGTTATAGGCATAGTGATAAATGCCTTGAACTTATTGATCAGACCCTCTTACCTAGTGAATGCAGATTCGTTCAGTGTTATACCGAGCTCGAAGCTGCTTCTGCCATAAAAAAAATGCAGGTGCGTGGTGCCCCCGCTATTGGCGTAACAGCAGCTTATGCAGTTGCTTTGGGTCTATCAAATAAACAAAACCATAACCTGCCCTTAAATAAATCCCTAGAGCAAATTTGCTCAATGCTTATATCTTTGCGCCCAACAGCCGTAAACTTGGCTTGGGCAGTCAAAAGAGCCAAAGAAGCTGCTTTAAAAGCAGCGAATTATGAAGAAGCCACAGAAGCCGTTTTAAAAGAAGCCGACAAAATAAAAGAAGAAGACTTGGCTATGTGCAAAGCAATCGGCGAATATGGCGCTGAACTTATTAATGATGGCGACACATGGCTAACTCACTGCAACGCAGGAGCTCTTGCCACTGCTGGTTACGGAACCGCTTTAGGCGTTTTCCGAGCTGCAAAAGAAGAAGGCAAAGAATTTAGCGTTTATGTAGACGAAACAAGACCATTACTGCAAGGTTCAAGGCTTACCGCTTGGGAACTTATGCAAGAAGGAATAGACGCAACATTAATTTGCGATAACATGGCAGGAAGTCTCATACACGCCGACAAGGTTCAAGGAATTATCGTAGGAGCAGACAGAATAACTTCTAAAGGCTTTGTAGCCAATAAAATAGGCACTTATTCCTTAGCTGTTCTAGCAAAATATAACGGAATTCCATTTTATGTAGCTGCTCCAGTATCTACCTTCGACATGAATATTTCTTACGATGATGAAATAGAAATCGAAGAAAGAGACCCCGAAGAAGTTACAAGTATAAAAGGCGTTAAAATTGCTCCAGATGGCATAAAGGTTTATAATCCAGCTTTCGATATAACTCCTCCAGAGCTAATAACTGGTATTATTACCAATAAAGGTATAATACGCCCGATTTATAGAGACACAATTCCAGAAATTATTGGAGAATAAGCATTGAATCTTTCTTCCGGTTGCATTGTCGAATATAGCGCAAAAGGCACCATGCCAGAAATTGGAGCTGTTTTAAGCAATGCTTCCGGAACAGTTCGTTTAATGCTTTTAAATGGCAAAGAGACTAATATTCCAGAGAAAAAAATTCTTTTGTCAACAAAGCGAGCGCTTATTTCTACTGGTAACAAAGACCAATGTAAGCAGTTTTTAATTGATGTAAATTCAAAAAGAAATGAAATAGTCTCTCAAATCGATTTAGAAGAAATACGCTCTATACTTATAGACGACCCTAAAGCATATACCGTAGAAGAAATTGCAGAATTTCTTTTTTCTTCTGATGATGATAATTCTATAGCAGCGTTATTACGCAAACTTAGCGACGATAAATTATATTTTAAAAACAAAAATGGATTATTTACTCCTGCTACAGAAGATGAATTAAAACAAGCAAAAGAGCTTCAGGCAAAAAAAGAACAAGGCGAAAAAGAAGAAACAGAATTAGCTTCAGCATTAAAAAATATTGCCGCAGGAAAACAAAAAGGTCTACCAGACAGCTTAAAAAACTATTTTTATTTATTAAAAGAATACATGGCAGATGATGAAAACGCTAATTTGCCTAAAAAATTATCAAACGCCTTAATAAAAGCAGATTTAGCAAGCAGCAGAAAATTATTTAATGCTATGATACGGGCTGAAATAATCAATCAAGATGAAAATTTAGGCTTAGTAAAATATAAGATTCCAGTAAATTTTTCATCAGAGCAATTACAGGAAGCAGAAAAATTAGCTAAAACAGATATACGAAGTTTAAACCGAATCGACCTTACATCATTAAAAGTATGGGCAATAGATACTCCAGGTTGTAAAGACAGAGATGATGCATTTTCTTTAGAAACCAACGCTGATGGTTCAACAACTCTTTACGTTCATATTGCAGACCCAGCAGAAATAATCAAATCTGGAGAAATACTAGATAAAGAAGCCATGAGACGAGGCACCAGCGTATATATGCCAGATTTGCGCATTAATATGCTTCCAGAAGTTCTAAGCGAAGACTTTTTAAGCTTAAGCGAAGGCAACGAACGACTAGCAATAACTTTTAAATTAACATTTAATTCTGAATGTGACATAACAAACTTTGAAATTTTTGAATCAATAATAAAATTAGAAAAAGCCACCGATTACGACACAGCAAATGACTTACTAGCAAGCGATACATGGCTTAAATCTGCTTATGATTTTTCCGAAAAATTAAAAAACAGACGTATAAAAGACGGAGCAGTTATGCTTACAAGACAGCCAGAGCCAGAAATAACCGTAATAGATGGAACAATAGAAATAAAATTTAAAGACAGAGATACTTTAACGGCTGGCATGATTGCAGAATTTATGATTTGGACTAACCACGCAGCCGCATTATGGTTCAGAGAAAAAGAAATACCTTGTCTTTACAGAACCCAAGACGGCGAAGAAACATCTATACCAGAGCCATGCAATACTTTTGACGCAGTTAAATTCTGGCAAACCCTTAAAACTTTTAAAAAGACAGTTGTAAGCCAAATTTCAGGCAAACATTTTTCATTAGGCGTAATCGGTTATACTCAGGTAACCTCTCCAATACGTCGTTATTCAGATTTATTACCTGTCTCTTATACACATCTGACGCTGCCGACGAGCGATCTAGTNNGGTTATACTCAGGTAACCTCTCCAATACGTCGTTATTCAGATTTATTACTTCATAGACAAATAAAAAGCGTATTACATGGTGAAGCACCTCAATATAGCTCAGAAAGTCTTTCACAAACAATAATGATTTCAGACATAGCCACAGGGAAAGCAGACAGCATTATGAATGAGCGTGAAAGATACTTCATGCTTAAATATATAAAACAATGGAAAAACGAATTAAGCAAAGAACAAAAAGATTTGTTTTTTGACGGCGTTATTGTTGACAATACAGGCTTAACTGACGTAAACTTTTATTGTGACTTTTTATGTAATTTCAAGCACAGCAAAAAGCCAAATTTTGATACAGCAATAGGTCAGGAAATACTTGCAAAAGTAACTCAAGTAGACCCATTCGATGGTGTAATTAGGTTTGACATACATAAAAAGCAAGTAAACTAATAAAATTTAGATAAAAAGCCTATAAAGGCAAAAGAGGAGTAATTATGTTCAAACGAAAAGTTCTAACTTCACTGTTAATTGCTTTAATTTCATCTTGCGCATTTGCTGAATACAAAGTTTCAACAACTTTATCAAAAGAAGAACAAAAGAATAAGGCACAAGAATTGTATAAAAACATGGCACAACTAGATAATGACGCATTAGATGATTTGATTAACATGCATACTCAGGTAATAGAAAAATGTCCAGAATCAGCAAGAGCCCAAGAATCTTGTTGGAAGCTTTCTAATCTGTTCATCATTAAGCAAAGCGACTTTCAATCAGCCGTAGAAGTTCTCGAACACTTAATAAAGCAGTATCCTGACAGCGAACTTGTTCCTGCAGCTAAAAATCGTCTTATGACATGCTATAAATCACTTAACGAATACGATAAAGTTTGCAAACTTTACGAAGAAATATTTGCAAACGACCCAAATCCAAGTAACAAAACTTACATTGTAAGAGCTCTTGCTTATGGAAAAGCCTTAGATGCTATAGGAAAAGCTGAAGAAGCTCAAAAATGGTATCAAGAAGTTATAAATAGAGATAAAACAGGAATGTCTCTAGAAGCTCGCGCAGCTCGAAAACTATTAGCTCAATGATTTTTTAGTGCCCCATGCAACAAGCTCTTGTTCATTTAAACTTGAAATTACATTTATAAGTTTTAAATGAACTCTATTAACCATTCTGGTTAATTCAGCAGGGGTATAATATCGTTCAAAAGCGGTAACATATTCTTTGTTACCGCTTGTTTTTATTTCTAAATTTATTTTCTTTGTAGATTTCCATAAATCAACAAGACCATTTTTTACATCATCATTAGAAATCTCACGCATCATTTTTATAGCGTTTAAAACTGTTATATAATATTTTCCACCTGGCTTAAGCAAATCTGACATATTGCCAAGTATAGCCATATCTCTTCCCCATTCGCTTTCGCCAGTATTAAGCAAACATAAGCCGCCTTCATGCAAAGAAATGGCTATATCAAATCTATCTGAACAAAATTCTTTTGTAAAATCTTCAGCAGAAGCTTCTATAAAATTAACGGAAACTCCAGCTTTTTTTGCGTTTTGCCTCGCTAAAACAATCATTTCATTGGAAAAATCCAACCCAGTAACAACATAACCTCGTTTTGCAAATTCTATAGAATGTCTGCCTGTTCCACAGCCAATATCTAAGATAGACGACATAGACTGTGGTTTAAGTAGACTTTCGATATAGTCTACTTCCTGAACAATTTGTTGTTCAGAAAGTAGATTATCATATTCTTTCGCTATACTATTATAAAAACGTTTATAAGCGTTTTCCATAAGTATTAAAGTTACTCTGCTGGTGTAGCTGGAACTTTAAGAACTTTTTTAGTTTTACTAGTTTCAGAAGTTTCACCAGTTTCAGTAGAAAGCGACTTCGGTTTTATCTTATTAGCTTCTTCAGAACCTTCAATAAACCCATTCATTATTCTTACAGCTTCTGTTGTAACATATTGTTCAAACTTAAAGTTATCTTCTGTTATATTTTCAAGTTCCTTTTCTTCAACAAAAGATTTTAAGTAGTTTAACGCTTGATGCATTTTTTCTTTATTTAACGTTCTTACATTATTTGCATCATAAGAGTTTATTTTAGCAAAAGAAGCATTATCAAGCATACTCTTAAATACCGCAAGCTGAATAGATTCTATTTTTCCATCGTAAATACCCTTTAAAGCACGCATCATCACTACTCTTTCTTCCTCTGTAACTCCAACATCAGTTTGAATTGTAGCAACAAAGAAAGAGAATAAAGCTATTCTTTCTCTAAAACCATCTTTGTCTAACAATGAAAATCCTTTAAAAATACCTCCCCAGGTAATTTCTTTATTTCGTATTTTGTTAGAAAATTCCTTTGCCTTAGTTGTTAAAGCAATTTTAGCTTTTTCGTCTTTAAAAGATGGGTCGCTGGTAATGTCGTTAACCATTTGGTCTACAGTATAAGCCATAAAATTTCTTCCGCTGGTATTGGCCCAATAGTAACCATATCCAATAGAAATCACTGCTAATATAATAACCACAAAAAAGCAACCGACAAAACAGCCAAAGCAACCACCACAACCAGATTTTTTGGGTTTCTGAAACTGATATGGCTGTTGCTCAAAGCCCTGATTATTTACATTATTATAGTTTTCCATAATACTTTCCTATTTATTGTCGGTCTTGGCTTCTTTACTTCCTTTTTCGCTACTACTATTGTATATAGCTTTAAATACTGTATCAACTTCAGTATTAATATACTGCTCTATTTTGAAATTGCTTTCGTTCGTAACTTCAAGCTTTTGATCCTTAACAAATTGTTTTAAATATGATAAAGCTTCATGAAGTTTTTTCTGATCCATCTTTTTTATTGAATCATTTTCGTAGGTGTTATATCCTTCGCCATTTTTATTAGCAGCAGCACTTAGCATATAACCAAACTGAGAAAGCTGTTTTGTTTCAATCTTTCCATCATAAAGAGCTTTTATAGTCTGACTCAATGCTTGTTTTTCTTCTTCATCGAAAACGCTTTCCTTTGATACGCTATTTCCATAAAGTCCTAATAGCGCAATTCTTTCCATAGCTCCCTGATTCTGTAAGCTTGTTATACCATTAATAACTTCTGTAAATCCTATTTCTTTGTTACGTATTTTATCCGTGAATGCCTTAACATTAGCTACTAGTTCTGTTTTTGCCTTTTCATCTTTAAAAGAAGATTCTGTTACAGAAGCAACTGTTTTATCTATACCATCGGCAACTATTTTTCTTCCATTTTCATTTATCCAATAATATGAGTATCCAGCCGCACCAACAGTTAATAAAATAATTATAGCCAAAACTCCGAGACAACAACCCAAACAGCCACCACAACCGCTTTTTTGTTTTGGTGCCTGAGGATATCCGTTTGAACCATTAAATCCATTATCCATTTTAAAACTCCTAATTTATTGTTTAAGATGTTCAACATCTTCGACAGGTACCATCATATATACCTGATCGTTTTCACGAACCTGTTCATTAAGCTTTACGCCGACCACATCACCTTTAGAGGCTGTATTAGATGGTTTGCCGTCTATTTCTATAGAGATAACTTCCAGTTCTTTCACGCCTGTAGTGTTTCCTATAAACATAAGCGTTTCGCCTGTATTAAATCCTCTATTGTTTATTTTTATCTCAGCTACGCAAACTTTTTTAAAGAAATTAGTAACGGTTCCAATATGAATTTTACGCATAGTTGCCTTAGAACCATTGCCATCGCTCCATTCACCTATTTGTCTTCCAAAGAAAAATCCATCAGAAAACCCTCTATGGAAAACGCTATCTAACTTCGATGTCAATTCAAGTTTTAACTGCTTTACTTCAGCTTCGAAATTATCTTTTCCTTTATTTTCACAATAAAAATCAATAAATCTTCTATAACATTCGGTAACAATCTTTACGTATTCGTGACTTCTTCCTCTACCTTCTATTTTTAGGCTATCTACGCCACATTCCAAGACCTTATCCAAGAAAGGCATAGAACACAAATCTTTTGGACTCATTACATAGTCCTGCCCAATTAAAAACTCTTTTCCGTCACGAATATCTTTTATAACATACTCTCTTCTGCATGGTTGCCGACATTCGCCCCTATTAGCAGAACAGCCAAATGCAAGTTGAGACATAAAGCACCTGCCGCTAACAGACACACACATTGCGCCATGAGCAAAAACTTCTATTTCGATATTATCAGCTTCGTCTCCAAGTTTAGCTTTAAGAGAGCTTTTAATAGACACAATTTCTTCAAGAGTACATTCCCTAGCTAAAACAAATCGTTTAATACCAAAATGCTTATATAAGAAGGCTAATGAAGATGAGTTAGCAACCGACATTTGGGTAGACAAACAAGGCTGCAATCCATACTTTAAAACCATTTCAATTACTGCAAAATCCCAGCATATTACATATTTTATTCCAGCTTTTGCAGCCTGTTTAACAAGATTTTCGGCTTTTTCTAGCTCTTCATCAAATATTATAGTATTTAAAGCCAAATAAGCTTTTGCATTATATTGCTTACAAATAGAAGCTATTTCAGGTAAATCTTCTACTTCGAAATTCTTTGCAGCAGCTCTCATGTTCATTTCGGTTATTCCAAAATAAACAGCGTCAGCTCCAGCTTCTAAAGCGGACCTTAAACTGATTAAATCACCAGCCGGAGCCATTAGTTCCGGTTTTTTCATATTAATTTCCTTTTATTAAATAGTAAGGATATTCTACACCCTTAACAGACTTTCGGCAACTTTTGCCTTTTACAAGTCTTTTTTATATTTTACTCCATCTTCTAATTCTATAGATTCCTTTAAATTACCATAATAACAATAAAGTTTTCCGATTTCTTTATAGCCATTTTTAAGGAACATGCCTCTTGATGGGGTGTTACTGTCTCTTACTTCAGCATATGAGCTTTTCATTTTGTTCTTAACAAACCAATTTTCTATTTTATTTAAAAGCAAACTGCCTATCCCTTTCCGTTTAAAATCAGGCAGTACACCTATTTTGTACACCCTTCCGGAAGACTGTTTAAAATGTCTCAAAAATCCAGTAACAAGTGCACAGATTTTTCCTTCTTCATCTTTTGCTATTAAAATTAGACAAGTTTCTGATTTAAGTTGATGGAGTATATTTCTCGCCGCAAATCTATCTGTAACGCATGGAAAACATTTTTCTTCAAAAGCTATAATATCAGCTAAATCTATTGGCTTTGCCCTAACTATTTTCATGTTAATTCATCCTAATTATAGATTTTAAAACCGTAGCTATTTTAAATGATTATAACCATGATTAGCGGGATTATCAAATTATTATGTATACGTACATTTATTAGACAATGATTTAAAGCCAAAATAAAAAAATGAATTTTTTTTGTTAACCCCTTGCGGGATTAAACTATTTTCAATATAATATAAAAACGTTCAGGTTAAACAAACCCAAACAAACATAAGAGTCGCAAGATTACAAGTTTAAAATAGGAGAAAAACTTAATGAAAAAAGCCACAAGCATTGCCCTTGCAGCATCTATGCTTTTGTTTACATCTATCGCAGCCGACGCAGCCAAAGCAAAAAAAGCTACTAAAGCAGTCGAAAAAGAATGGACAGTCGCAGTATTCCTTAACGGCGATAACAACCTCGATCCATTTGGCGTTGAAGACGAAAAAGAAATGAGCAGAGTAGGTTCAAGCGATTGGATGAACATCGTAACCCTCTTCGATAGAGAAAGAGGTCCTGCTACAATAGACTATATCGAAAAAGACAATATCAAAAAAGTAAAAGATATGGGCGAACTCGATATGGGCGATTACAAAGAATTTATTAAATTCGCCAAATTTATCAAAGAAAACTATCCAGCAAAACACTATGTATTCAGTCTCTGGAATCATGGCGCAGGTTGGAAAAACAAAAATGAAAACGCTGTAACACGTGGTATTTCTTATGACGACTCTTCTAACAACCACATTACAAACGACCAGCTTACCTTAGCTCTTAAAGGTGCTTCAGAAGTTCTCGGTCAAAAGATCGACATCGTTAACTTCGACGCATGCTTAATGCAAATGGTAGAAGTTTGTGACGCCTGCAAAGATTATGCAAAATATATGGTAGCTTCCGAAGAAGTTGAACCAGGCAAAGGTACTCCATGGGATGATGTTCTCGGTTCATTCAACAAAACAATGAGCGCAGATGCAATGTCTAAATCATGGGTTAAAGCTTATGTTAAATCTTATGCTAAGGGCGGCAGCCAAGCTTCTTATCGTGACGTTGACTCTACACAGTCAGCTATCGATTTAGCTAAATTCCCAGCTCTCAAAGATGCTCTTGATGGTTTCGCAAAAGTTGTAATGTCTGGCAAATATTCAGATAAATTTGTTCCAGCTTTACAGAAAGTTATCAAATACGAATATCGTGAAAACATCGACCTTCTCCATTTCATGGATCTCATCACCCCATTAGGCGAAACAGATTCTTCTCTCAAGACTGCCATCGAAAAAGTTAAGAAAGCAGCAAAAGCCGCTATTCTCGAAAACGGTGCAAATGGTAATTGCAAAGCTTCTCAAGGTATCGCAATTTATCTCCCATATCATTTCCGCTTCGAATCAAAGTATGCAACTCTTGATTGGGCAAAAACCTCTATGTGGGATGATATGCTCATCGAATTAGGCAAACAAAATGCTCTTAGCAAACTCGTTAAAGATGTAAAAGACGGCAAAACAGAAGAACTCAAAAAGTTCGTAAATGCCGCAAAACGCAATCCAAAGAACAGTCTCTATCGCAGTGGTTTACGTGAACTCAACTATGTTAATGCCACAGAAAAAGCTGTTCCAGCTAAGTCTCAAGCCGAATTCGACAGACTTATGGAAGAACTCAAAGCTGCTCTCAAGAGATAATTTTAAACTAACTCTTTAAGCAAAAATAAAACTTTCCAGTTAGAAATAATTGGAAAGTTTTTATTTTAGATAGTTTTAGTTACAATAAAATAATAAAATAAATTATTGAGTTTTTATCTATAGGCTAAAAAAAATTACCACTTTCGTGGTAATAAAAAGAATTATAATGTTTATTTAATCTTTATTTTAATATTTATTTTTTTGATAAAGCAGAACCAATTACAGCGCCTATAGCGCCTGACGTTGCTGCAATTACGCCAATACCTGCCGTCATACCACCACCAACAACACTACCAACACTTGCGAGAAACGAAGTTATAACTACTGCGGAAAACATATATTTACCTCCGAATTTATTTTTAATTTTAAATTGCTTTCAAATTATTAAAGGTTGTATTTATTTAATCATTCAAAAAATTATATATATTATTTATAATTAATTTTATTGCGTATATTTGAATTTATTACTTAATAAACCAACATATAAACAAAATTCAGAGATGTCTATTATAAAGCTAACAAGAAAATTCTAATTAATTAAGTAAAAAAAATAGGGCTGATAACTAATATTATCAGCNNACGTTAAATACACTGCCTTCTTCATCAGATGTTCCTGTTAATTCAGGAGCTTCTTTATCAGAAGCGTTATCTGCAGCAGATTCAACTTTTTTACTACTATCTGCTGATTTTTCGCTTGGATAACCAGCAGCTCTATCAGCTAAGAAGGCTTTTGCTTCTTTAGAAGTACCAATAAATTTCTTCATTTCTTTGTCTGACATTTTACCATAAGTAAGTTCATCGAGGATTTTACCTATAGTAGCTATATCATCTGGATTTTCTTTGCATAACTTTTTAACAACAGTAGTTAAATCACGGAAAAGATTCCAACGAGTAGATTTAAAAGCATCATAAATTTTTTGTTTTCCGTCTGGAATTTCTGTTGCAATACGATATAAAGCTGCACGATTATAAGCTTCGCATTTCCAAAGTTCTTCTGCTGTTAAATCTTGAGCTGAAACATAAGTGTATGTTGAAATTCCATTGCAGAACCATCCACCTTGTTCTTTTGACCATTCTTTATCTGGGTCAAAAGTGTAATTTTTTAAATCTTTGTCTTTTAATTCAACACAAATAGTTGCCATTTGGCTTAAATAATTTTGAGCTTCAGCGTCTGATTCTATCATTTCATTGTATTCTGCCCAACCTTCAACGAATGCAGCTCTCTTGCCAGACATTTCATCACCATAGTGAGAACCGTCTTTTCCATAAGGCTTAATGAGTTCTTTAATGGTTCTATCGATAGAATGGCAATATTCATGCAAGAATGTAGAAGTTGCATCAGCTACAGAATTGCTACCATTATAGTTATGGGTTGCCATGTGTATAGTGCTACCATTAGACCATGACCAGAAATCATGTTGGAAATCACTCAAACTTACAGACTTTTCTTTACCTTGAGCATCTGTATAAGTTAAGTCAGAATTTGTCGTATCTGTTAAAATAACATTTATTTTATCATGATAAGCAATATTAGAACGTTCTTTTATTGCATCGCTTTTAGCTGTACGATAGCAAGCCAACATTGCTTTTTGACCATTGGTCATTTCGTCTTCGCTGGAAACGCCCATAAGTTCCATTAAATGTTCTTCGCTTTTAACTTTTACGCGATTAACGTTATAAACCAAGTTTTTATTTCTATCTGAATACCATTTATGTTCGCCATCGGAAAGAGTATAAACTCTTGAAACATTTCCTTCCCAAGCTCTCTTTACAGCATTTACGCCTTTAGATAAAGTCTTTTTAGCTTTTGCCCATATACTGTCATCTTCTTGAATTTCTGTATTCAAATCTTGTATGCCTGTAACAGTTTGATAGTAAAATTCAAAATCTTGAGACGCGTAAGCAGTATTTTTATTCACAAACGTAAATAAAGCTAGCAACGCAAACAAACACGCTAAGAAATTAAAACGTTTCATATAAACTCCTTATTTCGTCATAAAAATGTACGACTTATCTATAGATTATACGTTTAATTATACACAAAAGTTTTAAAAATAGATAATATAATTATAAAAAAAGCTACTATTTTCATAGTAGCTTTTTATTAACAGATTAAACAGAATTTTATTTTATATTAAAGACGTTTCCTTCTTCTTCTGAGGTTCCGCTTAATTCTGGCGCGGTTTCTTCGCTTGTTTCACTTGCTTCATTTACTTCACTTGCTTCGCTTACAACATTTGTTTTATCTTCAGAAGCTTCTGCTTTTTTATCGTTAGGATATCCTGCTGCGCGTTCCTTTAAAAAGGCTTTTGCTTCTTTGCTGGTACCAATAAATTTTTTAAATTCTTTATCTGTCATTTTACCCATTGTTAAATCATCTAAGATACGACCTATAGCAGCAATATCATTTGGATTTTGCTTACAAAGTTCTTTAACAAAGGTTCTTATATCTCTTCCAGCTTTGCCTCTGGACTTAATGAAAGCTTCATAAACTTTTTGTTTGCCATTATCTAGTTCGGTAGCCAATTTATAAAGAGCAGCACAGTTAAAGCCTTCGCATTTCCAAAGTTCTTTTGCTGTTAAATCAGAGGCTGAAACCATAACATAAGTAGAATTTCCATTTTTAAACCAGCCGCCTTCTCCGTTAGAACCTTCTTTAGCAGGATCTAAATTTTTCTTAGCAGCTTCTTTTGCGCTTAATTCTATACNNATTCCATTCAGATAATAATTTGCTCTATCTGGAAATTCAATCATTTCATTGTATTCTGCCCAACCTTCAACAAACGCAACTTTATCTTTAGTCATTTCAGAACTGCCATTGTTATACATGTGAGTTCCATCTTTGCCATAAGGTTTAATCCATTCGCTATTAGTTTTGTCTATAGCATGGCAATATTCGTGTAGGAAAGTAGATTTAACTTTATCTCTGGCATAAGCACTGTCATAATTATGAGAAGCCATGTGTATAGTATTACCATTAGACCATGACCAGAAATCATGTTGATAAGTGTATTCTGGAACAGTCTGGGTATTACCGTTTGCGTCTGTGTAACTCCAATCAGTATCAGCAGTATCAGTAAATACAACTCTTATTGGATCTCTGTATGAATATTGAGAACGTTCATCTATTGCTTTACTATAAGCCATATCATAACAATCAAGAAGAGCTTTTTGCCCTTCTGTCATGTCGCTTTCTGGAACACCAATAGCAGCAATTAATTCTTCTCTGCTATTAATTTTTACTCTGTTTACAGTATAAACAAGATTTTTTGTTTCGCCAGAATACCATTTTTGTTCGCCTGTTTTATGAATATTAGAATTGGTAACACCTTCATTCCAAGCTTCTTTGATATCATTTATGCCTTGTTTTACTGCTTTACCAATTTTATTATACCATTTATCGCCATCTTGTTTTAAAGTGCCGATATCTTCAATTTTAGTAACTGTTTGATAATAAAACTCAAAATTTTGAGAAGCTATTGCTTTATTTTCAATANNCCATAGCGTACTTTTATTAATTTGTCAAAGGGTATGGCATTTTTCTTTTCCACAAGTTCTAGTTAGCTTAAAATGCTTTTCCCCATAGTTTTCCACATTTTCAACATTTAAATTATGTACATATTAATCAAATTTTAAATAATGAATAAAAGCTATTATAAGACTTTAAAGCAGAGTTTTTCTTAAAANNTTCACATTATTTTTTGCACATATGTCATTTTTTTGATAATAAATATTAAATGTTTAATAAAATAGCTTTATTAACAACTATTTACTAACTATTTCCAAAAAATTTTTATTAACTTATAATTTATTTTAAAAATAAGATATAGAAATTTAAAGTAAACAGATAAAGAATTAACTGCTAAATCAAGGTAAACGTAAACTTTTTCTTTTTGTAGTGCTTGTTTCGCTTGTACATTTTTCATAACTATTTTATTCTCTATGTAATAAAAATTATCTTAAATATGCTTAAAAATGAAAAAAAATATAAAGCAAGCATTAAAAGCAAAATACTAAAG
>LXOW01291840.1_pt1 | contig 16942 bp, 10 predicted proteins | sample 1368591 | NCBI WGS metagenome assembly LXOW01 (sample SAMN04884650, study PRJNA319009) | bovine gut metagenome | isolation source: Cow rumen | host: Bos taurus | place: Italy: Legnaro (PD) | collected 2014-07-09 | reverse complement strand
AGATGTGTATAAGAGACAGCCGAGGATACTGCTTTTGCAGCCCTCGGCGTTCTTTTTTGTGAGACTGTTTTGCTACAGCCCCTTCACGTGATGGAGAAATTCTCAATTCTCAATTCTCAATTCCTCACAGCGTCTGCCGTCTGGCCAGGGTCTTATTCTTATACTCCGGGTTGCCGGTGACTTCCTGGAGAATTTCAATCTCGGGAGGTACCACGATATCATCCTCGTCGTTCCCGGCGTAGGCGAACATGACGGCCTTTTCCTTGGAGAAGGGATAGACGTCGATCTCAAAGCGCTGGCGGTCCAGATTGAAGCGGTACTTTACCTTGTGGACGGGCTGGAGCTCCGGCTCCGCCTCCAGAAGGTATTTTTTGTATTCCTTGGAGGAGATGGGACGCTCCGTGTCCCACATGGTTCCGTCCTCCATCAGGTGCTTCTCGGTGTAGAAGTAGAGGTAGTCGGAGCCGTTCTTCTGCTTGCGGATGCGGCGCTCAATCCGTGGGTTGGTGATGACCAGATAGTTCTGGGTCATCTCAAAGGGGACGGCTCCGTAGTTGACGATAAGCTGGTTCATGTCCGGCATGGCGATCAGGTACTTATGCTTCTTGTCCATGGGCTCCGGACGGCCGACAATGCGGAAAATCTCGTGGAGGGCCCGGCGAATCTTCTTTTCGAAGTTCACGTTGTTGTCCACGATTTTCAGATTGGGATGGGTGCTCCAGGCTCGGAGGGTCCGGTCGTCCATCTCCACCGCGTGGTCCAGGCTCTCAGTCCGGGCAGTGTTGCCCAGATTGTAGGCAAAGGCCGCCCCCTTGGCGCAGGTGACCAGGTGGATTACTGCGTCGTACTTGGCCATGGCTGTCTGGGTGGTGAGGCCGAATTTGGCGATGACCTGCTCAAATTCCTCGTCGGTGATGTAGGCCTTGTCGTCCAGAATGGCCCGGTCGTAGACGACCAGCACGTTGGGCTCCGGCACGGCCTGGGCGGCCTGGAGGGCCAGCTTCTCCTTGTGGAGCTGGTCGGCCACCACGTAGTCCTGGAATTCCAGCATGGACAGGCAGTTGCCGAAGGGCTTGATGCCGAAGCCGGAGATCAGGTCGGTGGCCGTCTCGGGGATGGTGATGACCCGCCAGCCGTCGTCCTGCTTGAATTCCTTGAGGATGCGGGAGATCAGCGTGGTCTTGCCTGCCGCCGGTCCGCCGGTGAGTACGATTTTCACGATTTTCTTTTCCATAGGGCCAACCGCCTTTCCATGTTTTGGGGTCCGTTTTCGTTATTGTAGCACAGCGCCGGGGAAAATGCAACGGTTTGGGGTTCAGGAATCAAGGATCATGGTTTTGTAGCGGCGCACACCGGTGCGCCACGGGACACGGCTTTCTGTCTGTCATTGCGAGCCAGTGCGCACACTGACGTGGCAATCCGCGTCCCCGTTCGCCATCGGCGAACAATCGCCCGCCAGGGCGATCCTACCCGGTCCGTCGTCGCAACCGTGCTGGATTTGCCTCCGGCAAATTGCATCCGTTCCGAATGCCGGGCGGCCAATACCCATGAAGGGCACAGGTGACCGCCCCTACCGACTCCGAACCCTGAACCGCGGGACGGGGAACCCGTCCCCTACGGACTCTGAACTCTGAACCTGGACTCTAAACCCAAGCCCGAACCCGCGGACGGCAGAGTGCCGTCCCTACGGGCGTTGTATTATGTTATCTCATAATATGTCGTTATGTCAACCATTTTTAACTATTTTGTAACCTTCTACCTTCGATTGCGGGTTCTCCACTGGCCCAGGGAGAACGGGGCTGCGCCCTGTTGATAACAGGCGCTTTGGGCGGTGGAAAACTGTGTGGATTGTGTGCAAATCTATTATGCGCCGAAAATATTCAAGCCGGATTTTGTCAACCGATCCGGAAAAAAGTTATGTCCCGGGGCAATCGCTGGATTTTTCTCCCCGGAAATCGATCCCGTCCCAGGGGCGGAGAGGGGGCGCACACTGTGCGCCCCTACCGGACATTTGCCGTTTCTGCCGGAAAGGCTGGGTGCGTCATTGTTACCCCTTACCTGTTCTCTGTCGTCTGTTGCTTGTCGGTACGTTCGGGGCGTCGAGGACGCCGCCCCCTACGGGCGGGTGCGGGCGGGGAACGCGGACGGCAGGGTGCCGTCCCTACGGCGGGTGCGGACGGGGAACGCGGACGGCAGGGTGCCGTCCCTACGGGCGGGGGTCCTTGCCTTTTTTCAAAATCATTCTCAAATTGCAATTTGAGAATACCACAATTCTTAATTCTTACCTCTTACTTCTCACCTTTTACTTCTTACCTCTTACCTGTCGATACGTTCGGGGCGTCGAGGACGCCGCCCCCTACGGGCGGGTGCGGGTTGCGGACGGCAGGGTGCCGTCCCTACGGCGGGTACGGGCGGGGAACGCGGACGGCAGGGTGCCGTCCCTACGGGTGGGGGTCCTTGCCTTTTTTCAAAATCATTCTCAAATTGCAATTTGAGAATACCACAATTCTTAATTCTTACCTCTTACTTCTTACCTTTTACTTCTTACCTCTTACCTGTCGATACGTTCGGGGCGTCGAGGACGCCGCCCCCTACGCACCCTGAACCCTGAACCCACCCTGATCCTTGATCCTTGATCCCTGATCCCTTACAGCGGGCAGATCGCCCGCGCTACAGAAGGGTGCGTCATTGTCACCTCTTCCCTCTTACTTCTTACCTCTTACTTCTTTCCCGGAAAAAACTCCTCCACAAAGTCCACCTGTGCGACGGTGAAGGTGCGCCCGTCCAGGTAGGCCAGGGGGCCGGCGTCGGTGGTGAAGGTGAATTTCAGCTTGTAGGAGTAGAGGGCCTGGTACTTCCGGTCGTAGCGCTTGTCCAGCTTGCCGTACTTGCCGTCCCCCAGCAGGGGAGTCCCGGCGGCGGCCATCATGGCCCGGATCTGGTGGGTCCGGCCGGTAATCAGCTCGCACTCCACCAGGGACAGGCCCTCCCGGCTTTCCAGGGTCCGGTAGAGGGTCACGGCGGTCTTGGCCCCGGGCTGGGGCTTCTGGGTCACGTAGACCCGGTTCTGCTTCGCGTCCTTGAAGATGTAGCCCTCCAGCTTGCCCTCCCGGGGCTTTGGGGTCCCGTGGACCACGCAGAGATAGTTCTTTTCCAGCTCCCGGTCCTTGATCTTCTGGTTCAGCACCCGCAGGGCCTCGGCGTTCTTGGCGGCGATGACGATGCCTCCGGTGTTCCGGTCGATCCGGTTGCAGAGGGCGGGGGCGAAGGCGTGCTCCTCCCGGGGCTTCCACTCCCCCTTGGCGTAGAGGTAGGCCTGGATGTGGTCGATGAGGGTTTTCCCGTACTCCGCTCCGTCGTGGGGGTGGACGGCCAGACCGGGCTTTTTGTCCACCAAGAGGATGTTCTCGTCCTCGTAGACGATATTCAGCTTGGGGGCCGTGACGGTGAGATAGGCGTTCTCCGGCTTGGGGGTGTCGAAGAATTCGTCGTTGATGTAGAGCTGCAGGACGTTACCGGCGCAGAGCCGGGTGTCCCGCTCGGCCCGCTTGCCGTCCACCTTGATCCGCTTGAGCCGGATGTATTTCTGGGCCAGGGAGGCCGGAAGCAGGGGCACGCTCTTGGCCAGAAACCGGTCCAGCCGCTGGCCAGCGTCGTTTTTCGTAATGGTGATTTCCTTCATGGGGGCGCCTCCTTCGGAATGCTGCCGCAGGTTTTTCTTTGCTCATACTGAACTCCCATAGAAAGATTGAAAAATGTTCCGAGCAGGAATTGCGCCAGACGANNAAGTACGGCACAATTCCTGCCGGAACAGGTTAAAGATTTTTATGGGAGTTCAGTATCAATCATACTCCATTTTCCGGGTCCTGACAAGGGGGCCTTGAAAAAAACCTTTACAACCCTGGGATTTTGTGGTATCATGTAGCAGTTAAATTGCAATACTGCGCTTGTTATTCCGAAAGGAGTTCAAAATAAATGGTTAAATACGTGATCCGCGGCGGGAGACCGTTGAGCGGCAGAGTGATGATTTCCGGGGCGAAAAACGCCGCAGTGGGCATTCTGCCTGCTACTCTGCTGGTGAAGGGTACCTGCCGGATTGAGAACGTCCCAGATATTTCCGATATCCGGCTGCTTTTGCGGATTCTTAGCGAAATGGGCGCTTCCATTCGCCGTCTCAGCTTCAATACCCTGGAGATCGACTGCTCCCGGGTCCGGGACGCTGTGGCCCCCATTGACCTGGTGCGGCGCATCCGCGCCTCCTACTACCTGATCGGCGCGCAGCTGGGCCGCTTCGGCCATGCCGCCGTGGCCCTGCCCGGCGGCTGCAACTTCGGCCCCCGGCCCATCGACCAGCACATCAAGGGCTTTGAGGCCCTTGGTGCGGAGGTGGAGCTCTCCGGCGGCTATGTGATTGCCAAGGCCCCCGTCAACGGCTTGCAGGGGGACCGGATCAGCCTGGACGTGGTCAGCGTGGGCGCCACCATGAACATCATGCTTGGCGCGGTCCTGGCCAACGGCACCACCTTCATCGAAAACGCCGCCAAGGAGCCCCACATCGTGGACCTGGCCAACTTCCTCAACGCCATGGGCGCCCGGATCTCCGGCGCGGGCACCGACGTGATCCGCATCAAGGGCGTGAAGGCCCTCCACGGCGGCTCTTACTCCATCATCCCGGACCAGATCGAGGCCGGGACCTATATGGTTGCCGCCGCAGCGGTGGGGGGAGACGTGCTGATTCAGAACGTCATTCCCAAGCACCTGGAGGCCATCACCGCCAAGCTGAAGGAGATGGGGGCCCGGGTTACCGAGTATGAAGACGCCATTTGCGTCATCCGCACGGGCAAGCTGCGTCGGGCTAACGTGAAGACCCTGCCCTATCCCGGCTTCCCCACGGATATGCAGTCCCAGGTGGCGGTGTGTATGGCTTTGGCCAAAGGCACCAGCATCATCACCGAGGGCATCTACGACACCCGCTTCCGTTACTGCGCGGAGCTGAACCGCATGGGCGCGAAGATCAAGGTGGATACCAAGGTGGCCGTGATCGAGGGCGTGGAACAGCTCCACGGCTGTGAGGTCAAGGCCTGCGACCTGCGGGCCGGAGCGGCCATGGTCATTGCGGGCCTCGCCGCCGACGGCACCACCACGGTGGAGGATGTCCACTACATTGAGCGGGGCTATGAGTGCATGATCGATAAGCTCCGGGGCCTTGGAGCGGACATTACCCGCATCGAAACGCCGGACCCTGTGAACGTCCGAATCGTGGGCTGACAGGGAAATGTTGAATGATGAATGATGGATGATGGATGATGAATGCGCTTTGCTTCGTTCCCCGTCATTCATCATTCATAATTCATAATTCATAATTCATCATCCATAATTCTCGATCACTTTTCGGAGGGTCCTTTTCATGGAATGGGATAATCAACGAACAACCGGGCAGAATCAAGACCGGCGTCTCACCGGGGAAGAGTCTGCCGTCCGGCAGCGTCCTCGCCGCCGTTCCGGACCGCTGCCCCCCTGGGTGCTGGTTTTCTGCGCCACCCTGTACTACTCCTTTTTCTTCCACGTCTTTACAGAGGACCACTTCTCTGTGGGGCGGTTCCTGACCCTGACGGTGTTGTCCCTGTCCTTTGCGCTGCTCACCGCCCTGTTGGGAACTGTGACCAAGCGGAGAAAGTATCAGAAAATCTTCGCCCTGGTGACGGTTGCCTTCTGGGGCGTCATGTTCCTGGCGGAGTACTTCATCCAGGATTCCTTCCACAACTTCTACACCATCGAGGGCATGCTCACCGGCGCAGGCAACGCCGGACAGGAGGATTTCAAGGACCGCACCACCGACCTGCTGCTGAAAAACCTCTGGCGCATTGCCCTCTTCACCCTGCCGGTGATCGGCTGGTACGTGGCCAACAAACGTCTGAAGACCCGCCGGATTCTGACCCGGGGCGTGCGCCGCTACCTGGCCGCCGGAGGCGGGATTCTGCTGGTGATCGGTCTGCTCTTCGGCAGCGTCATCTCCCCTGACCGGAAGCGGATGGGCACCGAATACAACTTCACCGAGGCGGTTCACGGCTTCGGCCTGCCCATGGGCTTTGCCCTGGACCTGTTCAAGGACGGGGGCAACAGCGGGGAATTTGAGATTGACGAGTCGAAGTTTGTCCCCACCGACCCCATAACCGTGGATTCCAAGCCGGTGGATACCCAGCCCCAGATTCCCCAGACCGATACCAACGGGGAGACCCTGCCCCCGGAGACCACCGAGCCTCCCAAGCCCTTCTACACCTACCAGATGATGAACCTGGACTTTGACAGCCTGATTGCCAATTCCAGCGACGACACGGTGGTGAATATCTCCAAGTACCTCAGCTCCCTGACCCCATCCAAGACCAACGACATGACGGGGATGTTTAAGGGCAAGAACCTGATCCTGATTACCTGTGAGGCCTTCTCCAAGGAGTTCATCACCCCGGACCTGACCCCCACCCTCTACCGGATGATGACCAAGGGCATCCAGTTCACCGACTACTATCAGCCCGCCTGGGGCGGCTCCACCTCCTCCGGCGAGTTCTCCGTGATGACGGGCATCGAACCGGCCCGGGGCGTCAAGTCCATCACCAACACCATTGGCCGGAACATGGACGTGACCATCGGCAACCTGCTCCAGGACCAGGGCTACTTCACCCGGGCCTACCACAACCACAACTACACCTACTATGACCGGAACAAGACCCACGAGAACCTGGGCTATGAGAAGTTCATCGGCGTGGGCAACGGCATGGAGGTCACCAAGGCCTGGCCCGAGAGCGACCTGGAAATGATCGACTTCACCGTGCCCCAGTACATCGACCACCAGCCCTTCAGCGTCTACTACATGACCGTCTCCGGCCACGGGGCCTATTCCTGGGGCGGCAACCGCCAGTCCTCCCGCCACAAGGAGGAGGTCCAGGGCCTGAACTGCTCCGACACCGTCAAGGCCTACATCGCCTGCAACTTGGAGGTGGAGCTGGCCATGAAGTCTCTGCTGGAGCAGCTGGAGGCCGCCGGGATCGCGGACGATACCCTGGTCGTCCTCACCGCCGACCACTACCCCTACTGCCTGGAAAAGAGCGACGCCTGGTACACCGACAAGGATTATCTCTCCGAGTATTTCGGGGAGACGGTCACCAACTGCTTCCAGCGGGACCACAACTGCCTGATTATGTGGAGCGGCTGCCTGGAGGGCATGGACCTGGTGATCGACAGTCCCACCTTCAGCCTGGACATCGTCCCCACCCTCTGCAACCTCTTCGGCGTGGAGTGGGATTCCCGCCTCTACTCCGGCCGGGACGTGTTCTCCGACGCCCCCGCCCTGGTCTTCTGGCCGGACCATAGCTGGAAGACGGACAAGGGAAGCTGGAACGCCTCCAAGAGCAGCGGCACCGAGTTCACCCCTGCCGAGGGTGCGGAGGTCACGGACGACTACCTCAATACCATCCGCCGCTCCGTCAGCAACAAGCTGAACTACGCCTACTCCGTCCTTGGCCTGGACTACTTCAAGCTGCTGTTTGGATAGAATAGGTAAGAATTAAAAAGTAAGAAGTAAGAAGTAAGAGGTATCTTTCCGGACACCTCTTACTTCTTACTTTTTCCCTTTTACTTGTTTTTCCCTCATACTTGTTCAACCGCAATGTAGGGACGGCACTCTGCCGTCCGCGTCCCTCGTAGTAGCGTACATCTCAGAACAGGAAAGAAGTAAGAATTAAGAAGTAAGAAGTAAGAGGTATCTTTTCGGACACCTCTTACTTCTTTTTTCGTAACTGTTCAGTCGCGCAGTATGGGTGGTCACTGGCCGCCCGGTTCGCAATTGGCGAACCATCGCCCGGCAGGGCGATCCAGCCGGGTGAACTGCCGGAACCGAGTTTGTAATCGGAGCAGTGCTGGATTTGCCTTCGGCAAATTGCATTCGTTCCGAATGCCGGACGGCAGAGTGCCGTCCCTACAGCGGGAACGGCAAACGTCCGGTAGCGGCGCACATTGTGCGCCACGGGACCGGGTCCATTATCGCAACCCGGCTGGATTTGCCTGCGGCAAATGGCATTCGTTCCGAATGCCGGACGGCAGAGTGCCGTCCCTACGGCGGGAACGGCAAACGTCCGGTAGCGGCGCACATTGTGCGCCACGGGACCGGGTCCATTATCGCAACCGGGCTGGATTTGCCTTCGGCAAATAGCATTCGTACCGAATGCCGGACGGCAGGGTGCCGTCCCTACGGCGGGAACGGCAAACGTCCGGTAGCGGCGCACATTGTGCGCCACGGGACCGGGTCCATTATCGCAACCGGGCTGGATTTGCCTGCGGCAAATAGCATTCGTACCGAATGCCGGACGGCAGAGTGCCGTCCCTACGGCGGGAACGGCAAACGTCCGGTAGCGGCGCACATTGTGCGCCACGGGACCGGGTGCGTTGTTGGAACCCGGCTGGATTTGTCTTCGGCAAATTGCATTCTTTCCGAATGCCGGACGGCAGAGTGCCGTCCCTACAGGCAGGTACAAACGGGATTCACGGACGGCAGGGTGCCGTCCCTACAGGCAGGTACAAACGGGATTCACGGACGGCAGGGTGCCGTCCCTACAGATTTCTTCCTTGTTACCGCTTACTTCCTACTTTTTCCCCTTTACATCTTACCTTGCAGAAGTGCTTCTGTTTCTTCTTCCGTCAGCGCCCGGTACTGTCCCGGCAAGAGGGCCGGGTCTAAAACCAGGCTGCCGATGGAGACCCGTTTCAGGGTGAAGACGTGGCCGCCCACGGCCTTGACCATGAGCTTGACCTGGTGCTTCCGGCCCTCCCGGATGGCCAGCCAGCCTTCGGTGACGGGGCGCTGGGGGTTCTTCATCAGGTGATTGTGTTTCTTGGGGGACAGCAGGGCTTCGCAGGCGCCGATGGTGGAATAGCCCTCCAGCCAGGCACGGGCAGGGCGGGATATGACCCCGGTTCCCTCCAGGAGAACCCCGGCGGCCATCTGGGCAAAGGCGGCCTCCTCCAGCCGCCCGAAGGCCCGGAAGAAATAGACCTTCTCCACGTGGGACTCGGGCCGCAGCAGCAGGGGGTCCAGGGTCCCGTCGTCAGTCAGCAGGAGCAGCCCCTCTGTGTCCATGTCGAGCCGCCCCACCGGATGCAGGTCCCGCAGCTCCTCTGGCAGCAGCTCCATCACCGTGGGCCGTGTCCGGTCCGAGCGGGCAGTCAGATAGCCCGCAGGCTTGTTCAGCATGTAAACGCGCATAAAGCCTCCTTTGGAATTGACAGGTGACAATTGACAAGTGACAATTGAAGGTGTATTTCAAATTGTCATTTGAAATATAATATTTTTATCCCGAAGGGATACATTTAATTGTCAATTGTCAATTATACCACACCGAGCCGTCTGATGCAAAAAAATCTTTGCATAATCCGCGCTTCTGTGCTATAATCATTTGTTAGAACGCCCGGGACCGTGGATGGACCCGGAGCATCCGGAAAGGTTGCGAATTTATGATGGCTGACGCCCTCTTTGCACGACTGTCCTCCGCCCTGCCCGGGGTGGAGCTGCTGACCGCTGAGCCCTTGGCGGCCCATACCTCCTTCCGCATCGGCGGGCCTGCCGAAGTGCTGGCCTGTCCCAAGTCGGAGGCCCAGTTGACGGCCCTTCTGGCGGTCTGTCAATCTTACGACATTGCGCCGCGATTTCTCGGCGGCGGGACCAATATTCTGGCCCCCGATGGGGGCGTAGCCGGGGTGGTGGTCTCCACCCGGGGCCTGGACGAACTGTCTTTGACCGGGGAGAACGAGATCACGGCGGGAGCCGGGGTCCCCCTGGCCCGGCTGGCGGTGTTCGCCCAGCAGAAGGGCCTGACGGGCCTGGAATTTGCCCACGGCATCCCCGGCACCGTCGGCGGCGGCCTCTATATGAACGCGGGGGCCTACGGCGGCGAGCTGGTCCAGGCGGCGGTTTCCGCCCGGTTTTTGACGTCCGCCGGGGAGATTTTGACCTTTGACGGCCCCGCCATGGAGCTATCCTATCGGCACAGTGCCTTTATGGCCTTGGATGGGGTCATCGTCTCCGGCACCTTCCGTCTGCGGCCCGGGGACCCGGCGGAGATTCTGGCCCGGATGCGGGAGCTGATGGAGAAGCGCAGGGCCTCCCAGCCCCTGGACCTGCCCTCGGCGGGCTCCACCTTCAAGCGCCCCGTGGGGGGCTACGCCGCCGCCCTGATCCAGGAGGCGGGCCTCAAGGGCTTCCGGGTGGGCGACGCCGCCGTCTCCGAGAAGCATTCCGGCTTCGTGGTCAACCTGGGCCGCGCCACCAGCGCCGACGTTCTGGCGCTGATCGCCCAGGTGCAGGCCCGAGTCAAGGCCAATTCCGGCATCGAGCTGGAGCCGGAGGTCAGAATTTGGACACGTGATAATTGAGAATTGAGAATTGAGAGTTGAGAATTGACCGCCGTAGGGACGGCACTCTGCCGTCCGCGTTTTCCCCGTACCCGTTTGTTAATTCTTGCCTCTTACTTTTTCCCGCGGGCGGCCGATGACCGCCCCTACGGACTCTGAACTCTGGACCCTGAACCACGGCGGCCAGAGGTCTGGTCGCCCTACGAACTCTAAACCACGGAGAAAAACATGAACGAAATCACCCTTCTCTCCTTCGGCTATCTCTACGGCCTGCCGGAGGAGGCTGATACGATGATCGGCGTCCGGGGGCTGCCGAACCCCTATTACGTGGAGGCGCTGAAGCACAAGACCGGGCTGGACCCGGCGGTGCGGGACTACGTGTTCTCCACCCCGGAAGGTCAGGCGTTTTTTGATACGACCCTCAACCTGCTCCGACAGCGGATCGCCCTGCACCAGGCCTACGACAGCCCGCTGAAAACGCCCCTGGTATTTGCTGTGGGCTGTTCCGGGGGCAAGCACCGCTCCGTCAGCATGGTCTATCGGCTGGCGGAGGCCCTGGAGGCCCAGGGCCTTCCAGTCAGGACGGTCCACCGGGACCTGTCCAAGACCCTGGAGCACAGCGCCGGGGCTGTGGTCTATACCCGGCAGGCAGGGGAGCTCCGCTTTGTCATCGAGGAGACCCCGGCGGGCAATCACGGCTTCCCCAAGGGCCACATCGAGGCCGGCGAAACTGAGACCCAGGCCGCGCTGCGGGAGATTCAGGAGGAGGTGGGGCTCGCGCCCCGGCTGATCCCCGGCTTCCGCACGGCGGACTTCTACCCCCTGCCCAGCAAGCCCAACACCTACAAGCAGGTGATCTATTTCCTGGCGGAATACGAGAACCAGACCCCGACGCCGCAGGCCTCGGAGGTGAAGACCATCTCGCTCCTGCCATACCGGGTGGCCCAGGCCACCCTGGAACGGGAGGGCGCCCGCCGGGTTCTGCGGGAGGCCTATGATTATCTCAACCGCAACGGCGCAGTAATTGACAATTGACAGGTGACAATTGACAGGTGACAGTTGACAATTGAAGGTGTTTTGCAGATTGCCATCTGCAAAAGGAAAAGATTTCCCGTCTGTCATTCTGAGCGCCCGAAAGGACTTGCTTCGCGGCGGAGCGAAGAATCCACATCCCTGTTCCAAGCAAGCCAACTGACGGATGAAATGGGATGGGTTGCTGCTGTGGGTTCGTCGATGGCGGTTGCTTGTCGGGACTCCACCTCATCCGCCTCTTTCGGAGGCACCTTCCCCTCAAGGGGAAGGAATTGGATTGCACTCCGCGTCCCTGTCCGATTTCAAATCCTTTCTCAAATTGAATTTTGTGAATCCCTCAATTTGTCGTTTTTCATTCTTCATATTTCATTTTTTCAGTTTTCTACGAACTTTGAACAAAGGTGGTATTCCAATGTCATTTTCTTCTGATGCAAAGGCGGAACTGTGCAAGGATTTTATCAACAAAAAATGCTGCGCCCTGGCGGAGGCCTGCGGCGTGCTGCTCTATTGCAGCGGGGTTGGGGCAGAGCAGATCAAGCTGATTACCGAGAGCGAGGCCTTTGCGGCCCGGCTGCCCCAGCTTTTCCGCAAGGCCTTCAAGGTGGAATTCGACGTGATTCAGGAGGGGGGCAAGTTTTACTTTTACATCCAGGACCGGGAGAAGATCAGCCGTATATTTGACGCCATTGGCTACAGCCCGGCCCAGAGTGTCAGCCTCCACGTGAACTACGGGCTGCTGGAAAAGGATTGCTGTCGGCAGGCCTTCCTGCGGGGGGCCTTCCTGTCCGGGGGCTCCGTTACCGATCCCGCCAAGCGCTATCACCTGGAGCTGGCCACCAACCACCACAAGGTCAGCCGGGAGACGGAGAGCCTCCTGCTGGATCAGGGCTTTTCCCCCAAGACCACCCTGCGCAACGGCAGCTCCATCCTCTACTTCAAGCAGAGCGAGGCCATCGAGGACTTTCTGGCCTACCTGGGAGCCCCGGTGGCGGCCATGGGGGTCATGGAGGCCAAGATCGAAAAGGATATGAAGAACAAGATCAACCGCATCGTCAACTGCGACAACGCCAACACCTCCAAGGTAGTGGAGGCGGCCCAGACCCAGATCGCGGCCATCCGCACCCTCCGGGAGCGGGGCAGTCTGGACACCCTGCCGGAAAAATACCGGGTGACCGCAGCCCTCCGGGAGGAAAACCCCGACGCCACCCTGCTGGAGCTGGCCGAGATGTTTGACCCTCCCATTACCAAGTCGGCCCTGAACCNNTGAAAAATGAAAAATGAAAAATGAAAAATGAAAAACTTCGGTGTTTCTCAAATTTTCAATTTGAGAAACAATTTCAAATATCGCGCAGCGATACCTCAATTTTTCTTTTTTCTTCTTTCGTTTCTCGTTTATTAAGGAGATAACCATGTCATTTGTACACCTGCATTTGCATACCGAGTACAGCCTCCTGGACGGGGCCTGCCGGATTGGGAAGCTGATGGACCGGGTGAAGGAGCTGGGGCAGGAGGCCGTAGCGATCACGGACCACGGAGTCATGTACGGGGTCATCGACTTCTACAAGGCCGCCAAGGCCGCCGGGGTCAAGCCCATCATCGGCTGCGAGGTCTACGTGGCCCCCCGGACCCGGTTCGACAAGGTTCACGGCGTGGACAACGAAAACGCCCACCTGGTGCTGCTCTGCCAAAACGAGACCGGCTACCGGAATCTGAGCTATCTGGTTTCCAAGGGCTTTTTGGAGGGCTTCTACGGCCGGCCCCGGATCGACATGGACCTGCTGCGGCAGCACGCCGAGGGCCTGATCGCCCTGTCCGCCTGTCTGGCGGGGGCCATTCCCCGCCGGCTGAAAATCGACGACTACGAGGGGGCCAAGGCCCTGGCCCAGGAATACAGCCAGATCTTTGGACCGGACAATTTCTATCTGGAGCTCCAGGACCATGGCATTGCGGAGCAGCACAAGATCAACCCCATGCTGCTGCGGCTGGCCCGGGAACTGAATCTGCCTCTGGTGGTCACCAACGACGCCCACTATCTGCGCCGGGAGGACGCGGCCACCCAGGACGTGCTCATGTGCATCCAGATGGGCAAGACCGTGGACGACCCCAACCGCATGCGCTTTGAGAGCGACGAGTTCTACGTCAAGTCCGAGGAGGAGCTGCGGCAGCTCTTCCCCCAGTTGGAGGAGGCCTTTTCCAACACGGTCCGGATTGCGGAGCGCTGCAACGTGGAGTTCGAGTTCGGCCACTATCACCTGCCCGCCTACGAGGCCCCGGACGGGTCAGATTCCCTGACCTATTTCCGGCGGCTCTGCGAGGAGGGCTTCGCGGAGCGGTATTGCGTCGCCCCGGCGGGCTCGGGTAGCGGCGCACAGTGTGCGCCACGGAACACGGCTGCCCCGGACGGACGGCAGAGTGCCGTCCCTACGGAGGACGGCGGACGGCAGAGTGCCGTCCCTACGGATGCGGAGAAAATCGCGGAATATCGGCAGCGGTTGGACTACGAGATGGGCGTCATCGAGAAGATGGGCTACGTGGACTACTTCCTGATCGTGGCGGACTTCATCCGCTGGGCCAAGGAGCAGGGCATCCCCGTGGGGCCCGGCAGAGGCTCCGGCGCGGGCTCCATCGCCGCCTACTGCATGCACATCACCGAGATCGACCCCATGCAGTACACCCTGATTTTCGAGCGCTTTCTGAACCCGGAGCGGGTCTCCATGCCCGACTTCGACACGGATTTCTGCCAGGAGCGGCGCGGCGAGGTCATCGACTACGTCACCCGGAAATACGGCAAGGACCGGGTGGCCCAGATCGTCACCTTCGGCACCATGGCGGCCCGGGGCGCCGTCCGGGACGTGGCCCGGGCGCTGAACATGACCTACGCCGAGGCGGACGCGGTGGCCAAGGCCATTCCCAACGAGCTGCACATGACCCTGGAGCTGGCCCTCACCAAGAATCCCAAGCTGAAAGAGATGTACGACCAAGACCCCCAGGTGAAGCGGCTCATTGACACCGCCCGGGACATCGAGGGCATGCCCCGCAACACCTCCACCCACGCCGCCGGCGTGGTCATCACGGCCCGGCCCGTCTCCGACTACGTGCCCCTGGCCCGGAACGAGGACACCATCGTCACCCAGTTCACCATGACGACCATCGAGGAGCTGGGCCTGCTCAAGATGGACTTCCTGGGTCTGCGCAACCTCACCGTCATTGACGACGCCGAGCGGCAGATCCGCCGCATCGAGCCGGGCTTCTCCATGAAGAACGTCCCCGACGACGACCCGGAGACCTTCGCCATGCTGGGCGAGGGCAAGACCTCCGGTGTGTTCCAGCTGGAGTCCACGGGCATCACCGGGGTCTGCGTGCAGATGAAGCCCCAGTCCATTGAAGACATGACCGCCATCGTGGCCCTCTACCGACCGGGCCCGATGGAATCCATTCCCAAATTCATTCAGTCCAAGCACCACCCGGAGACCATCTCCTACATCACCCCCCAGCTCCAGCCGATTCTGAACGTGACCTACGGCTGCATCGTCTACCAGGAGCAGGTCATTGAGATTTTCCGGAAGCTGGGCGGCTATACCCTGGGCCAGGCGGACAATATGCGCCGGGCCATCTCCAAGAAAAAGCAGAACGTCATCGTCCAGGAGCGGCAGGCCTTCGTCTACGGCGACCAGGCCCGGGGCATCCCCGGGGCCGTGGCCAACGGGGTCAGCGAGGAGGCCGCCCAGAAGATTTACGACGAGATTTTGGACTTTGCCAACTACGCCTTCAACAAGGCCCACGCCGTCTGCTACGCCAAGGTCAGCTACGACACCGCCTGGCTCAAATGCCACTGGCCCCGGCAGTATATGGCGGCCCTGATGACCTCCATGCTCTCCGACACGGAGAAGGTGGCGGGCTATATCGCCGACTGCAAGGACATGGGCATCCCCCTGGCGCCCCCGGACGTCAACCGCTCCGAGGACGTGTTCACCGTGGAGGGGGACAGCATCCGCTTCGGCCTCGGCGCGGTGAAGAACGTGGGCCGGGGGCTGATTCAAAAAATGGCTGCCGAGCGGGAGCGCGGCGGTCCCTTTGCCAGCCTGACCGACTTCTGCAAGCGGCTGGGGGACACGGAGCTGAACAAGCGAGCTCTGGAAAACCTGATTCGTTGCGGAGCAATGGACTGCTTCGGGCTGCGCCGGAGCCAGCTTCTGGCCATCTATGAGCCTCTGATGGGCTGGCTTTCCAACCAGAGCCGCCGGACGCTTTCCGGCCAGGTAGGGCTGTTCGACAGTCTGGAGGACCCGGAGGTGGACATGAGCTTCCCGGTGCCGGACCTGCCGGAGCTGGAGCCCTTTGAGCTGCTGAACGGTGAGAAGCAGACCACGGGCCTATACATCTCCGGCCACCCCATGGACCAGTACCGCAAGCTTCTGGCCCGGACGAAGGCCGTGCCGATCCACCGGATCACCGGAGAGGAGGCGGACTTCCGGGACGGAGATACGGTCACCGTCTGCGGCATTGTACAGAGCTGCGTCACTAAGTCCACCCGCAACAACACCCTGATGGCCTACGTGACCTTGGAGGACGACACCGGGGCTGTGGAAATTCTGGTGTTCTCCTCGGTGCTGAGTCGATTTGAAGAACTGCTCCACGAGGGCTGCGCCGTAGCCCTGGAGGGCCGGGTTTCCCTGCGGGACGAAAAGCCGACCCAGTTGATGGCGAATGTGGTCATGCCCCTGGAGACCTATGCCAAGACCGGAGGCGTCCCCACCCGGGCTCTGAACCGTGTGTCCGCCTGCCAGAAGCTCTATCTCAAGCTGCCCGGGGAGGACAGCCTGGAATACCGGAAAACCCGGGCAATTTTGAACATGTTCCCCGGCCCGGTCCCCGCAGTCCTCTACTTTGCCGACTCCGGCCTCCGCCGGGGAACCCAGTGCACCCCCGAGGCGGTCATGCTGGATGAGCTGCGAGATTTGCTGGGAGAAGATGCGGTGGTGGGGAAATAATGGACAGGGGACAGTTGACAATTGACAGGTGACAGTTGACAATTGACAGGTGACAGTTGACAATTGACAGGTGACAGTTGACAGTTGACAGTTGACAATTACGCACCCTTCTGTAGCGCCGGCAATCTGCCGGCCATTCCCACCCGCTTGTAGGGACGGCACTCTGCCGTCCGCGTATCCCGCCCGCACCAGCCGTAGGGACGGCACTCTGCCGTCCGCGTTTCCCGTCCGCACCAGCCGTAGGGACGGCACTCTGCCGTCCGCGTTTCCCGTCCGCACCCGCCTGTAGGGACGGCACTCTGCCGTCCGTATTTCCCGCCCACGCCTGTGATGGCGCAAAATCTGTAATTATTTTTGAAAAACCGCTACACTTTTTTGTGGATTTGTGTTATAATATAATTTGTGAAATTATGGGTTTGGATGGCCGCCTGTGTGCTTGGCGGACAAGCAATGCTTGTCCCTACGGATTCTAAACCGCGGACGGCAGGGTGCCGTCCCTACGGATTCTAAACCGCGGA
>LXOW01413409.1_pt1 | contig 16946 bp, 11 predicted proteins | sample 1368591 | NCBI WGS metagenome assembly LXOW01 (sample SAMN04884650, study PRJNA319009) | bovine gut metagenome | isolation source: Cow rumen | host: Bos taurus | place: Italy: Legnaro (PD) | collected 2014-07-09 | reverse complement strand
TTCAAGGCGAAATCGTCGGGTTCGCCCGGGCGGATCCGACGGCAGGCACGCATCAGGCCGCGGATGCGCGCCTCATCGGCATCGGCCAGCAGAATGCTGCTTCGCAGAACCGCACCCCGCATCGTCCGATAGGGAACGAGCCGGACCCGGTCGATATCCACGGGGCTCACGGTCCCCGCGCCGGCCTTTTCAAAGACACCGATCACTTCGTACCGGGCGCCGTCGATCCAAAGTGAACCGCCGCACTTGGCCTCCACTTCCGCACCGACAAGCGTAACCGCCGCACCATCCTCCACTTCGGCCGCCATAAAGCCCCTCCCGGCAGACAACGCCTGCGGCACCAGCAACGTCCAGTCGCCGGCCACGCCCACGACATCCTGTCCGTATCCCGCAAAGGCGATGCGCCCGAACGCACGGCCCTCCGTCACCTCGCCGCCCCGGTCTTTCAGGAATTTATACTCCCGCCAGGAGACCGGCGGCCGCGAGGCATACGCCCACCAGCGGAACACCCCGTCCTCGTTCAGATCGGGTTCCAGCGGTTCACGGTCTACGAACAGCAGGTCGCCGCCATACGATTCAAATCCCTCGTGGACCACCGTCTTCAACGAGTCGACCAGCGTCAGCGCCGCTACGATCGAGAAGATGCCGATGGCCACGCCCAGCAGCGACAGCAGCGTACGGAAACGGTCGGCCTTCAGTTCCCCGAAGGCCTGCGCCAACAAATCTCTCATCACAAATCTCCTACTGCAATCTTTCTACATCCGGTTTTACAATCCGATTTTCTTTTTAAGCCCCCGCAGCGCATCGAAAGCGTCGAGCGGCGACATCTTGTTGATATCCATACGGGCGAGCTCCTCCTTGATCTCCACCAGCAGCGGATCGTCAAGTTGGTAGAGGGAGAGCTGCACACCCTGTGCAGCTCCGGCCGGAACCGCTGAGCGCGTGCCGGAAAGATCCGGCGCGGCCGCTTCGAGTTCCCGGAGTTTCTTTTCGGCACGATAAACCACGTCGGAAGGCATCCCGGCCAGCCGGGCCACGTGGATGCCGAAACTATGGGCCACGCCGCCGGGACAGAGCTTGCGCAGGAAGATGACCTTCCCGTCCATCTCCTTAACAGAGATATGGAAGTTATGGACGCGCGGATACAGGTCCTCCAAATCGTTCAGTTCGTGATAATGCGTGGCGAAGAGCGTCTTGGCGTGCGAATGGGTGTGGAGGTATTCCACGATGGCCCAGGCGATGGACATCCCGTCGAACGTGCTGGTGCCGCGTCCGATTTCGTCGAGCAGCACGAGCGAACGCTCCGAGAGGTTATTGAGGATGGTGGCCGTCTCGAGCATTTCGACCATAAAGGTCGATTCGCCGCGCGAAATGTTGTCGGACGCCCCGACTCTCGTGAAAATCTTGTCGACAATGCCCATTTTCAGCCCGTTTGCGGGCACATAGCACCCTACTTGGGCAAGGAGACAGATCAATGCCGTCTGCCGCAGGAACGCCGATTTACCGGCCATATTCGGGCCGGTAAGAATAATGATCTGCTGCGCGACGCCGTCGAGGTGCAGGTCGTTGGCTATGTATTCTTCACCATCGGGCATCATCTGCTCGATGACGGGATGCCGGCCCTGCTTGATGTCGAGCGACGTGGAATCGTTCAGCACAGGACGGCAGTAGTGGCAGTCATACGCCAGTTCGGCGAATCCGGCCAGCACGTCGAGCTGCGCCAGCGTGCGGGCGTTGCGCTGGATGGCGGGCACTTCGGCCTGGATGGCTTCGACCAGTTCCCCGTAGAGCCGGGTCTCGAGCGCAAGGATGCGTTCCTCCGCACCGAGGATCGTCTCTTCGTATTGCTTGAGCTCGGCCGTGATATAGCGCTCCGCGCCCACGAGCGTCTGCTTGCGGATCCACGCCTCCGGCACTTTGTCCTTGAAGGTGTTGCGCACCTCCAGATAATAGCCGAACACGTTGTTGTATCCGATCTTGAGCGAACCGATGCCGGTGGCCTCGCGTTCACGTTCCTGGATTTCGAGCAGGATGCGGCGGCCGCCGTGAAGGGTGTTGCGCAACGTGTCGAGTTCTTCCGAAACGCCGGGTGCGATGACGTCGCCCTTTCCCAGGGCGGCCGCCGCTTCGGGCAACAGGGTCCCGGCAATCCGGTCTGAAAGCGCCGTGCAGTCGTCGAGGGCCTCGCACCAGGATTCGAGCCCGGGCCGCGCGATGGTGGCGTGGATGGCGGCGGTACTGCCCAATGCGCGGGCCAGTTGCAGCGCCTCTCGCGGCAGAAGACGTCCCGCAGCCGCCTTGGCCACGATGCGTTCCAGGTCGCCCACTTTCGAGAGTTCGTCGCGCACGATGGTGCGCATCTTCGCGTCGGAGAGGAAGGCTTCGACGGTGTCGTAGCGGGCGTTGATCCGTGCGATGTCCTTGAGCGGCAGCGACAGCCACTCCCGCAGCGTCCGCACGCCCATCGGCGAGCAACACCGGTTCACCGCCTCGATGAGCGACCGTCCCTCGCTGCCCGCGAGCGACTGGAACACCTCGAGATTCCGGAACGTGAAGCGGTCCATCCACACGTATTCGTTTTCATCAATGCGCGAAATGGAGCGGATGTGCCCCAGCGCGCTGTGCTGCGTCATCTCCAGATAGTACAGGATGGCTCCTGCCGCGGCGATGCCGAGAGTCAGGCCCTCGATGCCGTAACCCTTGAGCGAAGAGGCATCCAATTGGGCGAGCAGTTTGCGATAGCCGGCATCGGGCACGAACACCCACGGGTCGAGCGGCGTGAGACAGCCCCGGTTGCCGAAACGCTGCCGGAAACCTTCGGCGAAAGAACGTTCCACCAAAATCTCACGGGGCATCATCGTGCCGAACAACACTTCCGCATAGTCGAGCGAGCCCTGCGCCACCTTGAAAGAGCCGGTCGAAATGTCGAGGAAGGCCAGTCCCGCTTCCTTGCCGCCGAAAGCGGCGGCGCACAGCCAGTTGTTCTCTCCGGACTTGAGCAGGTTGTCATTGTAGGCCACGCCGGGCGTAACCAGTTCAGTTACGCCGCGCTTCACCAGTTTCTTGGCGAACTTCGGGTCTTCCAACTGGTCGCACACGGCCACCTTGCAGCCGGCCTGGACGAGGCGCGGCAGATAGTTTTCCAGCGCGTGGTGAGGGACGCCGGCCATTTCGATGAACGTACCGCCGCCTGATGATTTCCGGGTCAGCACGAGACCGAGAATACGGCTCGCCACCACGGCGTCGTCGCCGTAAGTTTCATAGAAATCGCCGACGCGGTAAAGCAGGATAGCTTCGGGATGCTGTGCCTTGATCTCGAAGTACTGCTTGAGCATCGGGGTGCCCGGTGTATTTTTCTCTTTCATTGGTGAGCAAAAATACCAAAAAAACGATGCAGAATGTTATCTTTGTAAGAGAATTTTACGGGACGTTCCCCGGATTCGTTCGAAATAAACTTATAAAAACGGATAATTATGAAAAAACTTCTGATGGCGGCCGGCCTCGTCGCCCTTCTGATGCTCCCGGGATGCAATTCTCCCGAAAAGGAATTTGAAAAAGATATGGGTGCTTATCTTGCCGATATCGGGGCGGTAGGCGTCAGTTGCGTCGTGGTGAAAGACAACCAGGTGATCTATCACCACAATTTCGGCGTAAAAGACCTCGAAACCGGCGAACCGGTCGACGATGAGACGCTCTTCCGGATTGCTTCCATCTCCAAGTCGTTCACAGCCACCAGCCTGCTCCAGCAGGTTGAACAGGGCCGGGTCGCCCTCTCCGACGACGTGAGCGACCTCCTGGGCTTCCGCGTCCGCAACCCCCGGTTCCCCGACACGGTCATCACACTCGAAATGTTGTTGTCACACATCTCCAGCATCAACGACAGCCAGGGCTACTGGACCACGATCGACATTATCAACCCCGACCTCAATCCCAATGCCGGCAAGTGCTACAACGACTACGAGCCGGGCAGCGGGGAATATGAATACTGCAACCTGAACCTCAATCTCGCTGGAACGATCCTCGAACGCGTGTCGGGTGAACGCTTCGACCAGTACGTCGTGAACCACGTGCTCCGCCCGCTGGGCCTCTATGGCGGATACTGCGTGGATTCGCTCGACCGGAGCCGCTTCGCGCACCTGTACAATTGGGATGAAAAAGACAGCGTGTTCGTCGACCAGTACGACGAAGCCTACGCACCCCGCAGCGAAAAGGTGGCCAACTACACGATGGGCCACGACGCGCTGATTTTCTCGCCCACCGGCGGTATGAAGATTTCCGCCCTCGACCTGGCCCGCTATATGACGATGCATATGAACTACGGCACTACGCCTGACGGCGTGCGCATCATTTCGGAAGAGAGCTCCCGCAATATGCAGCTGCCGCGTTCTGAAGCCGAGCACTACGGCCTGAACCTCTGGCTGGCCGACGACTACGTGCCCGGCGTCACGCTCGTGGGCCACACGGGCGGCGCCTACGGCCTGAGCAGCGCTATGTTCTTCAATCCCGAAGAGAAATACGGTTTCGTGATCATCTGCAGCGGATCGCACGACGGGGAAGGTACACACAATGTGCTCCACCAGGGAATCCGGAGGATGTACCAATACTTCATCGAAAAATGACGAACGGCCGGTCGCGGGGGGCGGGTCGACCGCCAAGGTCGGCGGTCCGGCCCAAGAAAGCCCTCGGGCAGCATTTCCTGACCGACCAGGGCGTGGCGCAGGCCATTGTGGAGTCTTTGCAGAGCCGGGGTGATGTCCTGGAGGTCGGTCCAGGTACCGGCGTACTCACGCAGTATCTGCTGCGCGACCCGCAGCTTCAGCTCAAGGTGGTGGAAATCGACGAAGAGTCGGTGCGCTATCTCCTGGAGCATTATCCGCAGCTGGCCCCGAACCTGCTGGAGGCCGACTTCCTGCGGCTCGACCTGACCCGGCTGTTTCCGGGACCTTTCGCCGTGATCGGCAATTTCCCCTACAACATTTCCTCACAGATCTTCTTCAAGGTGCTGGACACCCGAGAACGGATCCCGGAAGTGGTCTGTATGGTACAGAAAGAGGTGGCGGAGCGGCTGGCCGAGGCGCCGGGTTCCAAGACGTACGGCATCCTGTCGGTTCTGCTGCAGGCCTGGTACGATATCGAATATCTGTTTACGGTGGGCGAGAGTGCTTTCCTGCCGCCACCCAAGGTCAAGAGCGCCGTAATCCGCCTCACGCGCAACAGCCGTGAGCAGCTCGACTGCGACGAAGACCTGTTCAAGAAGGTGGTCAAAACGACGTTCAACCAGCGGCGCAAGACGATCCGCAATTCCCTGAAGCCCGTGCTGGCATCACTCCCCGCCCTTCCGGCCTATATTCCCTATTTGGACGCCCGCCCCGAACAGCTGTCGGTCGATGACTTCGTGGAACTCACGAAGGCGCTGCAGTAACCGGCTTCGTTCTTCCGTCCCGCACAAATTGCTTTTTCGTCGGCCGGTTTTCGGTCCCTGCACTTATATTTGCACTCGCTATGTGGCGAGTGACGTATGTACTGTCGGGGATCCTGCTGGTGCTGTTCTGGAACGTGGAGAATTATTTCGATCCGTTCGATGATGCCCTGAAAAACGACAATGAATTCACGCCCGGTGCCGAGAGGCACTGGACCTGGCAGCGCTTTGAGCGAAAACGCGACGGCATCGCGCAGACGATTCTGGCGGCGGGCGACCTTACAGGCGATCTGCCGGCATTGGTCGGTCTCGCTGAAGTCGAGAACCGGATGGTGGTTTCGCAGCTGGTCAACAAAACGATGCTCGGCGAGCTGGGCTATGGTTTCATCCATCGGGAGTCACCCGATGAACGCGGCATCGACGTGGCGTTATTGTATCGGCGGGATTGTTTTCGCGTCCTGGCGGTCGATTCGCTGCGCGTCCCGGGTTTTGCGACGCGGGATATCCTCTATGTCCGGCTGGTCGAGAGGCCCGATCAAACCCGTGGTCCTCTCCACGTCTTCGTCGTCCATTTCCCGTCAAAACGGGGCGGAGCCCGCCTTTCGGACGACCGGCGAAAAGCGGCACAATGCGTTCTGGAGGCAGCCGTCGATTCGCTGCTGCAGTGCGACGAGCGGACCCGCATCATCGTAATGGGCGACTTCAACGAGACAGGCTGTTCTGTCGCCGGCCTCGCCGAGCCGCGTTTCGACGGCGATCCCGCTGCCCCCGGCACCCTCAAGTATCACGGCCGCTGGGAACGCATCGACCATTTCTTCTCCTCCCCGTCACTCGACGCCACGATGCAAATCTTCGCGCCCGGTTTTCTCCTGGAGCCGGACCCTTCCTGGATGGGCGGCAAACCCCGGAGAACCTATGTCGGCCCCCGCTACAACGGCGGCCTCTCCGATCATCTGCCGATCTACATGATAATTTATCCGGAATAGACGCTAAAAAAGGGCCCGGCAAGCCGAACCCTAATGGTGAGGTACCCGAAAACCCCCTTTTCTTGAATACCCGATAATTCCAATTATTTCACCAGTTGGAAGATCATGATGACCAGGATCACGGTGTGGGCTTGCCGTAAGGCCGGCCCCTTTTTTCTTTCACCTTCCGCAAAAAAGAATTAACTTTGGGTTCATGAAGCAATATCTAGACCTGCTGCGGCACATAGAAGCGGAAGGTGTCTGCAAGGGCGACCGCACCGGTACCGGTACGACCAGCGTATTCGGCTACCAGATGCGGTTCAACCTTCAGGACGGCTTTCCGCTGCTGACCACCAAAAAAGTCCACCTGAAATCCATCATCTACGAACTGCTCTGGTTCATCGCGGGCGATACCAATATCCGCTACCTGAAGGAACACGGCGTTTCGATCTGGGATGAATGGGCCGATGAGAACGGCGAACTGGGCCCGGTGTACGGACACCAGTGGCGCTCCTGGCCGGCGCCCGACGGCCGCAGCATCGACCAGCTTGCCGAAGTCGTGGAACAGATCCGGCGCAATCCCGACAGCCGCCGTCTCATCGTCTCGGCCTGGAACCCCGCCGAGGTCGACAAGATGGCCCTGCCGCCCTGCCACTCCCTGTTCCAGTTCTATGTGGCGCAAGGGCGGCTCAGCTGCCAACTCTACCAGCGCAGCGCCGACGTATTCCTGGGCGTGCCGTTCAACATTGCTTCCTATGCGCTGCTGACGATGATGGTGGCCCAGGTCTGCGGCCTGGAGCCGGGCGATTTCGTCCATACGTTCGGCGATGTCCACATCTATTCCAACCACCACGAACAGGTTGCCCTGCAACTCTCACGCGAGCCGCGTCCGCTTCCTCGGATGACGCTCAATCCGGAACGCAAGGATCTGTTCGATTTCGTTTATGAGGATTTCACCCTGACCGGCTACGATCCCTGGCCGGCCATCAAAGCACCCGTTGCCGTATGAAAGATACGATCAGTCTCATCGGCGCCGCTGCCGAAAACAATGCCATCGGCTACCGCGGCCTGATTCCCTGGCACATCCGCGCCGATTTCCAATACTTCAAACGCACCACGATGGGTCATCCCGTCATTATGGGCCTGGGCACCTGGCGGTCGTTCAGCGAACGCTGCCTGCCAGGACGCCGGAACCTCGTGGTGACCGACCAACCGCTTATCGAAGCCGACCGCGCCTCCGGCGCCGAGTTCTTCGCCTCGCCCGACGAAGCCCTGGCTGCAGCGGCGGGATCCCGCGAAATCTTCATCATCGGCGGCGGTATGATGTACCGGCAAATGATCGGACGCGCCGACCGTGTCTATGTGACGCGCATCCATACGGTTGTGGAGCCTGCCGACGCCTTCTTCCCCGAGATCGATCCGGCGCTTTGGGAGGAAATCTTCCGCAGCATCCGCTATCACGACGAAGCTTCGGGTCTTGACTATACGTTCCTGCTCTATGAAAAGCGAAAGTAAAGCCCACCAACCCGGCACGCGCGATTCGTTCGGCAGTTCGTTCGGGGTGCTGGTTGCCCTGGCAGGCTCAGCCGTGGGCTTGGGAAATTTGTGGCGGTTCCCGTACCTGGTGGGAGAGAATGGCGGTGCAGCCTTTATTCTCATCTACCTGGGCTTCGTTTTCCTGATCGGGATTCCGATCCTGCTGGCGGAATTCATCATTGGCCGCCGCAGCCAGTCGAATGCACGGGGCTCGTTCAAGAAACTGGCTCCGGGCAGCTGGTGGGGCATCACCGGCATCTTTGCCATCCTCTGCTGCACGCTGATCCTCTCGTTCTATTCGGTAGTCGGCGGATGGGGCATCGAATATCTGTTGAAAGCCATCCGGTTCGATTTTACCTCGGGCAGCGGTGCGGAACTCCCGACGATGTTCTCGAGTTTTGTCTCTTCCTCGTGGCAGCCGCTCGTTTGTCATACGATATTTCTGCTGGTCACGGCACTGATCGTATTGCTGGGCGTAAAGAACGGCATCGAAAAATTCTCGAAAGTGATGATGCCGTTGTTGTTCGTCATTATGATCGGCATCGCCGTGCGGTCGATGACCTTGCCCGGTGCCGGTGCCGGCATCGACTATCTTTTCAAACCCGACTGGTCGAAAGTAACGTCCAGCACCTTCCTCGCAGCGCTGGGGCAGGCNNTCGGTGGAAACGGCCGTGGCCGACACGCTGTTCGCCCTGATCGCAGGCTGCGCCATTATGCCGGCCGTGTTTGCCTTCGGAATCAGTCCGGGCGAAGGACCGGGCCTGGTATTCATCACGCTCCCGCACATTTTCAGCCAGCTGCCGGTAGGCGGATTCATCGCCATCCTGTTCTTCGTGGCGTTGCTGCTGGCGGCGCTCACTTCGTCGATATCCGTGCTGGAGGTCATCGTGGCCTTCTGCATTGAGGAATTCCACCTGCATCGGCGGATGGCCGTTGTCCTGTGCTTCTGTGTGCTTTGGGTACTGGGCTGCCTCTGCTCGCTGTCGCAGGGCCGTTTAAGCGACTGTACGATCTTCGGCAAGACGATCTTCGACCTGTTCGACTTCGTTTCTGCCAATATCCTGATGTTGTTGGGCGGTTTGCTGGTTGTGATCTTCGTAGGTTGGAAACTGGGGCGCAAGGTTGTTTACGATGAACTCACCAACAGCGGCAAGCTGCGCATTCCCGCCTGGTTGATCGACACGTTCCTCTTCCTTCAGCGTTTCTTCGCCCCCGTAGCCATCGTGTTCATTATGGTCTTCCAATTATTGAAATAAATAGAGCCAGCCTTTCGGCCAGCCAACGCCGGGCATCGGATAGATGTCGCCAACGCGGCGTGCTTACAGGAAGCTAGTTAAGCCAGCGCCAGTAAGCACGCACACGTACCTTGCGCCCTTTATGTCTACGCCAGTGGGGTCTGACGAAAACGGGTTTCGCACCCGAAACCAGTACGTTGATGGAAATGCTAACTTTCATTGTTATAATAAATAAGTTAGCTGTAAATGAAAGAATGGTTTCCTCCTCAGTACCTGCCCAGCTAATCTTAACAAAAAGAGCATCTTCCCCTTTATTGGTTCCGATGCTCTTGGGAAGCTAACTTATTGACGGGAATTAACCCGTCGTCTATTATAACACCGCAAATATAAGCACAACCATCGGAAAGTCGCCGACAAAAAAGCAATTTTTGACGTCGGAGGATAAAAAACGAAGGGTGCCCAGTTAGACACCCTTGATTTTATTGTACACTTCAGGCCGAAGCCTGCAGGTTTTAGAATCTAAATCCGAATGTGAGTTGCGGGAATGCGAAGGCGCGAAGATTGTGGTTCGACGCATAGTACGGATCCTGACCGCCCACCGAGAGGTGGAGGAGGGTGTACTGGTAGCAGACCGGAGCCACATCGATTCCGACGAACAGGCCTTCCATCAAAGCGTATTCTACGCCGATGTTGATGCCGCCACCGAAGCCAAGGGCCTGGCCACCACGCGAAAAGCGGTAAATGTCGAGTTCTTCGTAAGCCATATCAGGATAGCCCTCGCCTTCAGCGTAGTCCGTCGCGATGTACTGTCCTGAATAAGCAGGATAGACACTCTCGATGCGGGCCATCTTGAACTGGCCGAACACGCCGATATACGGGAAGATCCGCTCATTGCGCGTCGTGAAATAATATTCGCTACCCAGCTGCACCATCAGCTTGTTCGTCACGGCCCCGAGAATCGCCTTCTGGGCATAGATGCCGCCCGGTTCAACCGTGGCAGGCGTCACGCTCACGTCGTAGGTCTGCGTATTCAGGCCGGCGACATCAAAGCTCTCGCCCTCGACGAAGTTCTTGCTCGGCTGCATGTTCAACATGTAGGCGCCGCTCAGGTTCAGGTTGATGTGATCCGTGAGGAACACCTTCATTCCAACCATATAGTTGCGCGTCATGAAGTTCATGCTTCCGCTGTTCACCAGCAACTGAGAAAGGTCGCCGCTGATGTAAGCGTTGCCGTACGTGCCCGGTTCGTACTTGCTGTTCGGGTTGAAGTCGTTACCGATACCCATAGCAGAACCGTCTTCGTCAGGAAGCATATAGTAGAGCCCTGTCATGTCGTTGAAGAACTGGCCCGTGCCCACGTTCAGCTGGAACTGGACCTGGCCCGCCTTCGGTGCAAACACACACTCACAACCCTCCTTCGGTTGTGCCAGTGCAGGCACAACCAGGAGGAGCGTCATGATAAGTATGCTTAATCTTTTCAACATATTGTCCGTTTTACAACGTTTTTTTGTTGGTTCGTTAAGTCTTGCAATGATTAAGCGAAGATACCCTTAATCCAGTCAATCAGACCGTCGAGGGTCGTTCCACCGACATTGGCGTCAGCTCCACCAGGGAACCAGATGTCGCCGAAGTCGAAGGTCGGGCCGACGATCTTGCCGGAGTTACCACCGGTAACACCCGGGATTTCAGGGAGAATGAACTCAGCACCCGTACCTTCGAGGTAAGCGAGCAGGTTCTCGAGAGCAGCCTGGACAGCGGCGAGCTTAGCCTGGGCCTGGGCGAGTTGACCCTGAGCCTTTTCGAGGTCGCGAGCAGCCTTGGCAATGATGATTTCCTGGGCGGCCACACCGCTGCGGAAGTCGGCGATAGCCTTCATCAGGTCGTCAATGTCTTCTTCAGCCTTGTCAATAGCAGCGTTCAGCTGGTTGACATACTTCTCGTGAGCGAGTTCGTACTCGGAGAGGAGAGCATACCAGTCAGCACCGTTGTAGTAGGTGGTATCCTTACCGTCCCAAGTGGTCAGGTGGTTGTAGTTCGCAATCTTGGCAGCGGCTACGTAAGCCGGTTTCATCGCATTGAGGATGATGTTGCAGTGAGCAATCTGATCCTGCATATCGTCGAACGAAGCCTTCAGGCCAGCGAGCGTGACATCGAAGTCTTCACCGAGGACTTCCTTAGCCCACGCGAGCTGATTGCCGGAAACGATCCAGGCAAAGCCGTCGTTCTTGTCGAGGAAGTTGCAGTTCCACTCATTAGCGTAGGTGAGCTTCGGCTGGATCGGACCGTAGAGAACGGTTTCACCCTTCTTGTTCTCCTTGGTGCCGACGAGAGCGCCGTAGGTCTTGAACCACTCTTCAGCGTTGGCGACAAGCGTATCGTAGATTTCTTTGTCGAGGGTGTAAATGCCTTCGCAGTAGGTAGCTGCAGCGAGTTCGTAGAGACCGAACACAGCTTCAACCTCGTTAATCCACTTCTCGATATCCTCAATGTCAACCGGATCAATGTGGCCGGCCATGGACTGCCAGTACATATAGTTCCAGAAGTCAGACTTCTTAGCGGTACCGAAGATCTGGGACTTACCGAGGATCGGGTCGAAGTTAGAACCATCCGTAACGGTCTTTTCAGGATCGACACTGCCGAGGATGACCTGGAGAGCCTTGGTCGGCTGCAGGACGCCACCGTCGAACACAGTGATCTGGAACGGCTCCATGAAGGTAGCGAGGACGTAGCACTCAGGGTTGAGTTTCTTCACGAGGATGGCAGTGGTCGGATCAGCGGCATAGGCATCAGCACGTCCCCAATAGTCGTTGGAAACACCGATGAACTTCACGATCGCGTCCTGAACGGCCTTAGCCTTGTTCTTGTAAGCGGTCTCGAGCGTGGTGAACTGAGACTTGATCTCAGGATCGTTGTTCACGATTTCTACATCACCCTTGGAGTTGACCTGGGCCTTGAACGGCTGATAGGAAGCGGTACCGGCGATGGCGCGGTCGCTGCTGGCGTTGATGAAGTCCACGAGGTCACCGGTCAGAGAAGTACCAGCATACATACCGTTGAAAGCGGGCGTATTGAAGAGCTGGTAAGCAATCATCGTGAACACGGTGTTGTCATACGTGCAGTAGGTCGGAACCTTGCCGTCAACATAGTAGAAGGCGTACTTAGAGTCCTTACCTGCGGCGCCACGGTCTTCCTGCGTACGGAAGTCGGTGTACTTCATCTGGGCCATATCCGTCCAGAGGATGGAGTCGACCTCGATCGGGGTGACGTCAGAACGCTTTGCGTAGAAGTAGTACTTCGGGTTCTCGTACTTGCCATAGTGCTTCACATAGAACGCATCCTTGTCGTTGGCAGGGAGGTTCAGGTAAGCGGCGCGGGCGACCATATAGTTGGTCATAGCGGCCCAGATGGCGTCAGAGTCGTGCTTGTCGAAGTCAGCCGGGGTGTTGGCCCAACCATTGAACTCATCGAAATAGTTCTGAGCGGCGTCAACCAAGTCGTTCATAGCGTCAACGCTGTCGTCCTTGGCTTCTTTGAGAGCTTCGTAAGCAACATAAGCGGCGTCGAGAGCATCCTTATACGGCTTGTAGGTGTAGATACGGCTCCAAGCAGCACCAACATTGTAGGTGGTACCCCAGTCGGCAGCAATCTGAGCAGCTTCCTTCTTAGGGGTAGCAGTAGCCTTGATTTCGCTCCAAGTGGTCTTGCCAGCGGAGATTTCCTTCACGCTGTAGTCATAGACAGCCTTCAGGGCAGCACGGTCGGCTTCCCATTTCTCTTTGGCTTTCTTGAGCTCGGCGTCATAGTCGGTGCCTTCTTCTTCCTCAAGCACCATCTGGCGCTTCAGCACGGAGAGGGCGCCACGGAGACCGTAGTCAGCGGTAGCGGCCTTGTAGCTCTTGCCATCGGCAGGATTGACGCGCTTCAGGATCTGGGTACCGACGTTACCCTTATCGGTTTCACCGACGAGGAAGTCAGCCATATCGAGGGAAGCGTCAACCACGTAGCTGCCGGAGCTCGGATCGACGACTTTGAGCGTGCTCGTGGAACCGTCAGCGGCGGTGATGGTCACAGGGTTGTAGCTGGCGAGCAGGGCGGAGAACTTCTGGTAAGCCTTGCTGGCAGGGTTGATTTCGAGTTCAGGGAATTCGAGAACACCGGTAGCCTCCGTAGGAATACCGACGGTAGCGCCGGCAGGGATGACAGTGCCGTCTTCGAGCTCAATCTCGTTGACAGTCTTGTAGGTGGTAGCACCTTCAGGATCCTTCGGCTCCTTGGGTTCAGCCTGGAGATATTCGCCATCGGCATTCTTCTTCAGCTGACCGGCGGCAACAGCCGCATCGAGGGTAGCCTTGAGATCGAGGTCTTCGTTCTCCTTATAGAAGGCATCGAATTTCTCCTTGTAAGCGTCGGCGGCGTCGTGGATGGCAACCATCAGCGTGGCGCTGTCACGGACGAGCTGCCAGTGCTGCATAGCGAGGGCGACGCTGTCTTCGGAATACTGCTTCAGATAAGCATCCCATTCCTCGATCTGAGGCTGGGTCGGCATATTCTCAATCGCTTCGCGATATTTGTCCTGAGCGGCTCTCAGAGCTTCGATCTGCTGCTCCCAGAGGGAGATGCGATAAACATAAGCGTGGCTTTCGGAATCCCAGTCATAGTTGACGGTATCCATATCGGCGACAGCGTCGTCATAAGCCTTCTGCTTCTCCATCACGTCAACCTGCTTGTCAGCCACATCTTTGGCGACAGCCTCATAAGCGGTGAGGAGCGTCTGCAGAACAGCCTGCTCGTCAGCGGTCAGTTCCTTCGAAGCGAGGGCGATGTTGCGGAGGGCAACGCGGAGGTTTTCCTGAGCCTCAGCCAGCTTCTGCTGATATTTGACCATGTCGATTTCGTGCTGGGCACGGTTGTTCTCCATCTGCTGCTGAATCGCTTCGATGCGGGCGAGAACTTCCTGCTGCTTCACTTTGAAATCTTCACGAAGGAAGTCATTGTCGATAGCCTTGGCTTCGTTGACCAGTCTCTGGTACTCGGCCTGGAGGGCGGCGATCTCCTTCAGGGAATCCGTCTCGGCGTTCTTGTACGCCGTTTCGGCATCGCGGTAGCGGGCGTTAGCCTTCTCCACCTCGGCGAGTGCAAGCTGCAACTCGGCGTCAGCGGCACGCAGCTTCGTCAGCGAGCGGATGTATTCAGCCTTGGCGTTCCGGAGGTCGAGAATGCCCGCCGGCTCCAACTGCTCAATACAGGAAGTGAAAAGACTGCCAGCGGCAATCATGATCACCAGTGAATAAATAATCTTTTTCATAAAAAAATTTGTTAAGTGTGTTTATTATTTTTGGTTAAACATTAAAAATATGTACACAGTTTATCGCCTCAAAATTAGGCATAATATTTCTATTGTCCAAATTTTTGGACAATTTTTCAACGGGCTGTTGAAAAAATGTTAAAAAAATCTTGCTCTATTGTCTTTAATGTCTGCCTCATCGGCCATTACGGATTGCATCATGTTGGTCTGATACGTCGCCCGCCGCGTTTGCTGCGTCAACGCATCGGTGTTCGTGAAGAAGTTGCCGGTATTGCGGTCGGCTACCTGGAATACATAGACGCCGACCGGTCCGCCGACCGTCTGGATGGTTCCTTCAGGGGCGGCCGCTACGGCGCCGATGAAGGTGGGATCGTTCTGGTATTGGGTCGAGCCGAAAGAAAGGCCCGGATAATGGCTGACGGTGGTGCCGTAGAGTTCGGCAATTTCTTCGAGCGAGGTCTTGCCTGCGATCTCGGCACGGACGTCCTCGAGTTTCTTGTCCACATTCTTCTTGGCGACAAGCACGCTGCGGATCTGCGGCGCGGCTTCCTTGACGGGCATATACCCCTCTTTATGGACGGCCTTGACCGCCGTCACGAAGTAGTACTTGTTGTCTACGATCTTGAGGTCGGACACGTCGCCCGCCTTGGTCTTCTTGTCGAACACCCAGTACACGACTTCGCGTGCGTTGTCGACCACGCCGATGCGGCGCTGGTCCTGCGTCATATTATTTATAGGTATGGCAGGCAGCTTCTGCTCCGCGACCAGACGGTCGAAATTGGCAATCTTGCCGTCGCAGGCATCGGCGAACTCCACGGCCTTCATCTGGAAGTCACGGTAGGTATCGTCGGAAGGAAGCACGTTCTTGAGCAGCGTGGCAAGCTGCACTTTCTTGACGAGTTTCGTCTTTTCAGGAACATAGAGGGCGAGGAACACCTGGTTGCCCGTGCTCTTGACCTTGATGACCTTGTCTTTGGCATCAAACACCGGAGCCATATCCCAGAGGCCGTTGGCCATCAGGATGTCTTCGGTGACCCAGCCCATCTCGGTGAACTGGGAAGGATCGGCTTTCCTGTTCTGCTCGGCGACGAAAGCATCGGCCTCGGCTTCCTGAGTAAGCGGGAATACCTTATAATAAATGTGTGCCGAATCGGCCATATTGCGAACGTCCGCTACACGGATGGCGGAGTAGGTATTCTCTTCCGTAACCACGGGGCTGACAGTGCCGACCGGTTCGTGGAAGGCGGTCTGCTGGAATTCCGGCACGGAAGCGAGCTGGTCCTCCGAGAAGTAGTACGGGTTCCACTTGCTGTCGGAGTTGAGCGTCACGAAGTTCTTGAGATTCTCGGCCGTGGCGAAATCGGCATAGAGGGCGTCGAACTCCTCACGGGTATCGGCAAAGTCCTGCGCAGAGGGAACCACTTCCCACATCACGTACTCGATGTCGCGGTTGTCCGGCTGGCGGAACTGCTCCTTGTGGTCATTGTAGTAATTGCGGATTTCGTCGGAAGAGACGGTCACCGTGCTGTCGGGGGCGAAACCGAGCGATACGAGCACGTAGTCGACATCGGCCGTCACGTTGCTCTCGGACACGAGACGGTTCTTCTCGAGGTCGGTCAGGACGCTGCTCTGATTGATGAGCGAGCCGTATTTCTTGTAAAGTTGGTTACGATAGACGCTTTCTTCCAGGAAGGCCCAGTAGGCAGCGGCGTTGCCGGTTTCATCGGCATCGATGCTCTGCACGAAATTGACAAGGGCTTCACGGCTGAAGTTGCCGTTGGCATCGGCGAAAGTACCCTGCTGGAGCAGGATCTGGGAGATGTTGTCGCCCTGCGTAAGGTCGAGCATTTCTTCTTCACCCACCGCCAGGCCTGCCGCCGTGGCTTTCGGGATGAACACTTCGTTGTCGAAGATCGACTGCCAGGCCGCGTTGCGGAGCTGTGCGTGGTCCTCTTCGGTCGAAGGGTTCTGGCCCAGCATCTTGGCGATTTCCGTATAATTGTTGAGCTCGTTGTAGAACTCCCGGTACGAAACGGACTTGCCGTTCATCGAACCGACTTTATTGTCTGATGAAAAACGATCGGCGGCTGACCTAAGTGTCTGAGGATCAAGGATGAACGACAACAGGGCCAGCGCGACGAGAACTGTGATCAAAATTCCGAATTTGACGCGAATTTTCTCTAATACNNACAAAAATCAGTTATTAGATGCAAAAAGGCGGTAAAACGTTGAGTGGGAATTTGAAAAAAAGATTACTTTTTTGCCGGTCCCATCGCGTTCAGGGTGTCGATGTATTGGTAGGTAGAGTCACGTTCGACCGCATACCAGTCGAACGGACGAAGGATCACGGAGTTGCGGGCGCGTTCATCGGAGGTCATACCGAAGCCTTGCATCAGGCCGCTGTCGGAGGTCAGCCGGACATAGCAGTCGGTGTAGATGCGCTGCTCCTCCTTGTTCCAGTAGATGGTGTCGGTCTCCATCCGCTC
>LXOW01137283.1_pt1 | contig 16971 bp, 18 predicted proteins | sample 1368591 | NCBI WGS metagenome assembly LXOW01 (sample SAMN04884650, study PRJNA319009) | bovine gut metagenome | isolation source: Cow rumen | host: Bos taurus | place: Italy: Legnaro (PD) | collected 2014-07-09 | reverse complement strand
TAATTCTTTTCCAACCGGATCTTCAAAATACATTCTAACCTTAGGTTTGTCAAAGCTTAAGCTTCCAAACATATCTGCTTCCAACAATTCATACGAATGACTGTCAGATACATATGGAGCCATTGAATTTTTTATGTAAACAACTTTATAGTCTATTCCATTTTTATTTTCTTTCTTAATTGTTTCTTTTAATACTGATAACGAATGCGTACTTACAACAAATTGAATTGATAATTCATCAGATAATTTATCAAATAGATTAAGCAATCTAATTTGGGTATCTGGATGCAAAGAAACATCTATTTCATCTATACACAATAATGCCCCATCATACCCATCCTGCATTGATAACACATAAATATCTACCAAGGCACTAATAATGTTTCCTATATTGTCCTGGCCAATAGACTGTGACAATGTAGGAGTATTTAATAAGTCCATATGCAACGAAGCTCTAGAACACGCATTTTTCTCAACCACAGTCAACAACGCATCACTAATTATAGAATTTGGTATGATATAATTGTACCATTCCTTATATTTTTCATCTGCCTTTGTTTTATAAAATGTATTATTTTTGTTTATTTTCGATATTTTAACAGTATCTTTTCGTTCTCCTAATGGATATAGTCTTGATAAGCTTAAATAAATTGTAGGTATTTTTACCCTTCCATCTGCACCTACTCCGTAATTGTTTTTTGCTTGCTCCGCAACCTCTTTATTAGTACAGTTTTCCAATCCAACATTCGAAGTTCTTGGAATAATTCTAATACCACGTCCAAATTTTGTATCATCCTTAAATGAAAGCCTTTTAGTAAAAGCATCCGTTCCATTACTATCTTTATAGGTCAGATATAACTTATAATCCTCATACGACTCATCCGGATCAATATTGAAAAAATCTGTGAATTCCGGCTGAAAATTACTTCCCAACACCGACTTAGAACTTACACCAGAACTTGATGCTATCAGAGATAAAATATTGGATTTACCAACACCATTTTGACCACTGACAACTGTTATTTTTCGACCTAAATCAAAAGAAGTTTCTCGGAAGTTTCTGAAATTTTCAATATGAAAATGATATGGTCTTATCCTCATGTACTTTTATCTCCTTTATCGCAAATTCACACAAATACCATTCTGTTGTAATTGACTATCCGTTGGTATCATGTTCTGTCGTTTGAATATGATAATCTCACTTGCTTTTCTCTTTACCGCAGCACTATAATTCAAATCAAATCTTTTCAAGATATGATTTTGATAAATATCCGCAATTTCCTGAACATCATCGTACGTAATAACCCAATCGCAATTAACTTGATTGTCTATCATTCTCTCAATTCTAACATGATCATCATATGAAAAGAAATTCAAATACAATTGTTTTCCTTTTTCAAAATAAGGCGGATCAAAATACACAAATGCATTCTGCTGATACCTTGGCAGATAATTTTTAATAAAAGAATTAACATCTTTATTATATAAATGGATATGTTTTTTTCGTTTTGCAATTTTAGAGATACGTTCTATTAAGGCTTCTCTATTAAACCTCGCATCCATTTTCCAATTTCCAACCTGTTCTGTACCTCCAATTACTCCACCCTTTATTATTCCCGATCTATTTGTCCTATTCAAATAAAAAGTTGCAAACCCAAGCTCATAACTGTACCGACCACTATTATCAATTACTTGTCGTTGTCTGTTCCACTCATCAATGGTCAATTCCACATTTCGTATATCATTTATAAATCTATCCGTTTCAGAAAGAATTGCTCTCCAAAATGAATAAATTCCTTTATCTAAATCGTTGATAACGATATCATTCACAATTTCTTTTTCCAATAATTCTAATGCAATTCCTGCGCCACCAGCAAATGGTTCCACATAAGTTCCGCCCAAATGTCCCGTTTGCCTAATCAGCAATTCCATAAACGGCTCCAGTTTCCCTTTGCCACCTGGGTATCTCAATGGAGAATAAAACATGCTATTCCTCCTTTTCGCCAAAATATTATGCTATCTAATATCATATTGATTTTTTTACCTAAACTCACATTTAAATTATACAACATTATATTCCAAACATCTATATTAATTTTAACTCTCATACCTAAAAAACTCCCTCGCCATCATCTCCGCCGTAGCCCGGTTATACCCCTTCTTCAAATACCCCTGCACAATCGTCCCGAACATTCCCTTAATCATATCTTCCTCAATATCACAATATACCTGCATTCCCCCGGATAAAGCCATTGCCACATACTCTATCGGCTTATTATCCAACAATTTGTGTAGTTTCACCAGCGACTGCTCTGTCGTCCGCAGAGCAGCCTCAATCTCCTCACATTTTATCCGAAGCATATTCCCATCAACATACCACACCTCAACATATCCGTTATCCATGTTATAGGCACATTCCACGATATTATCCAATCTATTCTCATCCATCATATCAATCCATCCTTTCGTTTATCTCGTTCCATAAGACCTGTGATACTGTATTGCCTGACGCTCCATGCGTTCCTGCTCCTTTACCTTGCCGATAATAGTATCAATTTGCTCCGCACCGACATATCGTTTCACACGCTCCAGATTGTCGGCTTTTTCCTGCAATAATTCTGTTTTAGCAGACATATCTCTAATTTTTCCTTTGTAAAATTCTACATCACTTGTGAGGTGCTTAACTTTATCTCGCAGTTGAAACACTTCCTCTTTTAATCTAACGCATTGGATTGTCAAGCTTTTTACCAGTTCCTTCAATTTGTTCACAAGAGGCAAAGCTACTTTATCCCGAAATGACTTTGCACTTGCAAACGCTCCCAGCTCTGGAAGTTGCCATTCAGGTTCTTCATCATATTTTCGAACATCACGTTGCAACAACTTCTCTGATTGCACCATCTGATCAATGCTGCTTCTCAATTTCTCCTGTTGTATTTCAAGCTGGGCATTATCTTTCTGTAGCTTATCCTGCATTTGTTTTAATGCCTGATTATACGATTGTAACGAAGTTTGCTTCTGCTCCAGCTTTTCATTATCCTCTTGCAATTTATTCTGTTCTTGTTCCAATCGTTGGTTCTCGGACTGTAAAACACTCTGTTTCATCTCCAACTCGCTATTATCTGCCCGCAATTGCCATTGTTGCTGTTCCAAGTGTCGATTATCCGTCCGTAGTTCCACCTTTTTTATTTCAAGGCTTGTATTCTCCACTCGCAATTGTTGATTGCTTGCACTTAATGTTTCATTATCCCTCTGAACAGCAATACCTTCCTCTCTTGCTTTTTCAACAGCCTCCTCAGCCCTTACCTGCTTAATTGTAGTGGTCATTAATTCCTGCTTCATAGTAGATACTGCCTGATTCAATTTAGCAACCTCTGTGGTTTTTTCCTGCTTTTGACTGTCTAATTCTGCTACTTCTTTAGCTCTCTCCTGCTTTTCAAAATCCAGTACCGACAAATGCTTTTCATGTGTACCTTTTTGAAGCCATTTGGCGCCATATCGCTCCATTACCATAGCCAATTCCTGCTTCTCCGCCGCAATCCATTGATTCCACTCTGTAGCACCTCTCATTCCACCTTGTAAAACCCTCTGCAGCCAGTGCAGATTTTAAAGATACTCTTGTATCCAATCCTCGCTTGCTACCTGTAATATATAGTACAAAATCAATGTGTAAATGTGGTGTTTCCTCATCCATATGCAAGTGGGCCGAAAACACATACAGGTTAGGATTTCGTGCTTGAAACTCATCCATAAACTCTGTTAATATTTTCTTAGCAAGAAGCCCTTCTTCACTTTTGGCATTCATATCGTCTTTATTTCCAATCTGAAAAATCACTTCGTGAAAAAGTTTTTCCTGCTTGCCTTGTCTAATTTTTTCATAATAATCATCAATCACTCGATCCTTACGTTTTTGCTTTTCATTATATCGTTCAAGTGCTTCATCAAACAATTTATGATAAACCTGCTTTATATCTTCATTACAAAAATGAACATTAACACCACTTCTATCACTATCCACATTTTTAGCTGTAAAAGCTCGGGTGTTGTGATTAACGGAACCTTTTCCTACCATCCCACTAATCGTTCTTTCCATAGGCAATTTTCTCCTTCCTTTTATCTGTCATATTAGCGCCGGATACGGCGCAGGCTTTGTTACTTTCGCCGAAAGTAACGCAAAAGCACTTTTGACACCTTCGGCATCAAAAATGCAACCTGACCAGCCAGGTTTTGCGCCCTGCCGGGAGCTTTTCTGCCTGCGGCAGTCAGTGTCCGAAGCGTTCTCTGTATTACCACCGTACCACATTTCTTCTTAACCATATCTAACGGGAGCGTGCCACGCACCCGTCATTTACGATTAAGCGAAACTACCACCGAAAGCTTTCCGGTACACCACGCTTATCCAAATATTCCCTACGTGCCTTTTCTCGTTCTTCTTCGCTTGGTGCGGTTTTGTACTTCGTATACAGCTCTCTCATTACCAGCGCATCCAGTTTCTTTTCAAGACCTTTCTTTATCTCTGGGTATAGCTCCTCCTGCTCTAGCAGAAAATACCTCATAAGTGCAATGAAAAGCTCCTGTGAAATCTGTACATTTTTCATATCAATCCATCAATCCTTTCCTCTTACTATCAAGTCCGCAACAATGCACTATCTATAGATTTTGCAACCTTGCAAGGTTCATCTCCGCAATTTCTATATAGTCTGCATTGTTGCGTTCTTGCCTTAATCCGACTTTACCTTATCCAACTCCCAATACCATGAATTGTTAATTTTCTTAGCCCGGATACCAAGCTCCTTTTTGGCATTTTCCAATGTCCTTTTTGAAATGCCCTGTTCATCAGCCATTTCAAGAATTTCATTGCTTTGCACCATATTAGAAGTTTTCGCCAGTTCACGAAGCATTTGCTTTGCCTGTTCCAGTTTATTCGCCTTTGGTGCAATTCCACCAAGTACTTCATCCGCTGTAATCTCATAATCTCCTAACCAGTGAAAGCCTGTCTCTGATAGCATGAATGCCTTCGGATGTCCAAATGCCGCAAGATTATTCTTTATCTGAACAACTGCTCTTGTATTAGGTTCTCCCTCTATTCTACCGACCAGAAGCACACTCCTTGCCACGGCAAAGAAGTCAATAGAGCCAATACCTCTATATGCCGCTTTGTTACCTGATGCCTTATTCATATGACCGATAAGAAGAATTGCACATTGATATTTCTCCGCTAATGCTCCCAGCTTCTTTGTCATATCTCTTGCTTCATTTGCCCGGTTCATATCCATACCACCACCGAGATAAGCCTGTATCGGGTCTAATATCAATACTTTTGCTCCAGTCTTAGCTAGTGCCTCTTCCAGCATTTCATCTGCCATAGACAGTGATTTATCGCTTTCATCAATAACCAGTATCTTTTCACAGTCTGCCCCGGCAAGTTCAAGTCTTGGCTTTACTGTGTCTGCCAGTCCATCCTCTGCGGTCTGATAAATCACATTTACCGGCTCCTGTACATCCATATCACTTTCTAGACATTCTCCCTTAGATAACTTGGCTGCTATGTTTAACACCAATGTTGTTTTTCCATCTCCCGGATCACCCTGAATGATTGTAATCTTTCCATATGGTATAAACGGATACCACAGCCATTTCACTTCCTGTGATTCTACCTCCGACATCCGTATCATCTTTAATTCTGCCTTTTGTCCTTCCATAAAAGTCCTCCATATTCAAATCTTTTATTTGCTCCTAAGAAGAACCTCTGCTATACTCTAGTTGTGAATACATAGGTAACAGAGGTTTTCTTTTGTTGCAGCAAGTCCTAACAGTTGCCGCTGTCAGGACTTTTTTCTTTATCAATCTGTACTCCCTGCCAGAGATACTTGGCACCATCCAACATTGCAATAATCGCCTGTAACATATCCATACAGTCATTTCGCATATCTTCCAAACCATCAGCATTAAGTGTTACCTCCTGCTGTTCCAATTGTTTTACCAGTTTTGAGAGATTTGTCTGCATATTCTGCAGTTCCTCTACAAGTTGGTAGATGACCTCTTTCTTTCCTACAACACATATTCTGTTATAAATGCAGGAACGTACAAAATAATCTTTCTTCTGCATACCGCTTGCAAGTATCTTGGCTTCAATCATTTCCCGCTCTCTGTCCGATACACGAAAGCTGATTGTAGGATGTTTGTGTACTCCGCTCATAGCTCGTCCTCCTCATTCTCAAGTTCTAATCTGTCTGCCAGTTCTGCCTGCTTATTCGGATATAAATGTGAATAAGTATTTAATGTTGTTTCTATCTTTTCATGTCCCAGCCTCTCTGCTATTGCCAATGGCTGAAATCCAATTTCCACCAGCAGTAATGCGTGGCTGTGACGCAGATCATGAAGACGAATTCGCTTTACCCCTGTTTCTTTAATGCCACGCACAATCTCATGCTCCATATAGGATTTTGTAAATCGAAACATTCTTTCATTCGGCATAATTCCATATAAATGACTGCAATATTCTTTTAGCTCTTCCGTCAGGAATGGTGGAATTGTAATCTTACGATTGCTCTTTGGTGTCTTAGGCGGTGTAATCACATCCTTTCCATCTATTCTCTGATATGATTTGGAAATGCTTATAATACGCTTTTCTAAATCAATATCTTCATAGGTCAGTGCCAGTAATTCTCCTATACGCATTCCCGTCCAATACAAAAGCATAAATGCCATTCTCGCCTCTGGTTTCTTATCCATAGACGGAAGAAACTGCTTAAACTCCTGTTTTGTCCAGAACTCCATATCATCAGCCTTGCTTTTCCCGATACTTCCTGCTTTCCTGCATGGATTATCGTTCAAGTCATAATATCTGACCGCATAATTGAATAGTGCTGCCAACTGGTTATTAATACTTTTAAGATAAGTCGGTGCGTACCCCTGCTTAATCAATTCATTCTGCCAGGCCCTGATATCTGAAGTCTTAATCTCACACATCTTTTTCTTTTTGAAATATGGTGTAACTTTCAAATCAAACACATATCTTTTATTCTTGATTGTGCTTTCTCTAAGCCGGTTCTCCACATCAGCGAAATAGATTTCAACAAAATTCTCAAAGTTAATATCCAAATCTTTTCTCTGCTGTTGCCGGAAGTTCCGCTCCCACTCCTCTGCTTCCGCCTTTGTCTTAAAGCCTCTTTTGTTCTTTTTATGGCGTACACCCTGCCAGTCCTCATAATAGAACTGGCTGCGCCATGTTTTACCATCTCTTGTAGCTGGCATATCATCATCTCCTCTCCATTAACCAACTGCCATACCATAAAACTTTTCTTTAAAATACTTTGTAGGTACCTTGCCTGAAATCACTCGATAGCCTTTTTCCTTCAATTCATTATTAAGACCACGAATGATTTTATAAGCATATCCTCTTGATACTCCAAGAATCTGTGCAGCTTCATCTGCTGTTACATACATCTTCATCGTATTCTCCATATTGTGTTCTCCTTCCTGTTTTCATTTTAGTACACTTTTGTGACCTTATTTACTCGTATTATATAGTACACATTTGTGTCTGTCAAGCAATTTAATTAAATTTTTATACACAAATGTGTCCCATTGTGATAGAATAGGGGTAACAAATCATAAAGGAGCATTTTTATGACTACTGGAGAAAAGATTAAATACTTTCGCAATATGCGTGGAATATCGCAGGAAACGCTTGGTCAGTTATCCGGCATAAACTCCGCAACAATAAAGAAATATGAATATGGAATCCGTAATCCAAAACCTGACCAGCTTTTAAAGATTGCCAATGCGCTAGGCATCAGCATTAACATTTTCATGGATTTTGATATAGAAACAGTTTCTGATGTATTGTCATTACTGTTTAAACTGGATGACCAGATTGATATGAAATTTGAGGCAGATAAGGACGATGAGGGCAATTTCAAACCTGCTACTGTTAAGCTGTCCTTTAAAAACAAACTCATCAATAAAAAACTCTGTACCTATATGAAAGCTTTGGAAATTCGTGAAAATATGCTAAATGCTAAAGATGAATATTCAGAAGAAGAGTATGCTGACAGTTTGCAGCGTATCAATGAAAATATCGAAGAAATCAAGCAACACCTGCTTGATGACAATATGGTTGTCAAAAAAGGCACTGATCACCTTACTGTAAAAAATTATCCAAATTAGTAAAACCTCCTGAATTATCAAACATAACATGATAATATCTAATTAAACAGAAAGCACCCACTCCAAAGGTGGATGCTCCGAGTTTAGGTTAATGAATGTCCTTAAGGACACCGCCTATCCTGTGGATCAGACAGGATAGGCATTTTTATTTTCGCCTGCTCTTCCTCGAAGAGCTTTTCTCTTTATCGAGAAAGGCAAGCAACGCTATAATCAAGCTGCCAAAGGACATCAACAATGCTAATATCCCAATGAAAATCGAAATGATCTCATAAGCCGTCATCGGCGCTAAGCAAGCCCCCCAGACACTTAACGCCCTGTCATGGGTACTTTCCTTAAAGAGTACCCTAACATATATCATATGTTCTGCAAGAACAATTGTAATTTGAATCTTATTTTATAGACCTATCCCCTATAAATATTTTAATACATCAGATAAGTTATTAATTTCCATATCAGCTTTTTCACTCTCATCTGTTATATTCCACAAACTTCCTAATCCCTGTTTTACCCATATAGTTTTCATACCCAACTGTTTTGCGGGTACAATATCATTATCAATACGGTCACCAATCATGACTGCATTCTCTGGCTTACAACAGCTTCTTTTCAATGCAATTTCAAATATGCGCCTATCAGGTTTTGAAACCCNNATTTTCGTACTCCAAGATTTTCTAATCTCTCAGAAGTTCCTAATGATTGGTTTGCAATTACACCAATTTTATAAATTCTACTTAACTTTTTCAAACAATCTTTAGTATCTGTATACAGCCTCTCGTATTGCGATTCCCATTTAGGTAATTTCACCCCCAATTGCCTTGCTACCTCTAAATCTCCTTTTTTGTTTTCTTTATAAAACGACATGGCATATTTATAAATTTGCTCGTAAGTTAAACCTGATAAATCCGCTATCCTTTTCATCCTGTCTTCATAAACTTTGCTTTCATCAACCAATGTCGACCCAACATCAAAAAATAGCCATTTTATTTCGTCCTTTTTGGGGCAAAATCCTCTTTTTCTTGCTTCTTCTATCAGTTTGGGTTGAATTTCTGGATAAGTCCAATTAATCGGTAGTTCATCCATAATTGCTATTTTTTCAATTTCACTGTGAAGCTCTTTTTCAAATGTATGTATATCTGAGAAGAATAATTTTCCAAAAGTCTCCATTCCATCGAAATTATCTGGTGCAGTCACAGAATATATACAAATTGGAGTAATATCAAAAGTTATTGCTCCTGTTTCTTCATATAGTTCTCGTTTGGCTGTTTCAAGAATATCCTCACCATCTTCTCTATGTCCCCCCGGTGCCTCCCATGTATTTCTTTCCTTGTGCTTGCAAAATACCCATTTACCATTATGTCTGGCAATAATAACTGCAAACTTCAGCATTGAATCATTAATACTATCATAAAAATTCACTTTCGTCATATAATGCTCCTTATTAGATTTCATCTATTTTCTTGCCATTATTGCTCTCACAAATAGAGCCAAACTAGAGCCATTTGATAAAACAAATGCCGGAAGCCCGCATAAATACAGGCTTTCGGCATTCTAATCCGTTATTCCATCTCAATAATCAGTACTGTATTTAGTGATGTGGTTTTTCTTTTGGGACTATATCTTGTATAGAGCTTCCAATTATTCCATGGATTATTTGGTTTTTTAAGGATTTTTGCAACCATAGTGCAACCGTTATCCCCCGCTTTATATACCACCTGGAAGGTGGGGGATAAATATTTCTACCTCAGCAACTTCTCTACTTATATCATGTATTTTTTCTTCAAATCCACATAGAAATCCCTATACTTTTGTGAATTTTGTGCCAAATAATTAATCACTCGTAAAACATCCGTTGTGGAATATCTTACATTTAGGCGGCTCTGTATTTCGTCAAGTATCTCTCCATTTAGATTTTTAAGTGCACCCACCATTCCATAATCTTTCATTGCACCTACTATAAGCTTATGCGAGTCTGACAACTCATCTACATTTAGCCCTCCATAGGTTTTGGTGTAATACTTACTCTTGCATTCCTCCAACGACTCAATAACGTTTGCACCAAACTTCCAGTTCGGACATTTAGTTTTTATTTCTATTCCGATATTTACAAGCGGCATAATACAATATTCCAATGTTGAATATATAAACTGCATATAGTGATTAATAATCTCTGTATTGTCCGTTTCTACATTCGTTTTCTTTTTTAAGTAAGCTATTCTATCTCCAAAATTGTTTAAAAATACTTTCTGCGTTCCATCCATATAAAAATTTTGTAAATATCCGGTAATTAAAAATTTATCAATACCCAATGTTCCATTATAATCATTTTTATATGCTTCGTTCGCTATAAAAGGCAGATTACTTATACCCGGATATTTTCTATCTTTCTTTAATGCAGTAAGAATTTCTTTCAACTTTATCAATGATATTTTATATGTCTTAAGCAACTCCTGACATAATTCACATTCGATACCCTGTTCTTCACAGAATTGTAATATTTTATCCGCATTCTTGCTATCCTCAATTTCTGCCAATTCTTCCTCGTCAGCAATTGCCAATGATATTGTTATCTCATTTTCTATCAAATCCTCCACTTGAACTATAGAATATACATATCCAATTGGATATTTTCCCAAACGTCCAGCTCTACCAACTGTATTTTTCAGCAACAATATATCTCTCATATTAGTATACTCCGGATGAATAAACAGATTTTTAGTTACCGTATTTATTCCCTCCGATATCGAATTCGTTCCAAATAAGACTTTGTACTCTTCACTTTCATTGAAAAGATTAATCATTCTATTCTGAACATACTTTGGCATCTGCCCATGATGCGTTAAAATTCCAGCCTTCAAAAGTTTTACAACACTCCAATCCGGATGTATTTCCGTTTCAAGCAATCTAACAAATTCCGTAACATTTTCACTCTGAATGGTATCTTTTATTTTCTCATATCCTGCATTAATCTGTTTTGGTGAATTACAAAATAAAATTGTTTTTTCTTCTTGCCCCTTATTTAAAAGTGTATCATAAAATTTTATCTCCGCTAATACAATATAATTTTTCTCTACTGCATTAAAATCTGATTTGTATATAAAGAATTCATATTTATCGAAACCGACAAGTGTTGCTTTAGGTGTAAGCAAGAATACCTTGTTGGAATTTCTCGTCATACTATCTAAAAATGTTTCTGATAGTTTATAAGCTCTTTGACTTCTAATAGAATCCTGCAGTTTATAGGCTTCATCTATCACAAACAAGTCTATCTCACCTAGAATACTTCTATCTATTTCCAAAAACTTCTCTTGTGTACCAATAAAAAATAATTTCTCCTCGTCATGTATACTTTCTATTGCTGAGCACTTATCAAAAATTACATACTCAGAAAAATGTTCATTCTCCTTAAAACTTCTTTCTAATTCATATGCCAATGCATTTGTTGGCACAATATAAACTATAGTGTTCGGTTTTGCTGTATATATGTATTCCTTTATTAACATAGTTTTTCCAAATGATGTCGGTGCCGACAAAATCACCTTGTCCATTTGAAAAAGGCATTTAAGAGCGTCGTATTGTGGTGGAGAGAAAAAAATTTCCTCCTCTACATGACCAACCCTTCTTTCAGCATTCTTATTTAACATGATAGCTTCTGATAAACTAACATCAAACACATCGGTTCTAAAATAAGGTGTAAGGTCGTACATCCCTAGCTCTATAATGGGTAATTCCTGACCTTTATCCAATCTTTCCAGCATCCTCTTCCGTTGCTTATTATATTTATCACCGCTCATACGACACCTCTACATACTTGTAAGTTTAGCTCTTGACGCTTCTATCATTTTATGAATAAGATTTTTCTTATCTTTTATTGGCAAATGAACTAATATAATCTCATAATCACCCTCTATATCATCGTGGCTTAGCGAGTCTCTCACATTATTTACCAACTGTTCCACAGATACAGAATACTTATCATAAAAATCCGAATTTCCGTACTGACTTACATCCGTTTCAGAATGTAAAACAAATCCTGCAAATGTAATTTTTTGCCCCATAAACTGATCTACTGTTAGTTCATCATATTCACCAATTGCCAAATTTTTTATAACTATCCTATATGCGTCTTCACATGTTTCCACCTTTGTCTGCAAGCTTTCCAGCTTATTTTTTATGCTATTATTTACAAAATCCTTAATTATTTGCTTGATGCCTCCATCAAAACTCTCATAAAACTTTGCTTCTCCTAGAACAATTAAGTTCTGTTCCAAATTGTACATACACGCATCTACACCCGTATGCGAATCTGCCAAAGTATCTTCCACCGCAATTATTCCTTTAGCAAGCTGATATGAATACATATCTCTAAAAATTAATCCTAATATCCCCTCCGCAAGAAAAGAATAAAAAGACTTATTGGTTCGTATATTATCTTCTATAAAGCTATCTAAGTCCGTTGTTATTCCGCTTTTAGGTACAAATCTACGGTATATATTTTGTTTATTCCTACAATTCAAGTTGTCCTCTGCAAACATATGCTTTAAATTGTCATCCTCAAGCACTATATCTGGTAAAACTTTCTCAATTTCTTCTGGTTCAAAAACAATATTTTTAACACATATTGAACCATATGTTGTTTCACACTCATTCTTAACAACTTTATACTTATAATCAAACATTCACAAGCGCCTCCTATAAACCAACCATATTCAGCAACTTGGTCACTATGACCAAGTTGCTGACCATGATTTAAGAATAGTATTTCTGATTCTTACTCTTTGGCTTTTGGGGTTCAGTTCTTTTTAATTTACCTAGTTCAAGCATCTTATCCAAATAATGTCTTCTAAAATATGAACGCTCCAAATTAAACTGCTGCATTATTTCACTTGCTGATTTTGGTTCTTTGCAAAACGCAATTATTTGCTCCATGATATCTTGGTCATTATGATGGTCACTATCTTGGTCACTCTGACCATCATCTCTCAACAACGCCAAATATCTATCACAAGCCTTACACAGCACCATGATTCCCGACTCATTTATCTCATACTCCGGCAAAAGACCATCGTAAAGTCCACAAGCTTCTTTAATCTTCTCGAATCCTCTTCCCCAAGCTTCAATCATGCCACTTTTAAAGAAAACATTTGCTAGTTTGGGATTATAAGGCTTAGAGGAATGTTTCATAAACAACTTGTCCGCAGAATCCAGATTAGGCGGCATTTCTCCGTCATTCCAAATATATATTTTATCCTCATAAACGCTAATCTGGATAGGATTGCAGCTACTATAATCCTTATGAACAATTGCATTCAGAAGGATTTCACGGAACGCATCCTTATGGAACATAAACTGCTCCACTCTCTGAATCCCCTCATAAGCAATGAGTGCTTTCATATATTTTGTATAGACCAAATCAACAGTCTTATCTACCTGTTCAATCAGTGGACCATGCACTTCATCCTGATATACCAAATCTGAATCTGATTTTCCAAAATAACCAATTTTTATATAAGAACCGGTTACCCACTTCTCAGGATCTTTATAGAATGCCAACATAGCTGCTCTTATCAAATATCCATCTTCATCAATAAGGTGCAAGTTATCCATCAAAATAGTATCTTCAACACTTACTTCTTCATTGGTTAGTCTGCCTCTTTTTACTGCCTTGTCCTTAAACAATTGTATCGCATCCTGCTTCAAATCAGCCACAGACAGTTTCGGCAACGGAACACCATCCCATGTTCTTCCCTGCGTTTTTAACAATGCTCTCTCTAATTCCTTTCCGGTAATTTCGCGCATGGTACTTCCGGAGCGATAATAATATTTTCCGCGGAAACTGATTAATGACGGATATTTATCAACAACAATCTGCAAATATTCCAATTCGCCTTCATACAAAAGGTTCACATCTGCAATGATCCCCATTGTATCTGTGATTTTATTAGGAATTCGCTCTAACAAATCCCTTGCATTATCAATCCCTACAATTTTACCGTTGTCGTTAGTACCTATGTATATTGTTCCACCGTAAGCATTAGCATATCCACAAATCCATTTCAAATATTCGTCCTGCCAAGACTCTTTCCACTCTATAGATTGATGTTCTTTTTCCTTCATAAATCTACCAACTTTCTATATTTTATCGGTTCTCATTCTCTTCAACTTTTACAGGAACTTTGACTAATTTATTTCGTTGCTTAATCCAAATCAATAATTTTGCAACTATTGCAACCGCTACGATACTACATATCCCAATAATAACTTGTATCTTGTGTGCCATAACAAATTTTCCAATCCAAATCACTCCATATGTTACCGCCCAAATTGCCGCAAACACAACAGTTCTAATCATCCAATGAACAAATGAACCTGCTGACCTTCCAGATATAAAACCACTATGATATAAAATACCCACCTTATCATATGCAACATGGTATGCTATTTCACCAATAACCAATAGAATAATCCATTCGTAATACCATTCAATAGGTAAGCCCAATGGCTCTGTTGCTAACTCAAAAATAAATTTAAACATTTAACTCCTCTCTTTGTCCACTTCTGTAAAAAAGTACTCTAGTGTCTCCACAAACATTTTCTGCTCAAACAATTCCTTAATTTGCTCCCTGTCCATCCAAGCAACCTGCGCTACTTCATCTGTCGTGGCATTGTTTAAATCAACTGGTCCGTCATAATCAAATAACCAAACATCCATGATATCATTGTAAATCTTACCCTCAATGATTTTACGTACCTTTGTAAAAAGAACTCGTCCTTTGCCTGGTTCCAAGTCAACACCAACTTCTTCTTTTGCTTCTCTAATCGCGCCTAGCAGACTGTCTTCGCCTTTCATAACTGAACCACCCACACATTCCCACATCAGAGGATATGTTGGTCTATTTGCAGAGCGTTGCGAAATAAGGTACTCTCCCTTGGAATTCCGAATCCACACATGCACTACCAAATGATACCCGTCTATCGGTAGCTGCTCGCCTCTTACATATTCTTTCCCTATAAGTTCTCTTTTCTCATTGTACAAATCCCATATTTCTGCATCAGGTACGTACTCTACAATATCACCGAAGTCTACATTTAAAGTTTTACAAATTTTACTTAGAATCGTTAAACTCACATCTTCATCTCGGCGCAGTTTTGTCATAGTGTTAGGTGCCATATCTGCCTTTTTCCGCAAATCCGATTTGCTCATTTCCTTATCAACCAATAATCTCCATAATCGCTTATATGATACAGCCATAATTATCTTCTCCAATTTTGCAAATATTACTTTTCTAAGTCCATCAGCATATCATCTAATAAAGCTTCTAGATAATCCGCCGGATCTTCTTTATTAATTTTCATATCAATAAGTTTGTTCACATCCTCATCCGATAAACAGACTATTAATTTCCCCAATTCTCGTAAACTTCCTCGTGCAGCTTTCCTCGCACTTTCATCACTACCTTTACGCGAAATAATTATTGCAACTTTTCGTAGTGCCTTTTCATACAAATACTTCTCAGTCGTATATATTTCTTTTTGAGTTATTTCTTCTTTATAGTTTTTGAACTCAAAGATTACATATTTTGTATTAAAAAAACGTTGTATAGTCTCAAAGAATTCGCTAATATTTCCATGCTTAATTTTTCCACAAAAATCAAACCGATACAAACCAGCATTTGATTTTTTCTGTTCTTTATAAAACTGTATGTGTTCAGAAAAGAGAAACTTTATTATATCAACACATACTTCCTCATATTTTGTAGCTTCCTCCTTTCCAGGATTTATTATCCTCAATCGTTCTTGCAAATCAACCTTTGTTGTATTTGTTGCATAATGGCTAAAAATATCCGGTTGAGCCTTCTTGGGAAAAACTGCAGATACATTAAAACTAAGCAACGCAATAAAATCGCTTTTAAGTTGCGGAAAGTCCTCCAATAACCATAATATATTTTCAATATCCCAAATAACCACATTATATTGCTCACTAATTAATGTTTTAATTTCATCTTCAACGATATTTCCTATGACAAGCATATTTGTTGTATGCTCGTCTGCTATTTGGACCGAAAGTTTTTTACACGCTGCAATTATTTTGCTCTTCAAACCTATATTATTGTTATATATCTTAAACTCAAAATTATATATATGATTCTCAGTTTTATGTCTAAAATCTACAGTATTTATTCCTACTTTTTTAAGCTCGTTACTTATTCCTTTCTGCTCAAATAGAGAAACAAGAATTTCTTCAAACTGTAATGCTTTAGATACTTCTCTTTTACGAAAGAATTCTTCATCCTCATTAAAACATATTGTAGACGCAAGTTCTTGCACTAGCTGTACATTGGAACAGCTCATTAATTTTTGATACAACCTTGACTTGTTTGTATTTGGTATAAAATACTCGTCCGGAATCCCCTTTAAACGAGCAATTTCTCTATGCGTTATTTTCCTTATGTATCCATCCCGATATACTAATGGAACTTTCATGTAATTCCATTTCACCAAAGCACTTTCTTTATATTGATTTCTATCCCAGCAGAAAATGCTGTTTTCTACCGGACCTTCAATACGCTCTATTTTACTCCTCTTTACCACGTAATACCAATCATCAATAATAGCTTCTTTTTCCAAGAAATCCACAATACCATAATTGGGTTTTTCTATACTTTTCAAAAAATCCAAATTAACATCTTTTTCATTCAATGTACCAATTAGAAAGAACACGCTTTCCCTTATTGGAAAACCTGTAATAACACCAGTCTCCGCACGCTCTTTTCTCACCACATATCCACTGTCAACAAGGTTTTT
>LXOW01375585.1_pt1 | contig 16975 bp, 10 predicted proteins | sample 1368591 | NCBI WGS metagenome assembly LXOW01 (sample SAMN04884650, study PRJNA319009) | bovine gut metagenome | isolation source: Cow rumen | host: Bos taurus | place: Italy: Legnaro (PD) | collected 2014-07-09 | reverse complement strand
TAAATGTAATCTCTTGAAAAGAGGTTTCGTTTACAATTCTTTAATTCATGCGTTTGTCGTGACCGAAAATCTCAAAAATCGGGAAATCCGTGGCAACAGTTCAGCCCGTGCCTCCCCTGACGCGCAAGCGTCAGGACTTGCGCCGCAGCAAAACCTGCCGGGGGCAGGTTTTGCTGCGGCAAAAGTCCTTAAGCAGGGGAGCCAAAACGCGAGGGCTGAACTGTTGCCACGAAATGACACAGGGGGATCAACAGCGGAAAACACACAGGGGGATCAACAGCGGAAAACAAGGCTTGAAAAAGTCGAATATCCTGTGATACAATATATGATAACATTCGACATATAGTATTCGCCGTTCGTCTGGGACGGGCGGGCGGCGCTGTGAATGATATGGAGTCTTTCCCGGAGGAATGGGTCATGAGAAAGCCGAGAGTGTTTACAATCTTCCGTCGTCTGTGCGCGCTGCTGCTGTGCCTGCTCGCGGCAGCCGCGCTGCTGCCGCGAGGCGAGGCCGAGGCGCTGGATTCAAAGAAAACCGTGCGCGTCGGCTGGTACGACTCGGCCTACAACACGATCGACTCGCTGGGACGGCGCTCCGGCTACGCCTACGAGTACCAGCTCAAGATCGCCGCCTATACCGGCTGGCACTATGAATACGTCACCGGGAGCTGGTCGGAGCTGCTGCAAATGCTCATCGACGGCGAGATCGACCTGATGAGCGACGTGTCCTATACCGAGGAGCGCGCCGGGCTCATGCTGTTCCCCGAGCTGCCGATGGGCGCGGAGGAATACTATCTCTTCGTCTCCCCCGCGAACACCGAGATCAGCTCCTCGGACTACGCCACGCTCAACGGCAAGCGGGTCGGCTCGAACCGGGACAGTGTGCAGACGCTCTATTATCTCGACTGGGCGCAGCGCCACGGCATTGAGGCCGAGCTCGTCGAAATGAGCTGCTCCGAGGCCGAATCCCTGCGCATGCTCGAGACCGGCGAGCTGGACGCCTACGTTACCGTGGACTCCTTTGCCGATCCCTCCGACGCGGTGCCTGTCTGCAAGGTCGGCTCCTCCGATTTCTTCTTCGCGGTCAGCAAGAGCCGCCCCGAGCTGCTCGGCGAGCTGAACATGGCGCTCAGCCGCATTCAGGACGAGAACCGCTTCTATAACCAGCAGCTCTTCGAGCGCTACATCAAGACCAAGGGCGCCAACGCCTTTCTCGCCACGGAGGAGCTGAACTGGCTCAGAGAGCACGGGACGATCCGCGTAGGCTATCAGGACGGCTATCTCGCCTTCTGCGCCGTGGACAAAAGCACGGGAGAGCTCACGGGCGCGCTGAAGGACTTTCTGGACTACGCCTCGGACTGCCTGGAAAACGCGGAGCTCAGCTTTGAGGCCGTGTCCTACCCGACGATCGAGGCCGCCGTGCTGGCGATGAAGCGCGGCGAGGTGGACTGTGTCTTCCCGGCCAATCTCAGCGGCTACGACGGGGAGCGCCTCGGCGTGCTGCTCACCCCTTCCCTGATGCGCACGGACACCTTCGCCGTCGTCCGGCAGTCCGACCTGAACGCCTTCAGCATCCGGGAGTATGTGATCGTAGCCGTCAACGAGGGCAACCCGAACTATGACGCCTTCCTGCTCGATCACTACCCGAACTGGCGGAAGGTGTACTATCAAACGACCGCGGACTGCCTGAAGGCGGTTTCCGAGGGCGTGGCGGACTGCGTGCTCGTCAGCAGCTACCGCTACAACAACATCTCCCGCCTCTGCTCGAGGTACCGCCTGACGACCTTCCCCACCGGCATCGAGCTGGACTACTGCTTCGCGGTCTGCACCGACAGCACGCAGCTCTACTCCATCCTCTCCAAGACCGTGAGCCACGTGCCGACCTCCACGATCAACGCGGCGCTCTCGTATTACATCACCGAGGACGCCCGGACGAGCCTGAGCGACATCGTGGTCGACAACCTGGCCTTCGTCTCGCTCGGCGTCGCCGCCCTCGTGCTGCTGATCCTCGCGCTGCTGCTGCGCAGCATGAAGGCCGAGAAGCGCGCGCAGGAGCTGATCGCCGCGACGGAGATTGACAGCCTGACCGAGCTCTACAACCGCGATTACTTCTTCCAGTACGCCGAGCGCATGTTCCGCGAGCGCCCGGAGCAGCCTATGGACGCCGTCGTGCTGAACATCGAGCAGTTCCATCTCGTGAACGCGATGAACGGCCGGGACTTCGGCGACCATATTCTGCGCCTCCTCGGCAACGAGCTGCACGCCCTCTCCCTGGAGCACGGCGGGATCGCGGGCCGCTATGGGGCAGATCGCTTCGATCTCTACTGCCGCCACACCGAGAACTATATGGAGATATTCAACCGGCTCCAGAGCCGGCTTGACCAACTCGTGCCGAACGCGAGCATCCGGCTGCGCATGGGCGTGATGCCCTGGCAGGCCGGGCTTGAGCCCGAGCAGCTCTTCGATCGGGCGCGCACCGCCTGCGCCATGGCGCGCGGGCACTACAAGGAGCATCTGATCGTCTTCAATGAGACGGTGCACCGGCGGGAGCTGTTCGAGCAGCGCCTGCTGAACGATCTGCGCCCCGCGCTGGACAACTATGAGTTCGAGGTCTACTATCAGCCGAAGTACAATATCCAGAGCGAGCCGCCCCGCCTCGTGAGCGCGGAGGCGCTGATCCGCTGGCAGCACCCGGAGCTGGGGCTGATCGCGCCGGATGACTTCATCCCGCTCTTCGAGCGCAACGGCAAGATCGGCGAGGTGGACAAATACGTCTGGACGCAGGCGGCGAGGCAGATCGCCCGCTGGCGGGCGCAGTACGGCGTGACGATCCCGGTTTCCGTCAATCTCTCGCGCGTGGACGTGTTCGACCCCGAGCTCGAAAACACGCTGGAGGCTCTGCTGAAAGAGAATGGCCTGGAGCACGACGCGCTCAAGCTCGAGGTCACGGAGTCTGCGTATACGGAGAACGCCGATCAGCTCATCCGCGTCGTGGAAAAGCTGCGCAGCAAGGGCTACACCGTGGAGATGGACGATTTCGGCACCGGCTATTCCTCGCTGAACATGCTCTCGTCCATGCCCGTCGACGTGCTCAAGATGGATCGCACCTTCATCCGCAACCTCGAGCACGACGAGAAGGACATGCAGCTCGTTTCGCTCATCCTTGATATCGCGCGCTGCCTGAAGATCCCGGTCATCGCCGAGGGCGTGGAGACGGAGGAACAGCTCCAGCTCCTCAAGAAGCTCGGCTGCGTGCTCGTGCAGGGCTATTACTTCTCCCGCCCGCTGCACTCCTCCGAGTTTGAGGCCGAATTCCTGCGGGACAGCGTGCGCTCGTAGGAGCGTCCTTCGCTGCGCTTCGCCCTTGCGGTCGCCCGCCGCCGGAGTGTTTGTCTCATGCGCGCAGGGGAGGGGCTTGCCCCTCCGCTGCGGTGGAATCGCTTGTTCACGCCCTTTTCCCAATGTTGACGCATGACCTCGGTTGACGCGCCGGGCGCTTCGTGAAGCGCCCCTACGGCGGAGACGAAGCTTTTGCGCCATTATTCCAATACGTCCGCGTCAGCGGACACTATAATCATTCGTTAGTCATTCTTCATTATTCATTTACTACAGATACAGAGGTGATGCGCTGATGCGCTCCTTGCGAACCAGAATGACCCTGCTCACCGTGTGCGTGATCGTCATAGCCGTATCCGCCGTCGCGGTGCTCAGCGTGGTCTTCATACGCCGGACGGAGAGCCGCAAGTCCGATCAGCTTCTGCTGCTGCTGTGCGAGACGGGAGAGAGAAATCTCGACTACTACTTCAACAGCGTGCAGAAGTCAGTCAAGAAGGTCGCCTCCTATGTGGAGGCCGACCTGGACGGCATCGACGACGAGAAGCTTGCACAGCACATGAACCGCGTCGGGAAATACTTCGACGAGATGGCCTCCAAGACCAACGGCGTGCTGACCTATTATTACCGCATCGACCCGGAGGTCTCCGAGACGGTGAAGGGCTTCTGGTACACCAACCTCGACGGCGAGGGCTTTGTCGAGCATGAGGTGACGGATATCACGCTCTACGACACGGCGGATACCTCCCGGCTGGTCTGGTTCACCGTGCCCAAGCAAAGCGGCGAGCCCATCTGGCTGCCGCCCTACATCACGGACAACCTGGACAAGCGCGTCATCTCCTACAACGTGCCGATCTACTGGCGCGGGCAGTTCGTCGGCGTCGTCGGCATCGAGATCGACTACTCCACCATGGCCGAGCAGGTGGACAGCATCCGCCTCTACAGCAACGGCTACGCCTTTCTGAGCGACGCGGAGGGCAACCTCTTCTATCATCCTCGGATCGACGTGACGAAGCTCAGCGCGGAGACCATGCCCGAGGTGCCCGAGGGTCTGGTCGGCAAGAGCACCTTCCTGCGCTATACCTTCGAGGGCGTGGAGAAGGAGGCCGCCTGGCTGCCGCTCTCCAACGGCATGCGCCTGAACGTGACGGTGCCCGTGTCCGAGACGCAGGGCGAGTGGCAAAGTCTGATCGCGAATATCCTGATCGTGGCCGGCGTCGTGCTCGCGGCGCTGAGCCTCTTTACCATGTACTTCACGCAGCGCATCACCCAGCCGCTGGAGGAGCTGACCGAGGCCGCCGATCAGGTTGATCGCGGCAACTACGACTTTGCGCTGAACTATGACATGGACGACGAGATCGGCCGCCTCACAAGCACCTTCAAGCGCCTCACCGGGCACATGAAGGATCACATCTCCGACCTCAACAAGCTGGTCTACGTCGACTCGCTGACCTCCGTGCGCAACAAAGGCGCGTACTCCGCCTATATCGCGGAGCTCCAGACGCGCATGGACTCCGGGCGCGAGCGCCTGGCCTTCGCTGTCGGCGTCTTCGACTGCGACGATCTCAAGCTCATCAACGACCGCTACGGCCACGAGAAGGGCGACGTGTACCTGAAGACGGCCAGCCGCCTGATCTGCCGCGTGTTCCAGCACAGCCCCGTGTTCCGCATCGGCGGGGACGAGTTCTCCGTCATCCTGCAAAACGACGATTACCGCAACCGCGCCTCCCTGATGCGGCAGTTCAACAAGGGCATGGCCGACATCTCCGCCTCCACGGCGAACAAGTGGGAGCAGGTACACGTCTCGCTCGGCGTCGCGGTCTACGACCCGAAGGACGACAGAGCTGTCATCGACGTGGTGCGCCGCGCGGACAAGAACATGTACGAGAACAAGCGCATCCGCAAGGCGTCAAGGAAGTAAAAACGGTCTGTTCAGTCGCCCGTCATTCCAAGAGGGGTTCCGAGGAAAAACCCCTCTGATTCCCGCCCCGCAGGGCGGGAACGCATACCAAGCCGGACAAAGCGAGGAATCAGACCGACCAAAGCGGGTCCCGGCCCGCTGCGATCAGCGCGAGCATCCCCTACCTGTTCAGTTCCCAGAACGGGGAGTGAACAGGTATAAAAAAGTGACAGGAGGGCGGTTATGAAGCCTGGGAATCACACTGCAAGCGTCCGCGCCGCGGCGCTGCTGCTGGCGCTGCTGCTGGCCGCGAGCTTTCTTTTGCCCACGAGCGCCGAGGCGCAGAGCGCCGCGAAGATCGTGCGCGTGGGCTGGTTCGAGTCGCCCTTTAACCGCACGGACGCGCTTGGGCGGCGCTCGGGCTACTCCTATGAGTACCAGCAGAAGCTCGCCGCCTACTCCGGCTGGGTCTACGAGTACGTGGAGGGGAGCTGGCCCGATCTCCTGCAGATGCTCGCGGACGGGCGCATCGACCTTCTGAGCGACGTGTCCTATACCGAAGAGCGCGCGGAGACTATGCTCTTCTCCTCCCTGCCCATGGGCGCGGAGGAATACTATCTCTTCATCTCCCCCTACAACACGGAGATCTCCGCCGAAGACTACGCGACTTTCACCGGCAAGAGGGTCGGCGCGTACATAAACAGCGTGCAGCTCGGTTTTTACCGCGACTGGGCGGAGGCAAACGGCATAGAGACCGAGATCGTCGAACTGAACGGCTCCGAGGAGGAGATCGCCGCCATGCTCAACCGCGGCGAGATCGACATGTATGTATCGCTGGAGGCTGTCGGCAATCTGTTGAGCTTCGTGCCATTGTGCAAGATCGGCTCCTCGGATTTCTACTTCGCCGTCAGCAAGGAGCGGCCCGAGCTGCTGAGCGAGCTGAACGCGGCCATGAACCGCGTCCTCGACGAGAATCCCTTCTACAACCAGCAGCTCAACAACAAGTTCATCCACACCTCCGGCGTGAACCGCTACCTCAGCGCCGAGGAGAACGCCTGGCTCGCCGCGCACGGGACGATCCGCGTAGGCTATCAGGACAACTATCTGGCCTTCTGCGCGCGCGACGCGAAGACAGGCGAGCTGACCGGCGCGCTCAAGGACTGTCTCGAGGTCGCCTCGGGCTGTCTCGCGAACGCCGTGCTGGATTTTAAGGCGATCGCCTTCCCCAGCGCGGCGGAGGCGCTCGAGGCGCTCACGCGCGGCGAGGTGGACTGCGTGTTCCCCGCCAATCTCACCGATTACGACGGCGAGCTGCGCGGCGTCTTCCTCACGCCGGCGCTGATGCGCACGGACGTGTCCGCAGTCGTGCGCGCCTCGGAGCAGAAGGGCTTTTTCCAGAAGGAGCGCATCACGGTCGCGGTCAACGCGAACAACCCCAACTACGACATCTTCCTGGAGGAGAACTTCCCCGCCTGGCGCGCGATCTATTACAGGGACACCGCGGAGTGCCTGCGCGCCATCTCCGACGGGCAGGCCGACTGTCTGCTGCTGAGCAACTATCGCTTCAACAACATCGCCATGCTCTGCGAGAAGTACCGCCTGGTCTCCATCTCCACCGGCGTCGAGATGGACTACTGCCTCGCGGTCAGGCGCGAGGACTCCCATCTCTATTCCATCCTCGCCAAGACCATCAGTCTCGTGCCCTCCTCTACCGTGAACGCGGCGCTCTCGCACCACTTCACTGAGGACGCGAAGACCGGCCTTGTCGATCTCCTGCAGCAGAACACGGGCGCCGTGACGAGCGTGCTGTCCATCCTGGCTCTCGTACTGGCGATGCTCTCGCTGCGCTATGTGCGCGCGAACAAGGCGACGCAGGCGGCGCGGCGGCTCGTCTCCGCGACCGAGAACGACGCGCTGACGGGACTTTACAGCAAAAACTACTTCTATGAGTACGCCGCGCGGCTGCACCGTGAGAACCCGGACGCGCCGATGAACGCGATCGTGCTGAGCGTCGATCAGTTCCACTCGCTCAGAGCCCTGAACGGGCGCGGCTTCGGCGAGAGGCTGCTCCACGCCCTCGGCGCCGCGATCCTCGCCTTCCTCAAGGAGCGCCGGGGCGTCGCCGGGCGGATCGACGCCGACCGCTTCGCACTCTACTGCGCGCCGGTCGACGACTGCGGCGCGCTGCTGGAGCGCCTGCAAAGCGCGGCGGACACGCTCTCCCCCAACTTCCGTATCCGTCTGAGCCTGGGTCTGAGCCGCTCGAAGCCGGGCACACCGCCGGCGCGTCTCGTAGAGGAGGCGGCCGCCGCCTGCCATCAGGCGCGCAGGCGTGAGGACGGCCGGCCGCTCGTCTTCGACGAGGCCGTGCGCGAGCGCGAGCTGCGCGAGGCGCGCCTGATGAACGACCTGCTCCTCGCCGCGGACAACCGGGAGCTCGAGCTGTACTATCAGCCGAAGTTCGATCTGCGCTGCACCCCGCCGAAGCTCGCCGGCGCGGAGGCTCTGCTGCGCTGGCGGCACCCGGAGCTGGGGCTGCTGCTGCCCGAGGAGTTCATCCCGCTGCTCGAGCGCAGCGGTCAGATCGGTACGGCGGACAGCTTCGCCTGGGGCGAGGCCGCCCGGCAGAGCGCGGACTGGAAGGAGCGCTGCGGCTTTACACTCCCGCTCTCCGTCAATCTGTCGCGGCTCGATCTGCTGGACGCGACGCTGAAAAACACGCTCGACACCGCGCTCGCGCAAAACGGACTCGCGCACGGCGCGCTCAGGCTCGAGCTCAGCGAGGCCGCCTGCGCCGAGAGCGACAGCGGGATCGTCCGTGTGATCGACGCGCTGCGCAAGGACGGCTACGAGATCGAGCTGGACAATTTCGGCCGCGGCGCGTCCTCGCTGAAGCTGCTCTCCTCCCTGCCCGTCGACCTCATCGACCTGGATCGCGGCGTGATCGCCGAGTTCGAGGTCAGCGAGCAGTACCGGCAGCTCGTCGGGCTGATCCTGGACGCCGCCCGGAGATTGCGCGTCCCCGTCGTCGCCGAGGGCGTCGAATCCGAGGCACAGCTTCAGATGCTCAAAAAGCGCGGCTGCACCTTCGCGCAGGGCTTCTATTTCGCCCCACCCCTGCCCGCCGCTGAGTTCGAGGAGCAGTATCTGAAAACGGCCGCCGACGCTGTCTCCCCGGCTCTTGACAAGGTTTAATTCTGTGTTATACTACCTATAGTTTCAATAGGTAAACCATGATTGATTCGGCAAGAGCGGATTCCGAGAAAAATTGAGTTCTGATGAAGGCAGTTTTTCGCAGGAATACTCTGTGTATTTCAAGAAAAAGTGACAAAATCAGAGCGCAATTTTTCCGGGAGGCGCCGCAGACGAATTGACCATCGTTTACCAAGGGAATACCCGCAGAAAGGAATCCTGCTTATGTTTGTTTATGCGGACAACGCCGCAACCACCAGCGTATCCAAGACCGCGCTGGACGCCATGCTGCCGTATCTGACCGAGAACTACGGCAACCCCTCCAGCCTTTACGCCTTCGGCCAGAAGGCCGCCGAGGCGCTGCAGGAGGCGCGCGAGACCGTCGCGCACTACCTTAACGCCGATCCGAAGGAGATCTACTTCACCTCCGGCGGCTCCGAGGCCGACAACCAGGCCATCGTCTCCGCCGCCCGCCTCGGCGCGCGCAAGGGCAAGAAGCACCTGATCTCCACCAAGTTCGAGCACCACGCCGTGCTCCACACCCTCTCGAAGCTCGAAAAGGAGGGCTTTGAGGTCACGCTGCTCGACGTGCACGACGACGGCGTCGTCCGGCTCGAGGACGTGGAGGCCGCCATCCGCCCCGACACCGCCGTGGTCAGCGTGATGTTTGCCAACAACGAGATCGGCACCGTGCAGCCCATCGCGGAGATCGGCGCGCTCTGCCGCGAGAAGGGCATCCCCTTCCACACCGACGCGGTGCAGGCCGCCGGGCACATGCCCATCGACGTCAAGGCCATGAACATCGACTTTCTGGCGCTCTCGGGTCACAAGTTCCACGCGCCGAAGGGCGTGGGCGTGCTGTACGCGCGGCGCGGCCTCCCGCTCACGAACGTGATCGAGGGCGGCGCGCAGGAGCGCGGCAAGCGCGCGGGCACCGAGAACGTCGCGGGCATCGCCGCTCTCGCCGCCGCGCTCAAGGAGAGCTGCGACAACATGGAGGCGAACACCGCGAAGATCGTCCCCATGCGCGACCGGCTCTTTGAGGAGCTCTCGAAGATCCCGCACAGCCGCATCAACGGCTCGCTTGAAAAGCATGTCCCCGGCACGGTCAATATGTGCTTTGAAGGCATTGAAGGCGAGAGCCTGCTGCTGCTGCTCGACGACGCGGGCATCTGCGCCTCCTCGGGCAGCGCCTGCACCTCCGGCTCGCTCGACCCGAGCCATGTGCTGCTCGCGATCGGCCTGCCGCACGAGGTCGCGCACGGCTCGCTGCGCCTGTCCATCGGGGAGTACAACACGATGGAGGAGATCGAGCATATCTGCCGCACGGTGCCGCAGGTCGTGAGCTACCTGCGCGGCATGTCCCCGGTCTGGGACGAACTGGAAAAGGGGCAGCGCCCCCATCTGATCTGAGGAGGAACTCAACATGGCTCTGTACAGTGAAAAGGTAATGGATCATTTCCGCAATCCGCGCAACGTCGGCCAGATCGACGACGCCGACGGCATCGGCGAGGTCGGCAACGCCAAGTGCGGCGACATCATGCGCATGTATATCAAGGTGGACGACGAGGGCGTCATCACCGACTGCAAGTTCAACACCTTCGGCTGCGGCAGCGCGATCGCCACGAGCTCGATGGCGACCGAGCTCATCAAGGGCAAGAAGGTCGAGGAGGCGCTCGCGCTCTCGAACAAGGCCGTCGTCGAGGCGCTGGACGGGCTGCCCACGCACAAGATCCACTGCAGCGTGCTGGCCGAACAGGCCGTGCGCGCCGCGGTCAAGGATTACTACGACAAGAAGGGCATCGCCTACGATCCGGCGGACTTCCCCGTCTTCGAGGAAGAGGAGCACGGCGCCTGCGGGCTCTAAAACTGATATCCCCCGCCTCCGGCGGGGGATATTTGATCTGTATACCGAAGCATCCCGGAACGCGACAGCGTTCCGGGATGTGTTCTTTTTGGGCGGCGGAGGATGTCATGCGTCAGCCGAAGTACCGCCGGTAGAGCATCTGCGCCACCGGGTCAAGCTCGCTGCGCACGTCGATCTTGTTCGCGGCGACCGTCTGTTCAATGGCCGCCTTGTGCTTTTGGAAATGCTCGGTCTCCTGGAGTCTGTACTGGATATGCAGCCGCGTCAGGTTCTCGATCTGCCCGTGCAGATCGGCAAGAATGCGCTCTCGTTCCATAGGCTTCCCCCTGTCCCGCCGCCTCTCCTGCTGCTCTCATTGTAGCATGAGTTGGTGCGCGGCGCAAGCTCGGGAAAATCCACGAATCTCAGCCTTCCGGTTACAGCATATTCACAACATTACAGTTTTTTGTTGTAAATTTCTTTAAAAAGTGCAAGCATTTCCCCGGTACCGCGCTTTATCTCTCTCCCCCGTCCTCGAGCGTTAGGACGCGGCGGCCGCCGACGGCCTCAGCGCGGCCGATGAGCCGGGTCAAGCCCGCCGGGTCGCTGCGTACCGTCAGCATGCCGCCGGGCTCGCGCAGGGCGCGCTCGACGGGTTTTCCGAGGCGCGCGGCGAGGAAGAGCCCGACCGCCGCGCTCCCGCTCGCGCAGGAGTTCTCCCAGAACTCGGTGCCGCTGCCGGGGATATACACGAGCGGCGTGAGGCGCGCCGCGTCCCCGCTCTCCTCCAGGAACATGAGCCCGCAGCCCTCCGCGACGAGCGCGGCGCAGAGCTTGCGCACCGCGCGCCCGGCTGCCTCTCTGTCATCGCGCAGGGCGAAGAAGGGCGAAGCCAGCTCCACGACGGCGTGGGAGATGCCCTCGAGCTCCACGACGGGCAGCGCGGCGCGCGCGCCTTCAAAGGCAAAGTCGAGCTCCCGCAGCCCGCGCGGGCGCGGCATTTCGATCTCGCAGCGAAAGGCGCTCTCCGTCTCCCGCCGCAGCCGCAGCGCGACGGGCTCCGCCGCGCCGGAGACGCGCAGGCGCAGCGGTATCTCCCCCTCGGGCAGGCACTGCCCCACCTCCTCGCGCCGCAGCAGACACAGCGCCGCCGCGCTCATCGAGGCGTTGCCGCAAAACTCCCCGCCCGCCATACGCAGCGCGCCGTCCAGCCCGTCCTCCGAGCCGCAAAAGCGCACGAATCCGACCTGCTCCACCTCCGGATGGCGGCGCATGAGCGCGGCGGCGACAGAGGGCTGTCTGTCCGCCGCCGTCTCGCTCTCCACCAGAGCCGTGATGTTCCCGGTCGGATCGAAAATGCGGTAAAAAACCCTGTTTTCGTCCATCTCAGCGCTCAAAGACACGCAGGAACTGCTTCGTCCGCTCCTCGCGCGGATTCTCAAAGACCTCGCGCGGGTCGCCCTGCTCGACGATCACGCCGCCGGCCATGAAGATCACGCGGTTGCTGACCGCCTTGGCGAAGGGCATCTCGTGCGTGACGACGACCATGGTCATCTTTTCCTCGGCGAGCTGGCGGATGACCTTGAGCACCTCGCCGGTCAGCTCGGGGTCGAGCGCGGAGGTCGGCTCGTCGAAGAAGAGGATCTCGGGCCTCATCGCGAGCGCGCGCGCAATGGCGACGCGCTGCTGCTGCCCGCCGGAGAGCTGATAGGGATAGGACTTCTCCTTGCCCTCCAGCCCCATCTTCCTCATAAGCTCCAGCGCCCGCTCCTGAACGGCCTCTCTGTTCTCGCCGTGCAGGATCGGCGCCTCGGAGATATTGCGCAGCACCGAATAGTGCGGGAAGAGCTGGAAGTTCTGGAACACCAGGCCGAAGCGCGTGCGGAAGCGGTTGAGCTCCGCGCGGGAGGCGTAGACGCCGTTTTTCACGGCGTACTGCCCGTCGTAGAGGATATCGCCGCCGTCGGCGCGCTCCAGGAAGGAGGCGCAGCGCAGCAGCGTCGACTTGCCCGAGCCGGAGGGCCCGATGATCGAGACGACGTTGCCCCGATCCACGGAGAGGGAGATGTCCTTCAGCACGGAGAGAGCGCCGAAGGATTTTTCCAGCGAACGCACGCTGAGGATGCTCGGCGCAGTGGTATTCGTATCCGTCATGTCTCTTCCTCCCTCCTCAGCGGTAGTAGTCCAGGCGCTTCTCGACGCGTCCCATCAGGTAGTCGACGATCACGTTGAACAGATAGTAGAACACGCCCGCGACCACGAAGGGCATGAAGCTGGTCTGGGAATTGGCGATCTGCTTGCCGATGGTGAACATCTCCTGATAGGAGACCGTGAAGGCCATCGAGGTATCCTTGACCAGCGTGACGACCTCGTTGGTGACGCTCGGCATGATGCGCTTGACGACCTGCGGCAGGATGATGCGCATGAAGGTCTGAAGCTTCGTATAGCCCAGCACCTCCGCCGCCTCATACTGCCCGATCGGGATGGACTCGATGCCGCCGCGGTAGATCTCGGCGAAGTAGGCCGCATAGTTGATCGCGAAGGCGATGACCACCGGGATCAGCTTGTTGCGCGCGACGTTCGCGCCGAAGAGGTAGTAGGGGCCGTAGGTCACGGCGAGAAGCTGGAGCATCAGCGGCGTGCCGCGCAGGATCGTAATAAAAAAGCGCGTGATCGCGGAGACGAGCTTAAGCTTGCTCATGCGCAGCAGCGCGACGATCATGCCCAGAGGCAGGGAGAAGAGCAGCGTCAAAAAGAAGATCGCGCAGGTCTTGCCCAGACCCTCGCTCATTTTGACGATCATGGTCATTAGCGTCATCGAGTAATCCTCATTACACAGATTTGCCCGAAAGCGCGGCAAGCCGCGCTTTCGGGTCTTGTCTCAGGCTATTGGTGATGGTCAGCCGTGTCTCAGGCCGCGCTCTCCTCCTCGTTATTCAGGAAGAGGAGGTTGTTCACGATGTCGGCGTACTCGGGCTTGGACGCGATCTCGGCGTAGGTGCCGTTCTCGACCAGAGCCTGGATGGCCTCGTCGATCTGCGCGCAGAGCTCAGCGTCCGCGGCGCGGAAGGCGATGCCGTACTGCTCGGCGCCCAGCTCCTCGTCGATGATGGCGAGACCCTCGTGCTTGGCGACATAGCTCGCCGCGACGGGCATGTCGACGAACACGGCGTCGACCGCGCCGCCCTGCAGCTCGGTGAAGCACTTGAGGAAGCTGTCGCAGGTCAGGACGCTGTCAAAGGTGTCGGCCAGCTCTTCGAGATCGCCGTTCAGCAGCGCCTCGCCGGAGGTGCCGAGCTGCACGGCCACGATCTTCCCGGCGAGATCGGCCGAGGACGTGAAGCCGGAATCGGCCTTCACGACGAGCACCTGCGTATTGTCATAGTAGGGCTCGGAGATCACATAGCCGGCCTCCTTCATGCTGTCGAGGATGGTCATGCCCGACCACACGCAGTCGCACTCGAAGGAATCGAGCTGCACGAGCTTCTCGTCCCAGTTCACGCCGAAGATTTCAAGCTTCCAGCCCAGATAATCGCAGACGGCCTGGCAGACCTCCACGTCGAAGCCGGTGTACTCGCCGTCGTCGCCCATATAGCTGAAGGGGGGATACTCCGCGTCAATGCCCATGACGAAGGTGGTCTCGGCGGAGGCCGCGGCGGCGGAGCCGACGAACAGCGCGGCTGTCAGCGCGAGGATCAGCGTCATTGCGAGGAATTTCTTCATGTTTGTTACCTCCTGAAGGGTGGACTTAGCCGAGTCTCCCCGGCGGTTCATCATGCTATCACATTAAATCGCTGTTGTCAAGAAGTTTTCTTCAGAAGAATGTATGCGTCCGTATCATGAGGTAACAGTTCCGCCGCCGCTTCCGGCTCCCCTGCGTCAGCTCCGCTGACGCAGGGGTCACAGTCTCTCCGGCCGCTTCCCGACGAGCTGGTGGCGAACGCCTGTCAGACCATGCTCACGCACGATACCGTGATCAGGCAGCTCGCGCGGGAGAACATGAGCCTTGCCGAGACCGTGGCCGACGCGCTGGAGGAGATCGCCGGGACAATCCGCGCGGCGTTCGAGAGCGTCAACACGGAGGAGGGCGCGATCTTCGCCCCCGTGCGCGCCGTCATGGACGAGATCGACGCCATCGCCGAACGCTGGGCCGACGCCGCCGAGGAGGCGCTGGCAAACTACAATGCCGAGAAGACCGCGCAGGCCGCGGTCGTCGATACCGAGAAGCTGCTGCGCGGGGAGGGAAACGAAAACGCCGCCCAGGAGGGCGGCGAGGCGAAGTATCAGATTGTCGATTCCATTGTGGGCGAGAGCGGAACGGACTACGGCCCCGGTGTTGTGCTGGATTCGACGCTGCTTGATAATCTCACGGATGACGAGCGCGTGGAAATGGTCAAACTTTATATTCAGTCTATCGAAGGCCAATCTTTTGTAGCGCACGACAAAAACGGCAATCCTGTAAATGTAAAAGTCGAAGAGAGCAGGAAAAAATTCAAAAACAAAAGCGGTAAGCGCGTTTCTGTAAACAGAGATCTGCTGACAAAGAACCGTGATAGCACAGTCAAGCAAGAATCTATTGTTCTTGTTGACGAATTAATAAGCGCTGCAACAGAGAGCCAACATACTTCTCCTCAGTATTCTCACGGCTGGCTTGATAACTATGGCCTGAACCCGTGGCAGGAATGGACTGTTTTTGTTCAAGATAAAAGCGGAATGATATGGAGAGCTTCGCTTCAAATTGCTACAGCAGCAAACGGCGAAAAAATACTCTACGATATCTTCCCAATAAAAAAAGTAGAGCGGCGCGGAAAATCGCGCACAATCTCTACTGATGTTAGTAAACCACAAACAGGCGCAGAAGTCAATAGCCAAAAACAGACCTGGGACAGCGCCGGGAATGCTCTGACAGAAGGGCAGAAGGCTTTCTTCGCAAATTCCAAGATTCGCGACGCTGAGGGGCGTCTTAAAGTCATGTATCGAGGCGGCAACGGAGACTTTACCGTATTTGACCGGCGAAAATCGAGCTATTCCAATCTGTACGGCAGAGGCTTTTACTTCACCGACAGCCAGGAACACGCGAGCCAATACGGCAAGGCGAGGGCGTTTTACCTGAACATTACCAATCCCCTGCAGGCCGGAAACAAAACCTTCACACGCCAACAGATTCGGGCTTACCTGGAAACCGTTGCCGAAGATGAGGAATACGGCATTGAAAACTACGGGTATGGTGCAACCGTAGACAGCATTATGCGCGCGCTGCGGGGTAAAGACGATTTCGGAATTATCGCCGATATAAACGCAACCTGCATAGGCGATATGGTCGCGGCTGTTGAGCTGTTTAACTCTGTAAATGGCACAGACTTTGACGGGATCGTTGTCCCGACGGAGACTGTGGCGTTTAACTCTGAGCAGATCAAGAGCACAGACAACAAGAATCCAACAGCAAATCCCGATATCCGCTTCCAGCGCTGGGACAGCGCCGGGCAAACCGACTCGCCGCAGTTCAAGCGCTGGTTTGGTAAAAGCAAGATCGTCAACCCGGACGGAACGCCGAAGGTGCTGTATCATCAGGGAGAGAATAAGTATACCGAATTTGATACCAGACATAAAGGGGCGGGAAGTAAAGATTTTGAAGTGCCTTTTGGTATCTTTATGAAGCCAACAGATGAAGATATAGGGCTTCATGGGAAATTCCAAAGAGCGCTTTATGCAAGAATAGAAAATCCGCTTCACGTTGCAGACCGCGCGGCGCTCGCAAGATACCTTTTGCAGGATAAATTATATAACCAGCTTTACGAACAAATGCAAAGTATTGACCGGGAATTCAGCAGGCGCTCAGATGAAGCCGACAAAGCATATCGCGAAGCCATTGTTAAGTGGAGACAACAGAATCCAGGCGCGAAAAGATCAGAAGCTATGAAAGATGCCAATTTCAAGGCGATTTATGATCTTTCTTATACAATTCTTGACGAATGGCAGCAAGCGACCGAAAAAGCGAGCGAAAGAGCAAAAGACCGCATAAATGCTTATTTGAAAGAACAAGGCTACGACGGCGTTATTCTTGATACAGACCAAGGAAGTTTTGGGCGAAAAACAAGCACTTATATTGCGCTTGACAACACACAAGTCAAATCCGCTACCGACAACATCGGCACATTTGACAGTGAAAACCCGGATATCCGCTTCCAGCGGTTCAGCGACGAGGAAACAGCGAAAACGATTTCTTCTGAAATCGAGCGCGCGAAAGCAGAGGGGTATGAAAACTTCGGAATCCGCGTTGACAGACCGGGAAAACAGCGTGGGGCGAGTTTTGCGAACTCTTACGCATGGTATCAGGATGACCCGAGGGCGGACAACCCGGATTTTGAATACTCATACGATGACAACGCCGGACTATGGCGCGGTGAGGAGCTGGCGGGGACTTCCGTAATTCGCATTGCGAGCGACACAGACGAGAAAACAATCCGCGATGCGCTCAACGAGGCCAGAAATTACAAGTATTCCCGTGGGGATGAAGGGACTTTGTATCTTGTCGGGAGCAGAGACGCGGCTTTTGAACAAGGCGAAGACCCCGGCGAGGCGTTGCTGCACGATGCGGAAAACTTGGGCGAAGTTTATCCCGAGGCTGGAAATAAAGCGCTGTGGCAGCGGTTCGACGCCACCGACGACGATACCGCGACGGAGGCGCAGGGGCGGCGGGCGGC
>LXOW01335160.1_pt2 | contig 16981 bp, 6 predicted proteins | sample 1368591 | NCBI WGS metagenome assembly LXOW01 (sample SAMN04884650, study PRJNA319009) | bovine gut metagenome | isolation source: Cow rumen | host: Bos taurus | place: Italy: Legnaro (PD) | collected 2014-07-09 | reverse complement strand
AGATGTGTATAAGAGACAGTATATATAGTGAGCAAATAACCACATCCCGAAATCGAAAATGACCACTTTGACCTTGACCACTATGACCACCGGTCCACAACACAAAATCAAAGGTGCCTACGAAACCCGAGACTTTCTTTGTTGGCAAAGATGTGGCACTGGTTCTACTTGGTATTAATTGTGGCGGAGAAGGAATTCTGACGGCAGATAGCCATATTCTTCTTTGAAGTATTTGCTGAACTGCTTGGGAGAGAAACCTATCGTGTAGGCCACTTCGGAGATGTTTGTACGTCCTTGTTCCAATAGCGAACGACCTCGCTTGATTCGGATGATGCGAATGAATTCCAACGGCGACTTTCCGGTTATGGCCATCAGTTTCTTGTATAGATGGCTGCGCGTCATGCCTACAGCAGCGCTGAAATCCTCAACCGAGAAATCTGAATTGCTCATGTTATCCTCAACCACCTGAATGGCTTTTGTGATCAACTGCTCGTCGAGCGAACTGACTGTGATTTCACTTGGCGCAATGTCGCGTTTGATAAATTCACGATGATTATTGTCGGTCCATTTTATCATTTTCTCGATGCGTAACTTGAGTATGTTAAGATTGAAAGGTTTGGTGATATAGTCGTCGGCTCCATCTCTCAACCCGGTGATAATATTGTCTTCGGTTGATTTTGCAGTGAGCAGAATGACAGGTATGTGCGATAGGTTGATGTCGTTTTTGATGTGATGGCAAAGCTCCAAGCCATCCATTTCGGGCATCATGATATCGCTGATAACAATATGAATGTCGTTTTCGGACAGTATCTGTAGGGCTTCAACGCCATTTGATGCTGTGAAAACGTTGTACTGGTCGGTCAGGCATCGTTCCAGGAACTGGCAGAAATCGTGGTTGTCTTCAACTACCAGAACCGATTTGTTGCCTGTGTCTTCTATGGCCTTTTGGGTGTTGCTGTCGTTGCTGATAGCACTGGCAGTTCCAGATGCCGACAGAGATATTTGGATGGGGATGGTTACGATAAAAACCGAACCTTTGGGGTGGTTGTCGGCTACCTGTATTTGGCCGTGATGCATGGTTACATATTCCTTCACGATATGTAATCCTACGCCGCTGCCAACGTAGTCGGTGTGGTTATCGCCTTGAAAGAACCGGTCGAAGATATGAGGCTTGTCTTTATCCTTGATGCCAATGCCTGTGTCGGCTACTTCGATGCGTGCCATGGGGCCATCGCGCTCGATGAGGATATCTACACGCCCCTTAGTGGTGTTGTATTTGAAGGCATTGGATAGCAGATTCATAACGATGCGTCGCATTTTGGCCTGATCGAAATCCATTTCAAGATGAGAGGCATTGATTTTGAAATTCATCTGAATGCCACGGCTTTCGGCATAGAATCTGAATTGCTCGCAGATTTTGCGTACAAATATGATAAGGTCGCCATGTGCAGGGTGTATTTCTTCGTTGCCAGCATCCAGTTTGCGGATATCAAGCAGCTGTACAACCTCGTCCATCAGCATGCGTGCGTTTCGCCAAACCAGATCGAGCTCAACCCGGATACTCTTCTCCAGATTGCCTGAGAGTAATTTCTCAAGTGGGGTGATGATGAGCGACAAGGGCGTTTTCAGGTCGTGACTGATGTTGGTGAAGAATTGCATTTTCTTATCCTCCATCTGCTGCTGTTGTTCGAGTTCCATCTCCAGCTTTTGCAAAGCCAGAGTGGCCTGATGTTTGCGCTTGAGCCACTGAATATAGAAATAGATGCCCGCCATGATGAGTAAAAGGTACAGCAGATAGGCATACCATGACCTCCAGAATGGTGGTTGGATGCGAATTTTTATTACAGATGGCTCGCTGGTCCAGCCGCCCATATCTGAGGCGCAAACCTCGAGGGTATATGAGCCTGGAGTGATGGCATTGAAGCTGATGCGATTGCCCGGTAGCAGTGTCCACGGTCCGCCAACCTCTTTCAGTCGGTACATGTAATGCAGTTTGTGTTTTTTGCCGTAATTCATGGCCGAAACGTCGATGGAAAAACTGTTTTGGCTGTAGTTCAGGCAGATGGACTCCTGCAACTGCAGATTTCGCTGAAGGATACCACTCTCGTCGCCAGGAACGATATTCTTATTATTTACAGCCAGATTGGTGAACACGATGTGAGCCTGCAGATAGTTGGTGATTTGCTGCTGGCTGCCGATGCGCAGTAAACCATCGGTATAACCTATCACGCAGCATCCGTCTGTGGTCAGGCATGTGGCATCATTATTAAATGTGGCGTTTTCAAGTCCGTCTTCGTCGTAAAAAGGCGTGCAAACAAATTCGTAGGGTGCGTTTGCCTTTTTCGATGTCCGGATATAAGTTAGTCCGTGGTCGGTGCTTGCCCAGATGTTTTGTTTGTTATCAGCGATGATGGCTCTGATGTAGTTGTTGGATAAGCCTTCGTTTTCGGTGAGTGAGTAGAGAGTGTCATTTTTCTCGTCGTAGATGCGAATGCCGGTGCGTGTACCTATCCACACCAGACCGTGTTTATCTTTGTCAAGAGTTGTTACAAATTCGTTGGTCAGTTGCTGGATACAAGGCGTTGGTTTTAAGAATTTTTGCAGGTCGGTTTGATAGATATAGAATCCTGTGCTTGTGCCAATGTATAGTTTGCGCTTTCTGTCACAGTGTAGCGCAGTTATGCTGGTGGTTCTCAAGTCAGAGTTGTCCATCGTTATCCAGCTGTCGCTCCCGTCTTGTCTGAGACAAATCAAACCATTGTTGATGGTGCCAAACCAGAGATTGTTCTGTTCGTCTTCGGCCATGCATCGCATATACACAGCGCGTTTATTAATCTGGTTGTGATATTGCTTTTTGGCGAATCGGTGACCGTCGAAGCAAAACACGCCGTCGCCATAGGTGCCTACCCATAGATGGCCATTATGGTCGATTAATGAGCAGGTAACCAGATTATTATCCAGCAGGGCGTTTTTCTTGTTGTAAACGGTCTTCGTGCCGTTGGGGGATAGGCATACGATTCCGTTGCCATCAAATCCCACCCAGATATTACCTTGTTTGTCTTCTGACACACAACTCACATCCTCGTTGTTCTTTAGCGGGGTTAAGTCGAATACATGTGGCGAAAGGTCGGTAAAAGCCGCACCGCGTTTGCTGGTTCCGATCCACATCAGGTTTTGGGCGTCGCGATAAAAGCAACTGATATGGTTGCTTGGCAGTGTGAACGGATATTCTTCGTTGCGTGTTATCTGTTGTAATTCCTGGCTGTGGGCATTTAGCAGATAGATGCCCTCATTTTCTGTGCCTATCCATATCCTTCCTTTTTCGTCGTCGGTGAGTGTGGTAAGAATCACGTTTTTCAGCAGATGCAGCGAGGGTATGTCTTTCCACTCTTTGGTGGCGCTGATATAACAGCGTAGTTCATCTGAAGCCGAATGGGCCGTATAGAACCACAGTGCGCCTCTGGAGTCTAAATATACTTGGTGCCATAAGTTGGTGGATAGTTTTATCTGACTGACGTAATTCAGGCAATGCTGCAAGATATCGACTTGATAAAACCTGCCATCATTGGTTAGGATATAGGCTTGGTTTCCCCTGGCAGTCAGGCTGAGAATGTTATCGCCAAACTGGTGTGGGATGGTGGTGAGTTCTTGTTTCTTGAAGTCGTAGCGATACAGATATTTGGTGGATATGGTCCACAAATTCTGTGCATCATCGGTCATAATCTCTTTGATAGGCTCTTTGATGCCAAGTGCAGATAGTTTTTGGGTGGCATCATCGGCGATTTTGTCTAAGCACCTGTCGTAGGTGTATAGTTTCTGTATCGTTCTTACCCAAATGGTGCCTTCGGCATCCTCTATGATATAATTGGTGTCGTTATTATAGCTGCCCAGTTGGGTTACGGTATATTTCTTAAGCTGGTAGCCATCGTATCTGTCGATGCCATTGCTGGTGGCCATCCACATAAATCCGTATTTATCCCGGATGATGCTTTTGACGTAATTGTCGGAGAGCCCCGATCTTACATCTATCTTATGAAACATCAGTTGGTTGATGCCAAATGCATGTAGCTGTATTAAACCAATGAGTAGTAAAAGAATCAGTTTCTTCATTTCGATTGTTTTATTTATTTGTTGCAAAGATACTTTTTTTTCTGATTCGAGAGATAAGTTTAGGCAAATAATTGCGGTTGAGAAACGAAAAAAGAACAGGCAACTTCCTGTTTGTGTTATTTTACTTCCCAAATGTTTCCTCGGCACAAAAGGGATGTTGTTCGAACCAAACGAGTCTGTCGAAAACCCGCAGAATGACTACTTTTGCCAGCGAAATTACTAATATCCTAATATTTAATAACAACTTAATGAAAATTAAAAACGGTTTCTATTTGTGGTGCATTACAGGATTGTTCGCAATTCTGCCCATGGTTTCCTTTGCACAGACTAATAAGGTGAAGGGAACTGTTACTGATGCATCGACGGGCGAGGCACTTATTGGTGCCTCAGTGTTGGTAAAAGGTACTTCCAACGGAACAATCACCGACATGGATGGTAACTTCGTTCTCGATTTGTCGGGACAGAAGACATTGGTGGTTTCGTTTGTGGGCTATCTTAGTAAAGAGGTACGTGTGGCAGGTGGCACGAACCCCAAAATTATGCTCGAACCCGATTCGAAGGTGGTCGAAGAGCTTGTGGTTATTGGTTACGGCCAGCAGAAGAAAGTGACGGTGACCGGTTCGATTGTGAACGTTACTGGCGACGATTTGCTAAAATCGCCAACGCCTTCGCTGGGTAATGCCATTGCCGGTAAGTTGCCAGGTTTGTCAACCGTACAATATTCGGGTGCTCCTGGTGCCGACGATCCCAATATCTTTATTCGTGGACAAGCTTCGCTTAACGGCNNGTTTTACACAGATCGACCCTAACGAGGTGGCCGATATCACCGTTCTGAAGGATGCATCGGCTACTGCCGTTTATGGTGTGCGAGGCGCTAATGGCGTGATTCTGGTAACTACCAAACGAGGCGAAGAAGGCAAAACACATATTTCGGCTTCTACGTCGTGGGGCTTACAGACTGTTACCAAGTTTATTAAGTTTGCCGACTCTTACACCTACGCCACAACCTTTAACCGCGGGCGTATAACCGATGGTAGCAACCCCCGTTTCAGCGACGAAGTAATCAATCATTTCAAGAATCAGGATCAGCCTTTACTTTATCCTAACATCAACTGGATTGATTATGCCATGAACGATGTGGCTTTGCAGAGTCAGCATAATGTGAGTGTGTCGGGCGGCAATAAAACGGCGCGTTACTTCGTGTCGTTGGGTATGCTCGATCAGGATGGATTGTTTAAGACACTTGGCGAAGACCCCAAGTCGAATTTCTCTTATCAGCGTTATAATTATCGTGCCAACCTTGATTTGAATCTCGGAAAATGGCATCAGCTGTCGGTCAATATCGGCGGTCGTGTAGAGAACAAGCGTTCTATCGGTAATGGTGAGTCGAACCTGTTTAATACCCTGATGGACTGCCAGCCTTTCTCGGGCGCAGGTATTGTGGATGGAAAGTGGATTAAAACGAATCCGCTCTATATCTCCGAAGAGGATGCTGTGAGCGGAAACGATGGCTTGAGCACATTCTATGGTCAGGGCTACCAGCAGCAAACCACCAATGTGCTGAATGCCGATGTGATTTACAAACTGGATATGGGATTCCTTACGCGTGGCCTTGATTTCCGTATCAAGGGATCGTATAACTCTACCTACTATCATCGTAAGAACCGCACAGCAGGACAGCCTGCCAGTTTTATGCCTATTGTGAAAGAGGATGGCAGCATTGTGCTGCAGCGCAAGGGCGACTATTGGAATCTGGGTTACGACGAATCAAGCTGGCCCGACCGTAACTGGTATTTCGAAACCAGCTTTAATTACAATCGCAGTTTCGGACTCCATAATGTATCGGCCTTGTTGCTTTACAACCAGTCGAAGTCGTACTATCCTTGGGACAGTCAGAGCAGTATGTATATCTCGATACCTAAAGGCTATGTAGGAGTGGTGGCTCGTGCCACTTACGACTATAATCACCGTTATATGCTTGATTTGAACATGGGATATAATGGCTCCGAAAACTTTGCAAAAGGCAATCGTTATGGCGTGTTCCCTTCAGCTTCGGTAGGTTGGACCGTGTCGGAAGAAAAATTCTGGAAACCCATTCTTCCTGTCGTATCATACTTGAAGTTGCGTGCATCTGTTGGTACAGTAGGTAACGATAACTGTCAGGGCTACCGATTCCTGTATCTGCCTGCCGCTTGGAAGATTACCGAGGGATATTACAACAATCCTGGCGATTTTGGTGGCTACAATTTCGGTACCACCAATACCCGATTCCTGAATGTGGCTCGCGAGTATTCGTCGGCATCACCCGATGTGACCTGGGAAACGGCCATCAAGCAGAACTATGCATTTGATATGAAACTCTGGAATAATCGCATCAGCATCGGTTTTGATTACTTCTACGAGGATCGTAAGGATATTCTCATCAATAATGAGACGATGATTCAGGCACCCACCGCTCTGCGACCATCGTATATCAACTATGGTAGAGTGAAGAATCATGGTTATGAAATAACTATGAAATATGCCGACAAACTGAGCGACGACCTTCGACTGGAGATTTCGGCATCGATGGCTTATTCGAAGAACAAGATTATTGAGCAGGCCGAGATTAAGCGTGCCAACAAGCTGGTGAAGGCCGACAGTTATATGGGTAAACAGTTGGGACTGACCGAGGATACCGAGGTGTCGCCCGACTGGACCTACTATACCGGGCATAGTATCGGCGAACGCAAAGGCTATCTGTTCTTCGATTTCTATCAAAAAGGCATCACCGAGGAGCAATACATGCAGACCTACGGTCAGCCTCTGCCCACACAGTTGGTTAACGACCTGAAGGATGGCGATGCCGTGTATGTGGATATCGATGGCGATGGCACGATATCCGAAGAGTACGATCAGATGTTCCTGGGCACGACCGATCGTCCTGATTATACTTTCTCTCTGAACACCAATCTTGAGTTCAAAAACTTTGATTTCACCATGCTATGGGTGGGTGCTACCAATGTTACGCGTAACCTGGATGGTGTTTACCGTCAGCCCTTTGGGCAGCAGTATCACTCTTCGTTGCTACAGTGGGTGGCCGATAACACCTGGACAGCCGAGAATACAAACGCCAAGCTGCCACGTGTTACCTTTGTAAACGAGAAGCAGAACCAATGTTTCTCAAACTTATGGGACTACGATTCAAAGTATCTGCGATTAAAGAATGTGGAGATAGGCTATACCATCCGCCAGCCGCGTTGGTTCAAGAGTCTTAGCAGTGCCAGGTTCTATCTGAATGGTACCAACCTGCTCACTTTCTCGCCCTTCAAAGCCAATGACCCTGAGAACATGGGTGGAGGCTATCTGCAGTATATCAAGTACCCCATACTGCGAGTATATAACTTAGGTGTAAAACTAAATTTCTGAATCAATGAAAAAAATATATATAAATATCATTACAGCCTTGCTCACAGCTATGCCTCTGATTTGCACATCGTGTGTCGACGATGTGAAGGTGGGCGATGCATTCCTTGATAAAGCCAAGGGCGAGGATGTGAATCAGGACCTGATTTTCTCGAAGAAGGTCTATACCGAATATCTTTTGTGGCAGTGCTACGAGGGATTGTACTGCCCCTTTAAAAATTGCTATAGTTTGAATGCCGGTGTGATGGAGTCGCTATCGGATATCATGCACTCCGAGTTAGGCTGGGACGATGTAGGCCGCGAATTCTATACAGGCCATCTGAGTGCTGCCAATGCTAACCCTGGGTGGGTGCAGAGCCGTTTTGCCTTTATTTCGCAAGGTGGTATCCAGAACATGAGCAACCAGTCGAAACGTTCGATATGGAACTGTGTGCGCGACTGCGAACTGCTGATAGATAATGTGGACCGGGTGCCTGACATGACCGATGACGAGAAAGCACGTTTTAAGGCTGAGGCAAAGGTGATACTTGCTTCGAAGTATCTGGATGGAATACGCCATTTTGGTGCCCTCCCGATTGTGGATCACGCCTTTAAGGGCGAGGATCAGATGGAGAGTGGACGCGCCACACTTGAAGAGACTGTGGATTTTGCTGTCGGCTTGATCGATGAGGCTGTGGCTGAGCCCAACCTGCCTTGGAATCTTACGGCAAGCGAGATTGCCACTTGGGAAGGACGCGTCACCAAGGCGTCGGCATTGGGATTGAAGGCCAAGCTGCTTGATTATGTGGCCAGTCCTATTTTCAATAACTCGCAGCCTTATTGCAGTGCTGAACCTCAGGACGCTGTCGAGGCGCGCCAGGTGTGGTTTGGTAACTACGACGTGAAGCGCTGGCAGGCTGTAGTGGATGCTTGCGAAGAGTTCTTCAGAATGAACGCTGCCAATGGCGACTATTACCAGCTGATAACGGCTACTGACAACACCGAAGAGGCCTATCGCTTGGCTTTCCGCAAGGCTTATCGCAGTCGCGATAATCGCGAGGCTCTGTTGTCGATCCACGATCGTGTGTATATGAAAGAATGGGACCAGTGCCCTGCTAACGTTTGGCACTCTGGCGCCATTGCTGCTACGCTCGACTGGATGGAGATGTTCCCATGGGCCAATGGTAAGAATTTCGACGGGCAGAAATATTACAATCAGAAACCTGCCAAAGTGGATATCTTCGAGCATCGCGATCCTCGTCTCTACGAGTCGATGCTGGTTCAGAAAAAAGATTATAAATATCAGATGTATGGTCCGGCAAACCCCGTGCAGTTGTGGGAGGGAGGCGAGTTTATCGTTACCGGTTCAACAGGTTGGAACTGTCGCCCTCATGGATTTGCCACTTATAAGTACGTGCTCGATCTGGGCTCCGACGACCAGGGAGGACAGGGCATTATCGACGATGAGCCGGTGCAGTTTGCCTATATGCGATTGGCCGAACTCTATCTGATTTATGCCGAGGCTTTGGCCGAGACCGGCCGACTGGCCGATGCCATTCAGCAGCTGAATATTGTGAGAGCCCGTGTGGGACTTCCCGATATCGCAGCAGCCAATCCTGAACTTTCGCTCAGTTCGAATAAGGACAATCTGATTAAGGAGATTATGCGTGAGCGTGCCTGCGAGTTGGGATTCGAGTTCGAAAGCCGATTCCATGATATGAACCGACGCATGATGGCTGCCGACTTTGTGAAGCCGCTGCGTGGCATGAAGATTTACAGAATTGATGATGCTGGAAATCGTGTGGAACGCAAGTGGAATCCCGACACCGAACCATTCCCAACAAAGTTCGAGTATGTGCCTTACGCTATCAGCGAAAAAACCGGTAATGCACGTTTTGTTTGGAGTCATCCCGAAGCGTGGTCGAACAAATGGTTCCTGGCACCACTGCCACCCGATGAGATTAATAAGAATTACGGATTGACTCAGAATCCTGGTTGGAATTAAATTAACAAAGATGTAAATATGAATAGTAAGATATTGCTCAAATCAATGGTGTTCGCAACATGCCTCATGCCGATGGCATTACCTGTTGCAGCACAAAGCCTGTTGAATGATAACAACAAGCTCTCTACCAATGCCTCGCATACTATCTCGGGGGAGGAGTTGCAGCACACGGCTGCTACCACGTTGAAAGAAGCTTTGTATGGCAGGCTGCTGGGACTGACTGTACTTAACAACGGACAGTTTATTGGCGATGACGGTGCTGGGGCCACATTCAATATCCGTGGCACTCAAACCACAAGCGAGAATAATATACTGATACTGGTGGATGGCATCAAGCGCTCTATCGACTATCTGACCGTGGATGAGGTCGAGTCGGTGACGGTGCTGCGTGATGGCGCTGCAACAGCCATTTATGGCTATGAGGGACTGAATGGTGCCATCTTGATTAAAACCAAGCGCGGAGCCGAACAGAAACTGTCGGTGCAGGTGGGCTATAACCACAAATTTGTGTTCGACCCCAAGACGGCTGATTTTGTGGATGCTCCCACTTATGCTAAAGCCATGAATCAGGCCCGATTTAATGATGGCCTTTCGCCCATGTATAATCAGACAGAGATTGATGCTTTTGCCAATCAGAGTGCACCTTATTATTATCCACAAGTGGATTGGAAGCATCTGGCACTCAAGGACATGGGAGCCGAAAACCGCATCAACCTGGCTTTAAATGGTGGTAGCAAGCGCCTGAAGTTTTTCTCGTTCATGGATTATACCGACTGTCGCGGATTGCTGAAGGATACCAAGCAAGACGATTACAATTCGCAGCTGAAGTTCTCGAAGGCCAATATTCGTACCAATATCGATGCCGAACTGACAAAGACTACCACGATGCAAGTTAATCTGCTGGGATCGTTTGTCGAGACTAATCGCCCTGCAGGTGTTTCGGCCAACGATGTTTTTGACATGTTCTACAAAGTGCCTTCGTCGGCATTCCCTGTTACCAATAACCCTGATGGCGAACTGGCTGGCGTGTGGGGTGGCAACACCACTTACAGCACCAACAATGTTGTCGCGCAAATCCAGTCGTCTGGGTTCCGCAAGTCGCACTCGCGCCTGTTTCAGGGCGACATCACGTTGCGTCAGGATCTGGGCGCACTGCTTAGCGGACTTTCGGTCGCTGCCCGCTTTGGTTATAACAACTATTCGCAGATTTATGAGCATAACACCAAGGGCTTTATGTATGGTTACGAGCGATACACCTTTGATGCTGATGGAAGCGTGAATGGTTTAACCACCTATTCGGCTGGTGATAAAACGGATAACACCACTTTTGCTTACTGGCAGGATCAGCATCTCCGCTCATCCTATCTGTCGCTTTCAGCCGATTATCAAACGCAGTTTACAGGCAATGATCATTTCTCGGCCTCGCTGATTTGGAATCAGCAGAACGAAACACCTAACGGCCAGTACCTCACCTTTAATCGTATGAACTGGATGGCCTGTCTGCACTACGACTTGAATAATAAGTATATAGCCAATCTCACATTGGCTGCCAATGGCAGTAACCGTTCCTATCCCGAAAAGTGGTCGTTCTCGCCTGCACTCTCGTTGGGTTATATCTTTGCCAACAACGATGCAAGTAGCATTCTGAACTATGGTAAACTGCGCCTCTCGGGTGCCATCCGCCATCTCGACTATGTGCCCATTAATGGCATCTGGCTCGAGAACTATAATGGTGGCGGTGGCGACTATTACTTTGGTGCCGGCAATGGCTATCAAACGTGGGGCACCTTTATTTCCTATCAGCCCACCGACCATTTTAAGCTCGAAACAGCCTATCAGTTTAATCTGGGTGCCGACTTGCGAGTGTTCAAGCATCTCGATCTAACCATCGATGGTTACTATAACTACCGTGATAACATCCTGCTCTCTGGCGATGGACTTGTTTCGTCGATTGTTGGTGTGCCATCGGGTTATGTCAACTGGGGCCGCGTGGCCAGCTATGGTGTTGAGGTGGGTGCCAACTGGGTGCAGAAACTGGGTAAGGATGTTAGTCTGAATCTGGGCGGACAGTTCACATGGGGGCGCAACCGTATCCGTCGTACCATCGAGAATGTAGCCAGCGATTATCTGTCGGCTATTGATGGTAGAGTAAACCAGGCATGGGGCCTGGAGGTGCTTGGTTTCTTCGCCGACGATGCCGACATCGCCAATTCGCCCGAACAGGAGTTTGACAACTGCAAGCCTGGCGACTTTAAGTATAAGGACCAGAATGGCGATGGTGCTATCAACGAGAACGATGTGGTGAAGATGGGCTACAGCACTTCGGTGCCCGAACTCAACTATGCCATCAACATGGGACTTAAGGCTGGCAACTTCGGATTCAGTGCCCTGCTGCAGGGAGCTGGCATGTTCACCCGCTATATGGGTAACACTGGCGTATGGACACCTATGATTGGTGGTGCAAACCTGACACAAGACTATTATGATAACTGCTGGGATAATAGTAATGCCCCACAGTACCCCCGACTCACCTCACAGGCTAATAACAACAACTACCGAGCCAACAATGTGTGGTGGAAGAACGTGAATTTCCTGAAGTTGCGCAACTGCGAGGTGTACTATCTGTTGCCTCAGTCGCTTATTTCTCATATCCGACTCTCGCAATGCAAGATTTTTGTAAAGGGCGAGAATCTGCTCGACTTCAGTAATATGAAACAGCTCGATGCCGAAACCATGTCAACCGGTTATCCTATCATGAAGACCGTCAGCGTAGGCGCATCATTATTATTCTAATTCAAAACAGTACAATTATGAAGAGTTATAAACATATCATTTTACCCATGCTTGGTGCTGCTGTGTGGTGTACCAGTTGCGTTGATTTAAACTATAGCGAGGTGACCACCAACAACGAAGAGTGGGTGTATCAAAGTCCGCAGTACGGTATAGAGCATCTGGTTTCTAGTGTCTATGCACGTGTTCCCAACGGCTTGAGTAAGAATTTCGAGGGCGGTAGCGGTGCTACCTTTGCCGCTGCCTGTGATGAGGCCGACTGTGCCCTCTCGCACGATAATATCCGTAAGCTGTACAATGGCGGTTGGAGTCCTATCAACCCATTCTCTTATCTTTGGGAGAACTCCTACAAAGCGATTGCCGAAGCCAATAATTTCTTGGAAAAACTGGATAAGATAGATCTGTCGGCCTACGAGAACAACAATGATTTCCAGGCCATGAAAAATAAGTTTGAGCTGTTCGAATACGAAACGCGTTTTTTGCGTGCTTATTTCTATTTCGAGCTGGTGCGTGCCTATGGCGATGTGCCCTTTACGCTCAAATCGCTCACTAATGCTGAGGCCAATCAGCTAAGCCGCACATCGGCCATCACCATTATGGATTGGATTGTGGAAGAGATGAATACCATTGCCGAATTTCTGCCTGTGTCCTATGCCAACGAGCTGAATACCGATATCGGACGTGCCACTAAGCCCATGTGCCTGGCACTCAAGGCACGTACGCTGTTGTATAAGGCTTCGCCATTGTTCAATACCTCTGATAATAAGCAATGGTGGCTTGATGCTGCCCGTGCCAACCACGATTTGCTGGTGAGGGCCAATGGGTGGGGCATTAAACTGGGGCTCTATTCCGAACTCTGGGGACCAGCTAATAGCGATGGTCAGGAAATTATTTTTGCCGTGAAGCGTGGCGCTTCAAGCTCGTGGGAAACCTACAACTATCCTGTTGGTGTAGAGAATGGACAGTCGGGCATGTGCCCCACACAGTCGCTGGTCGATGCCTACGAGTATCTGGATAGTAATCAGTCCTTCGGTGAGCGCCATCCTGAGTCGGTCATCAACTTGAGTAAGACCGATCCCTATGAGAATCTGGATCCGCGTTTCGGCATGACGGTATGTAAGAATGGCGACATCTGGCCCAACTACAATGCTAACCCTATCGAGACTTTCGAGGGCGGTCTTAATGCCTCGCCGCTGACCAATGCTACCAATACGGGCTATTATCTGAAGAAGTATTGCGACCCCAATGTTAATATTTCAACGAATAATGCCACAACCACCTTGCATGCTTGGATTGTGATGCGACTGGGCGAGTTCTATCTGAACTATGCCGAGGCCATGTACCACTATTATGGTAATGCCAACACCAAGGGCGAGTTTACATTGAGCGCCAATGATGCGGTGAATGCCATACTTGATCGTGCTGATGTGGGAATGCCTCACTGGACAACTTCGACAGCTGATTGGCTGCAGCGCTACGAGCGTGAGCGTATGGTTGAGATGGCCTTCGAGGATCAGCGTTTCTGGGATATCCGTCGCTGGAAGAAAGGCGAGAGTCAGAATGCGGTTAAGACCATTAGTCTTACCAAGGATGCCGAGGGGCAGCTGCTGTTGCATCGCGGCTCGCTGAGTCGTGGCTGGAACAACAAGTTCTACTTCTTTCCCATCCCCTTCGCCGAGATTAGCAAGAATCCTAATCTTGTTCAAAACCCAGGTTGGGAGAAATAATTTTAACTCGAAAAAAAATTTAGATATGAAAAAAAATAGTTTTAAGATGATGCTGTTGGCCGTGGCTTGTGGGTTTGCTGCCTGCTCTAACGATACCGATAGCAACGTTGAAAGTCTTTCGATAGCAGCCTTCTATCCAACGATTGTCATGGATGGCACACCCGTAACGATTACTGGCACAGGACTCTCGGAGGTTACAGCCGTAGAATTTCCAGGAGGCCTGCAAGCCAAATCGGTTCAGATTGCCGACGGCTCGCGTATTATAGCTGTTGCACCTGCTGGGGTTAGTGCCGAACCTGGTGCGCTTGTGGTCACAAACGGGTCGGCAACGGCACAGAGCCGTCAGACCATCAGCAAGGCGCAGCCCGTATTGCGCTACTTTAACCCCTCGGAGGTGGCCAAGACTTACAACGACTTGCAAATCGAAGGTAACGATCTGATGTTTGTGAAACGAGTAGAGATAGGTAGCGGTTCAACATCTTTAAGTATCAAGGCCATCGACTTCAAGCGCAAGTCGAATAGCAATATCACCATCACCATGCCTGCTGATGCACCATTGGGCAGTCGGCAGCCGATAAGTGTGGAGTTCGAAAACGGCGAACTGATGACATTGGGAAGTATCGACATCGAGCAAGGCGAGGCTCCCAGTGGTAAACCGGTTGAGCAGGAAATCGACCTGTATAACGGTGGCGATGTGGACATGGGTGGTTGGACTGCTGCTATCACAGGCATTGGTGCCGACGCTTTTGCCGATGCTCAGGTGGGCGACCGTATCCGTGTTTACATCAAAAACCAGGTTGAAGGATGGCAGCAAGGCTCGTTTAAGAAAGGCAGCGACTGGAGCGGACTTACCGACGAACTTGGTGTGGTAGGCTTGTCAACCGATGATTTTGATAAGGGATATTACGAGATGACCATCGACGATGTCACCTTGCCATTACTGCAGAGTTATGGTTTGATTATCAGTGGATGTAACTATACAGCTGTGAGAGTTGTGCTGATACTTGTACGTTGAGTTAAAATAATGGTTTGTTAGTATTTAATGTAGATTTAGGTTTGGGGGAGGGTGCCCCAGTGTTTGGCACTCTCCTTTTTTNNGTATTCCAAAGTGAACTGATTGCCGAGGCTTGCCTCGACAGAATAGTGCATAAATCGAAAAGATTTGAGCTGAAAGGCGAGAGTTTGAGAAAAAAGTATTAACTTTGCCGCCGATAGAGTAAATAACCAACCGAGTGAACGGATATCATCGGAATTGGTGAACGGCTATCGCCGGAATACGCAACTATATTTGCAAAAAAATATTTATGAGAAGATTTTGTGGTATTTTATTATTAAGTGTGCTGCCGCTGCTGCATCTGTCGGCACAGATAGCCCCAAAACCGATAGATAAGAAAGCCACCAAACAGGTTGTTGGCTTGTACAACTATCTGCGAAACGATGTTTGGGGCAAAAAGGTATTGTCTGGTTGTCAGGCCAGATGGGATTATAACACGACCGATGCCGACGAAGTAAGCAAACGCACAGGTCAGTATCCAGCAGTGAATATCTTCGATTTCCAGCATTTCAGACTGGAGCATGTCAACTATCTGGCCGATACAGCCAAGGATTGGTATCAGTCGGGGGGTATTGTAGGCTTTATTTGGCATTGGAGTGTGCCTGTTGATACGTTGATGACCGATAGCAAGGGCTATTCGTTCTATACGCCTTCGGCTGCCAAAACACCACAAAGCGGCACCACATTCTCGCCGCGCAGGGCGCTGCAGCAAGGCACGCCAGAGAATGCTGTGCTGATGCGTGATCTGAAGCGTATCACCAGCTTGCTGCTTCACTACCAGAAGCAGGGCATCCCCATTATCTGGCGCCCGTTTCACGAGGCTGCTGGCAATACCAACCGTGGTGGCAACGCATGGTTCTGGTGGGGTAGTGATGGTGCCAGCACCTTCAAGCAGCTGTATCTGTTCATGCAGCGTTACTTGATGAGTCATGGCGTGCACAACCTGATTTATGTGTGGACCTCTGAGCTCGATGACGACGACTGGTATCCTGGCGATCAGTTTGTGGATATAGTAGCTCGCGATCAGTATCATATCTCCACTAATCATGGCAGCTATAAGGAGCAGTATGATTTGTTAAGCCGGAAATATCCCCACAAGATGCTGGCGCTGGCCGAATGCGATTGTCTGCCCAGTGCCGAGGCCATGATGCGCGATGGCGCCAAATGGCTGTACGTGGCTCCTTGGACCGGACCATTCCTTTTCGGTAGTAACAATACACCCGATTTCTGGAAGCAGTTCCTCGGTTCCGAGCTGGTCGTTTCCAAGTCCGAAACACCTTATGCTTCGAAAGCAAAAGCACGCGTGCAGCAGGTACGCATACAGTCGGCCCTCAAAGGGAAAAAGTTCGATGGCATCGGTGCCGTTAATGGTGGCGGCGCCACTTCGGTGCTGCTGAAAGACTATCCCGAGCCCCAGCGCTCTCAGATTTTAGACCTGGTGTATAAGCCCAAGTTTGGCGCCTCGGTCAGCTCGTTGCTGGTTGAGATTCCTGGCGATGGCAACAGTACCCAGGGCAGCATGCCCTCGCACAGTCACTATCTTGGCGATTTCGATGCTCAGCGTGGCTATACCTGGTGGGTGCTGCGCGAAGCCAAGAGCCGCAATCCCCAGCTCGACCTTGATGCCACGGGTTGGAGTGCACCGCGATGGGTGGGCGATTTCTGGTCGCAGCACATGGCCGATTATTATGTAGATTGGCTCACAGCTTTGCGCCAGCAGTACGGGCTCGAACTCAATGCCATTGGCTGCCATAACGAGAAAGGGTGGAGCAACGACTTTGCCAAGATGCTGCGCCGCACCATGAACGAGCGCGGATTTAAGAACGTAAAACTTCATGCTTTCGACAACTGGGGAGCCAATAAGATGGATTTTATGAAAGACATGGAGCGCGACCCCGAGTTGCGCGATGC